>ENA-UESK01000997-UESK01000997.1-human-gut-metagenome-genome-assembly--contig:-NODE-997-length-11866-cov-8.598609_pt1 | contig 11866 bp, 9 predicted proteins | sample MGYA00243006_ERZ508007 | MGnify/ENA primary metagenome ERZ508007 (study PRJEB26167, sample SAMN06115452) | human gut metagenome | host: Homo sapiens | place: China:Jiangsu | collected 2015-08-21... | reverse complement strand
GCCTCTGTATTGTTCCGTGTAATCATTTTCGTTCATTTCATTTTAAAATTAAAATTAGTACTGTCATTTTCTTGATTGGTTTAGGCGGCGGTAGCCCAATGGATAGTGCTAAGGCTATTGGTGTAATGGTAGCTAGTGATGCTAAAAAAATCAGTGATTTTATGCATAAATCAATAACTGTTAACGTACCATATTTAGTAGCTATTCCAACTACAGCAGGTACAGGTTCAGAAGCTACTCAATTTACAATTATTGCTGATACAGAAAATAATGTAAAAATGCTTTTAGCAGGTCCATCTGTATTACCAGCATTAGCAGTAGTTGATCCAGCATTTACAATGACAGCTCCTCCATCTGTTACAGCTGCAACAGGTGTTGATGCTCTTTGTCATGCAGTAGAAGCTTATACATCTAGAAAAGCACAACCACTTTCTGATACATTTGCATTATCTGCTATCAAAAAAATTCATAAAAATTTACCTATTTGTTTTGCTGATGGTAAAAATGAACAAGCTAGAATGCAGATGGCACTTGGTGCAACTGAAGCTGGCATAGCATTTAATAACTCTTCTGTAACAATTGTTCATGGAATGAGTCGTCCAATTGGAGCATTATTCCATATTGCTCATGGTGTATCCAATGCAGTATTATTACCAGCTTGTATGGAATTTGCTATTCAAGAAAATACAGCAAGATTTGCTGAAATTGCACGTATTATGGAAGTAGCAACAGATGAAACTGATGATATGACAGCAGCTAAAGCTTTTGTAGCTGAAGTGACACGTTTCTGTAAAGAATTAAATATTCCTTCTGTTGAAGAAATTTTAAATAAAAATGGATTTACAAAAGATGATTTCTTAGCTCAATTAGACAAAATGGCTACAGATGCATTAGATAGTGGTAGCCCTGCAAATACAATGAGACAACCAACTAAAGAAGAAATCATTGAAATCTACAAAAAATTGTTTTAATTGATATATAATTAAGGAGTAAAAACTATGGCATTAGCTAAATTAAGTGAGCTTTTGAGCTCTGTAAAAGATAATAGTTATGCAATTGGTTCATTTAATGTTTCAAATATGGAAATGGCAATGGGAGCAATAAAAGCAGCAGAAAAAATGCAAGCTCCTATTATCATTCAGATTGCAGAAGGAAGACTTAGATATTCTCCATTAGAAATTTTAGGACCAATCATGATGGCAGCAGCAAAAAATACAACTGTGCCAATCGCCGTACATTTAGATCATGGTGGAACTATGGAAACAATAAAATTAGCTCTTGAATTGGGCTTTACATCTGTAATGTTTGATGGTTCTAAATATCCTCTTGAAGAAAATATCGCACGCACAAAAGAAGTAATTGCTTTGGCAAAATCCTATGGTGCTGATGTAGAAGCAGAAATTGGACGTGTAGGTGGAGCAGAAGGCGATTATAAAGCAGTAGATATTGCACTTACTAGTGTAGAAGAAGCAAAATGCTTTGCAGAAGAAACAAAAGTAGATGCTTTAGCTGTAGCTATTGGTACTGCTCATGGTAATTATAAAGAAACACCAAAATTGCGTATTGATAGATTAAAAGAAATTGCAGCTGAAGTTAGTTGTCCACTAGTATTACATGGTGGTACAGGTCTTACAGAACAAGATTTTAAAAACTGTATTGCAGGTGGTATTAAAAAGATAAATATAGCGACTGCTTCTTATGATAGTGTAGCTAAACGTTTTAAAGAAGTGGCAAAAGAAGATCCAGATGCAAATTATTTTACATTTAGTGATGCTGCTGTAAATGCTACTTGTGAAAATATTATGAGACATATGGAAATATTTGGCTTGAAAAATAAATTATAATTCGGCAAATATATAGATTAAGGAGAGAACAACATGGCTTTAATAGAATTTGATCAAAATAAACCAATGGATATAGTTTTAATTGGTAGAGCTGCTATTGATTTTAACCCAAATGAAATACATCGTACTTTAGATAAAGTAAGAACTTTCACTATGTATGTAGGAGGTAGCCCTGCAAATATTGCTGTAGGTGTTAATAAACTTGGTAAAAAAGTAGGATTTATTGGTGCTGTATCTGATGATCAATTTGGTGATTTCATCATTAATTTCTTCAATGATAGAGGTATTGATACAACTCAGATCGTAAGAGCTAAAAATGGTGAAAAACTTGGTCTTACTTTCACTGAAATTAAAAGTCCAACAGAAAGCAGTATTTTGATGTATAGAAATATGGCTGCTGATTTTGTAATTACTCCAGAAGATGTGTCTGAAGAATATATTGCACAAAGCAAAATCTTATTAGTATCTGGTACAGCTCTTGCAGCAAGCCCATCTCGTGAAGCTTGTCTTATGGCAATTAATTATGCTAAAAAGCATGGTACAAAAGTTATTTTTGATATTGACTATCGTGAATACAACTGGAGAAGTAAAGCAGATATTGCTGTTTACTATTCTTTAGTTGGACGCATGAGCGATGTTATTATTGGCTCTCGTGAAGAATTTAATTTAACTGAATATTTACCAGAAGAAAATGATGTAGCAGATTATGAAATAGCAGAAAAATATTTAAATTATGGTAATCAAATTGTTATTATTAAACATGGTAAAAAAGGTTCTGTAGCTTATGGCGCAGATAAAGAAGCTTTTAAAGTTGATTCTTATAAAATTAAACTTTTAAAATCCTTTGGTGGTGGAGATGCTTATGCTTCTGCATTTATCTATGGTCTTTTAGAAGGTTGGAGCTTAGCAGATTCTCTTCGTCATGGTACAGCACATGCAGCTATGGTTGTTGCTAGTCATAGCTGTTCTGAAGCAATGCAAGATGCACCAGCTATTGATGCTTTTATTCAAGAACATGCAGCTGAACAAGTTATTACTCCTGTTGAATGGAAGGTAGTGTTATAATGGCTGAAGCAAAATTTGGTAAAATGGGTGCACAATTAAAACATGGTTATAATAGTGCGACTATTTGTGAAAGCAATATGATGATGGATATTGGTATTCAAGTTATGAGTGCTGGTGAAAAACTTACTTTTAACGAACAAGCAAAAGAAGTTGCCTATGTAATTTTAACTGGTGAAGTAAAAATATCTTGGGAAAATAATACAGAAGTAATGAAACGTACTTCTTTATTTGATGAAAATCCTTCTTGTTTGCATGTACCATTAGCTACAGAAGTTACTATAGAAGCTGTAGTAGATTCTGAGGTTTTAATCCAAAAAACAGAAAATGATACAAAATTTGCTCCTAAATTCTATCATCCAGAAGATGTACAAGCTGATGTCTTCGGTGGAGGTGTATGGAGCGGTACAGCAACAAGAACTGTTCGTACAATTTTTGATTATGAAAATGCGCCATATTCTAATATGGTAAATGGTGAAGTTATCAATAGCCCAGGTCGTTGGTCTAGTTATATACCACATTTTCATCCACAGCCAGAAGTATATGTATATAAATTTGACCGTCCACAAGGTTTTGGTGCAGCTTTTATTGGTGAAGATACCTTCCGTACAGAAACTAATGCATATGTAGCAATTCCTGGTGGTGATATACATCCACAGGTAACAGCTCCAGGTTATGCTATGTGGTATAGCTGGATGATAAGACATCTTCCAGATGATCCTTGGGCCAAAACTCGTATTGTATGTGAAGAACATGCTTGGCTTGAAGAAGATGGAGCAGAAGCAAAAATTTGGGATCCTCTAAAGAAATAAAATAAATTAAAAATAGAAAAATGGAAAAGCTATAATTTTGAATTATCAAGATTATAGCTTTTTTGTTTTTAAAAATGTTTAAAAATATAAAATATTATTAAAAAGATAATATAAACCTATTTTTTAGTTAATATTATATCTATAGTGTTCTTTTATTATATGCTATAGTATTAATTGTAAAGGCAAGGTAGAAAACGAAATTTTATGTACATAAAGATAAATATTGCCCGTAGAAGCAAAATAGATATTGCAATCGGAAAAGAAAGGATTAGATAATAATGGCAAATACAGTTCGTCTTACAGTAGCACAAGCTTTAGTGAAATTTTTAAATAATCAATACATCGAATTTGATGGTAAACAAAATAAAATGTTTAAAGGTATCTTCACTATTTTTGGTCATGGTAATGTTGTTGGTCTTGGTGAAGCTTTAGAAAATGATCCAGGTGATTTAATTGTACATCAAGGTCGTAATGAACAAGGTATGGCTCATGCAGCAATGGGTTATGCAAAACAAAAAAGAAGAAAACAAATTTATGCATGTACTTCTTCTGTAGGACCTGGTGCAGCAAATATGGTAACAGCAGCAGCAACTGCAACTGCTAACTGCATACCAGTATTATTTTTACCTGGTGATGTATATGCAACTCGTCAGCCAGATCCAGTTCTTCAACAAATGGAACAACCACATGATTTATCTATTAGTACAAATGATGCTTTTCGTGCTGTATCTAAATATTGGGATAGAGTTACTCGTCCTGAACAGTTGATGAGTGCATGTATCAATGCAATGCGTGTATTGACTGATCCAGCTGATACTGGTGCAGTAACAATTGCACTTCCTCAAGATGTTGAAGGTGAAGCATATGATTATCCAGAATACTTCTTCCAGAAACGTGTTCATCGCATTGACCGCCGTCCTGCAACAAAAGCTATGGTTGAAGATTCAATTAAATTAATCACTGCTAAGAAAAAACCAATGCTCATTTGTGGTGGTGGTGTAAAATATTCTGAAGCTTGGGATACATTTAGAGAATTTGCTCATAAATATAATATTCCATTTGGCGAAACACAAGCAGGTAAAGGGGTTATCGTTTGGGATGATCCAATGAATTTAAATGGTCTTGGTGAAACAGGTTGTATAGCTGCTAATGAAATTGCTAAAGAAGCTGACCTTGTAATTGGTGTTGGTACTAGATATACAGACTTTACAACATCTTCTAAATGGATTTTCCAAAATCCAGAAGTTTCTTTCTTAAATATCAATGTTTCTGAATTCCATGCATATAAATTAGATGGTGTACAGGTTGTAGCTGATGCTAAAGTAGCACTTGAAGCTATTGATGCTGAACTTGAAAAAACTGGCTGGAAATCTTCCTATACTACAGAAATTGCTGCTGCTAAAGCAAAATATGTAGCAGAAACAGATCGTTTATACAACTTAGAATATACAGGTAAAGATTTTGTTCCAGAAATTGATGATGCTTTAGATACAGATAAAGTATATGAAGAATTCCACAATATTACAGGTTCCTATCTAACTCAAAGCCGTGCATTTGGTATTATTAATCAATTTGTTGCTAAAAATGGTGGCGTTGTAGTAGGTGCATCTGGTTCTTTACCAGGAGATTTACAAAGAGGTTGGCGTGTATATAACCCTAATACTTACCATGTTGAATATGGTTTCTCTTGTATGGGTTATGAAGTAAATGCTTCTTTAGGTGTAAAAATGGCTGAACCTGATAAAGAAGTATATACTATGGTTGGCGATGGTGCATACATGATGCTTCATTCTGAACTTCCTACGTCTATTCAAGAACATAAAAAGATTAATGTTATGTTATTTGATAATATGACATTTGGTTGTATTAATAATCTTGAAATTGAACATGGTATGGGTAGCTTTGGTACAGAATTCCGTTTCAGAAATGAAAAAACTGGTAAATTAGATGGTGGCTTTGTACCAGTAGATTTTGCGATGAATGCAGCTTCTTATGGTTGCAAAACTTATAAAGCAACAACTGTAGAAGAATTAAAAGCAGCTTTAGAAGATGCTGAAAAACAAACAGTATCTACATTAATAGATATCAAAGTATTACCAAAAACAATGCTTCATGGTTATGGTCATTGGTGGCGTGTAGGTCAGCCTCAAGTTTCTAAGAGTGAAACTGTTCGTAAGGCATATGAAGCACTTAAAGTAGAACTTGCAAAAGCTAGACAATATTAATTGAAATATTAAAATGAATAAAAGTCCCATAATTTTATGGGACTTTTTTAGTATAATTTATTGGAGTGTAATAAAAATGAAAGTAGTAGCATTTAATGGTAGCCCTAGAAAAGGCGGTAATTGTGAACAAGCGTTAAATTTTATGGGAGAAGTATTTAATAACAATGGTATAGATTTTGAAATTGTACAAGTTGGTAATAAAATGATAAGAGGATGTTTAGCTTGTTATCATTGTTTACAGACTGGCAGTAGTTATTGTGTGCAAAAAGATGATGTTAATGAATGGATTGATAAAATGGTAGAAGCTGATGGTATAATCTTAGCATCTCCAGTTTATTATGGTAGTATATCAGGTACAATGAAATGCTTTTTAGATCGAGCTTTTTTAGCTGCTGGTCATAAACTTCATCATAAAGTAGGAGCATCTATAGTAACTGCTCGTCGTTCTGGAGCATTAGAAACATTTCAGCAATTAAATGCTTATCTTAATACCATGGAAATGATAATGCCAACAGCAGATTATTGGAATAATCTTCATGGATTAGATGTAGGAGAAATAAATCAAGATATTGAAGGCATTGAAGTTGTACAAAAATTAGCTCGCAATATGGCTTGGATAATGAAAGTAATAGAAGCAAGTAAAGGCAAAATTGATCCACCAGAAACAAAACCACGTACTATGACTAATTTTATACGTTAGAAGTAAAAAAGAGTCTTGTTATCAAGGCTCTTTTTTTGCTAAACTAGAGAAAAGAATAAATATGTATTTTGAGGAGTAAAGTTGTATGACAAAAACAGCAAGACAATTACAAGAAGAAGGATTATTATACGATGTTTTTGAACAAGAATTAACTGATATAAAAGATAGAACATATGGTTTAGTCAGTGAATTGAGTAGAGCTAGTCATTTTGATATGGAATATGTAATGTCTTTAGTAAGAAAAATAGTAGCGAAAATAGGTCAAGATAGTTATATTGTGCCACCATTTCGTTGTGATTATGGTGACCATGTATTTATTGGCAATAACACATATATAAATTATAATTGTTGCTTTTTAGACTCAGCAAAAGTTACGATTGGCGATTATGTATATATGGGGCCAAATTGTAATATTTTCACACCATGTCATCCTATTCATCATGAATTACGTAAGGAAAAAGTAACTGAATACGCACTTCCTGTAACAGTAGGTTCACATAGCTGGATAGGTGGAGATGTAGTCATCACTCCAGGTGTTACTATTGGTGAAAATTGCGTCATTGGTGCAGGTTCTGTAGTAACAAAAGATATTCCAGATAATTCAATTGCGGTAGGTAATCCTTGTAAAGTAATTAGACAGATAAATGATAAAGATAGAGAATATATAAATAGTTTGATTTTAAATGATGATACAAAAGATAGCAAATATAAACAAGAACATGGTTATGTTTATAGTGCAAAAGATGAAGCTATTTTTAATATAGTGAAAGATACAGTTCATTATGTAGAGATTTTAAACAAATTATCTAATAGTGAAATTCAGCGTCGTAGAGATTTCTTAAGAACTTTTGTGGCAAAATTAGATGAAGGTGCTATGATTAATAGTCCATTTTATATGGAATTTGCAAATCATTTAGAAATGGGTGTAAATAGCTTTATCAATTATGACTGTATCATGCTTAATAATGCGATGGTAAAATTGGGTGATAATGTATTAGTTGGGCCAAAAGTAAGTTTCTATACAGCTATGCATCCAATTGACGCTAAACAACGTGAACAATGGCTTGTATATGCTAAGCCAATAACTGTTGAAGATAATGTATGGATTGGTGGTTCAGCTACTATTTTAGGTGGCGTAACTATTGGTAAAAACGCCATTGTAGGTGCTGGTGCAGTAGTAACAAAAGACGTTGAGCCAAATACAATAGTAGTGGGTAATCCTGCTAGAGTTTTGCGTAAAATTACAGCAGAAGATAGTAAGAAATATCAAGAAGAATTAGCAAAACAAAAAGATATAAATAAAAGTGAATTTGATAAGATGATGGCTGGTCAATGGTATAATGCAATGGATTATTCTATGTTGAAATTGCGTCAAGAAAATAATAAAAAGACAGAAGCATATAGCAGAATAACTATAAATACTTTGTCTTATAAAGATAGAATGGCAAAAGCTATTGTTAAAGAATTTGGTGACAATGCTAATATCATACCACCGTTTACTTGTGATTATGGTTGTAATGTAAAAGTAGGAGATAATACTGTTATCAATCACAGTGGTGTATTTTTGGATACGAATGAAATCAATATTGGCAAACATGCTTTAATTGGGCCAAAATCTGGTCTTTATGGAGCTATACATCCTTTTGATGTAGAAGCTAGAAATGAAGGTATTGAAAAAGCAAAGACAATTAATATCGGTGATGGTGCTTGGCTTGGTGGTAAAGTAACAGTAGTGCCAGGTGTAAGCATTGGCAAACATTCAGTGATTGGTGCTGGTTCAGTAGTAACAAAAGATATACCAGATGATGTAGTAGCAGTAGGTAATCCTTGTCGAGTGATTAGAAAAATTACAGAAGATGACAAAATAAATCCAATCCGTAAAAAATAAATAGATAATAAAAAAGCCTTAAGAATTTTTCTTAAGGCTTTTATTGTTTCACGTGAAACATTTGATGATTTTTTGACTATGAGTTGTTATATATACTCCTAAAAAAATAAATAAGGCGCCAGATAATTGAATATAACCAATCTCTTCTTTAAGAAAAATAACACCACAGATCATGCCAAAAATAGGAGTTAAGTTAGAAAAAATAGCTGCTATACCAGGACCAGCATTTTTTACACCGATGTTCCAAAATAACATTGAGCCAACACCGCCACATATTACAACAAAAGCAAAGGACATATATCCTAAACTATCTAGTGGTGTGTAATATAACTGTCCAGAGAAATGAGTATAGATTGCTACTTCAATAGCACCTATTAATCCCGACCAAGCTGTTACAGCAATAGCGGATAAATAATTCATGATTTTTAGACCTAAAATGGAATATAATGCCCAAACGATTTGACAAATAAAAAATAATGTATCGCCAGGATTAAAATTAAAATTTAATAATACATCTATAGAGCCTTTTGTAATTAAGAAAATGACACCAATAAAAGAAATAAAAATACCAATCCATTGGATGAAATTTAATCGTTCATGAATGAATATAGTAGCAATTAATGCTGTAATAGCAGGACCGGTAGCAGCGATTAATGTACAATTGGTAATGCTAGAATATTGAAGCCCTGTAAACTGAGCTACATTATTAATGCCTATACCTGTCAGTCCCATGAGGATTAGAGGAACGATACAATGTTTAGGTGGAATAAATTTTTGTTCTTTTTTTAAATAGATAATTATGAATAAAATCGTACTTATTAATAAATATCTAAAAGTAGTTAAAGCAGGGGGCGTCCAATTTTGTACAAGAATTTTAATACATAATGGTTGGATGCCCCAAAAGATGGTGGCAAGCGATAATAATAAATATGTTTGTTTTAACATGGAATATATACCTTAGTACTTAATCATACTAAACCAAATAACATATAAGCGATTAAACATATGAAAGCTACTGAGAATTTTAATAATGTAAGTACAAAAATATCATAATAAGATTCTTTATGAGTGAGACCACAAACTGCCATTAGAGTTACAAGTGCCCCAGCATGAGGTACAGTATCAAATCCTTCAGAAGCAATGCAGATAATACGATGTAAAACTTCTGGGGACATACCAATTTGCTGTGCCCAAGTCAGCCATTCTTGACCAAATGTTCCTACTGTAATCATTAAACCAGCAGAAGAGGAACCTGTAATACCAACCATGATATTAGTAGTAATGATAGAAGAGAACAAAGGACCATCACCAAAAGAGAGTCCTAAAAGAGCAGACTTTATCATAGCAAAAGCAGGAAGTGCAGCGATAACACAACCAAAAGCATAACCAGAAGCTACATTTAAAACTGCAGAAGTAGAGCCAATGGCACCTGTATTTATTGGATGAATAACGCCTCCTAAACGGCGTAATTTTTTACGACCAATATAAGCAGCTACAATACTACTAATTAATAAAGCAACATTGATAGACCATATAGCTTGAACTTTAGCAACACTTGAAGCAATCAAAGAGAGCTTTAAAGGTGCAAATGCTAATAAACTATTTTGATCCCAATGAAAAGCCCAAGACCAGTTAAATGGATTGCTAACATATAGATTAATAATAATAACCATTAAAAGAGGAATAGAGGATAATCGCCAATCAGGTAGTTCATCATTAGTGTTTTCAGGTTCATTTAAAGTGTGTTTTCCATAACCTTCACCTTTAGCTTTAAGCGATTTACTACGATAAGAAATCCAAACATAAGCTATAATAAAAAATAGAATAGAAGCGAGTAGCCCTTGACCTATACCTGCCCAAGTAGTTGTACCAAATACAGCAGCTGGGATAATATTTTGTATTTGAGGTGTACCTGGTAAAGATACCATACTATAAGTAAAAATACCCATCCACAAAATTGCTGGTAAAAGACGTTTAGGAATATCAGCTTGTTTAAAAAGTATAGCAGCAAATGGATACATAACAAAAGCTACTACAAACACACTTAATCCACCATAAGTGAGAACACCGCAACCAAGTAATACAGCAAGGATGGCACGTTCTTTTCCTAGAACAGATACAATTTTAGCAGCTACTGAAGCAGCTAGACCGCCCTCTTCCATGATTTTGGCAAAGACAGCACCAAGTAAAAATACAGGATAATAACTTTTAATATATTCAGCAGCTTTAGTCATATACAATTCACTATATACAGGCATAGAAGTGTAGTCACTAGTAATAGCTGCTAAAACAGCAAATATTGGAGCAATAAAGATTAATGAGAAACCTCGATAGGCAAAAAACATTAATAATAATAAACTAATAAAAATAATAGCTAAATCCATAAATAATACCTCCAAGTATAAATAAAAGCCTTCCTAAATAAGGAAGGCTTTTATGATGCTTTAAATTATAAACCAGAAACTTCGTGGATATATTTTCTAGCTTTTTGAGCATATTCAAGAGGGTTAGCAATTGCAGGATCTTGTTCTGCTTCAACCATTGTCCAACCTTCGTAATTATTTTCTTTTAAAATATCATAAACAGGTTTGAAATCAATGCAACCATCACCAGGAACAGTGAACATGCCCATTCTTACACCATCTAAGAAACTCATATTTTCGTTTTTTACTTTTTCAACAAGTTCTTTACGAACATCTTTTAAATGAACATGTTTAATACGATTAACATATTTTTTGAGAATACCAATGTAATCTTCACCAGAACATACGAGATGACCAGTATCATATAAAAGGAATACAAGATTAGGATCTGTCATTTCCATAAGTTTATCAATTTCTGCCTCAGTTTGTACACCTGTTCCCATATGATGGTGATAAACAAGTTTCATATCTTTTTCAGCAGCTAAAGCCCCTAATTTGTTAAGTCCTTCAGAAACTAGTTTCCATTCTTCATCAGTATTATGAGGTTTGTTAGCGAATAAAGGTGTAGAAAGTTGACCTTGAATACTATTACCTATTTCTACTACACTTTCAAGAATATTTCTCATAGTGTCAGAGGTCTCTTTTGATAAAATCTGTGTTCCATTGCCATATTCAAACTCTTTTACAATGTTTCCTTTTTCATCACTTAAAGCCTTGGCAACATGAGGTGTAACCAACCTACCACCATTTATAGATGCCGAAATAGCTCTTATAAGCTGTATTGGTGTAATCTGTAAGGACTGGCCAAAACCCATAGTAGCAAGTTCTACTGGTAAAGGAAAAGACCGAACGTGCCATGCAGGAAAAGGAAAGGGAACGCAAGGGAAAGAATGGAAAGATTATCAAGGTGGC
>ENA-UESK01000984-UESK01000984.1-human-gut-metagenome-genome-assembly--contig:-NODE-984-length-11961-cov-4.553517_pt1 | contig 11961 bp, 16 predicted proteins | sample MGYA00243006_ERZ508007 | MGnify/ENA primary metagenome ERZ508007 (study PRJEB26167, sample SAMN06115452) | human gut metagenome | host: Homo sapiens | place: China:Jiangsu | collected 2015-08-21... | reverse complement strand
GGTGTTAAAAAATAACAACATCAAATTGCAGGGAGTATACCTTCCAGGCACTAAAAGCTATACATCCGTTCCGCTTTTATATCTGGAATCCTATTATCAGGAACTTGAGGATGGAAAGAAACTGGAGGATGTGTGGCAGAAAATTGCTCAGGATTATCAGAAGTGCCAGGAAGCAGAGATAAGCATAGATGGCATTTCAAGCAGGGAATGGGATTATGAAACGATAAAGAAGAGTCTGACCGTCTATGTCCGCAACGCACAGGAAAATATAGATTTTCTGGCAAGCTGTCCTCATGAAATACGAGAGGATCTGGCACTGGTTTATGGATTTCATGTGTTGGTGGATGGAGAAAAGGCCGGAAGTGCCATTATTAATTATGACAGGCTGAGGTGGTTGGGAGTCAGTGAGGAGCAGTTAAAGCAGGATGCCTGGGAAAACATGAAGCAGAGCAATCCTCCTTGTTTTTTGGATTTACAGGATATGCTGGCAAAAATGTATTCTGATGAACTGGGAGATGTAAAAGCAGGTAGTTTGGAATATTTAGAGGATGTGGATCCCAATGCAATGATGTATGTTCTGACGAATTCAAATTAGGTCAATGGGGCGGTTTATATGTGTGACGAAGAAGTGATGTCTCTTATTGCAGAAAAGCTGGGATCAGATTTGATCGTGATTCCGTCATCGATTCATGAAACGATTATTCTAAAAGAAACAGAGAATGTAAGCGTAACTGAACTGAATGCGATGGTTGAAGCTGTAAATGAGGAAGCCGTGACCCCACAGGAGAAGTTGGGGAATTCAGTTTATCGATTTGATAGGGAAGCCCAAAGACTGGAAAAGGCAGTAGAACAGGCAGAGAAGCTGGACTTTGAACCTGGGATGTCACCGGTATTTTCGTAGGACTCAGTTATATGTTTCATGAGTATTGTGGATGTTAGGAGGGATGCAGAATCAACAGTTTTATTTCATGGGTTGGCGGAAAGAAAGCACTCCGCAGCCTGATTTACACGATGTTTCCTGCAAGTTATGACCGGTACATTGAGGTGTTTGGCGGAGGTGGTTGGGTACTATTTGGAAAACCACCAGATGACCGGTGTATGGAGATTTATAATGATTATAACTCTAACTTGGCAAATCTGTTTTATTGCGTCAAGAACCGCACGGGGGCATTCCTTAAGGAACTCGGATTTCTTCCGTTAAACAGCAGGGATGAATTTACAGTAATCCGTAATTTTATTGAAAAGCAGGAACCGGATACCCGATTTTTAATTGAGGAGCTGGAGCTGGCAGAGAAGCATCTGATGCCGCCGGATTATGAGGAAGTGAAAAAAATCCTGCTGGAAAATGCAGAGGTAACCGATGTAAAACGGGCGGCTGCATTTTTTAAACTAATTCGGTACAGCTATGGAAGTGGCTGCACGTCCTTTGGCTGCCGTCCGTTTGATGTGAGAAACTGCTTTGACACCATTTGGCAGGCATCCCGCAGGCTGGCAGATACCGTAATAGAAAATAAAGACTTTGAGGCACTGATTCGGCAGTATGACCGGGATAGTGCCTTTTTTTATTGCGATCCGCCCTATTATGAGACGGAAGGTCATTATGCAGTGGTATTCCGAAAAGAGGATCACAAACGGCTCCGAGACACTCTGACAGGGAGCAGGGGGAAGTGGATGGTCAGTTACAATGACTGCGATTTCATCCGGGAACTGTATGCAGGATATTTTATTACAGCTGTTACCCGCATCAATAACCTGGCTCAGAGGTATGAGGGCGGTTGTGAGTTTCCAGAGGTCATTATTACCAATTATGATCCTGGTGAGAGGGAGCGGTCAAAACCAAGACAGCTGGATCTATTTGGAATGTGGGGAGATGGAGAAACGGATCATTATGAGATCCGGGAAGAAATCTGTCCGGAAAGAGAGGTGCTATGAGAACAGAAAACAAGAGAAAAACAATGGTGCAAAAAAAGGAAAACGGTGTCCTTTCTGTGCCTAGTGAACTGTTACTGACGGCTGGGATTCCGCTTGATTGTGATTTGATGATAGAAACAGTCCCCGGAGTGATTCTGATTGGTATTGAGGCTCCGGTACAGACGGTTTGCAAACCTTATCTGAAGGTGTTCGATGAACTGGGGATTGAACCCAATGAAGTGGAGGCATTGATGGGAAAGGAGAAAAGGACCAGATGAGTAAACCGATGTATCGTTTAGTGGATGGAAAGGGACGTGTCCTGATTCCAAAATCTATGAGGGAAGCGGCAAAGCTGGAGTATGGGGATATTGTTTGTCTGGGAATGGCGGGTGGAAAAATTACAGTTCGGAAGGTAGAGGTTATCGAGGTGGGAGATCAGTCTCCGGAGGCATATGTCCGTACTGCATTTCAGTTTATGCCGGACAGCCTCCGACTGGATCTAATCGGAGAACTGAGCAGACTGCTGCAGAAAAAGGAGGGGTAAGATCATGCAGGAATTCACAGAAAAGGATTGTATGCAGACAGAAAAGGAGGCATCTATCCAGAACCGGGTGGTGGTTCTTCCCTCAAAGGTATTACCAGAGCATTACACAGGGCAGCTTTTTTTCTGTACGAATATCCAGAAAACAGAAAATCCCAGACACTCCATTGCCCATCTGGTTTCCCTATCTACTGGGGAGGCATGGCACTGCTGGAACAGGGATGTGGTTGGTGTGCTGCGGCCAGAACTGTTGGGGGAAAAGGAACGACTCCAGCTCTCCCAGATCCGTCCATTTGGGGCGCTGGATTTACATGGACATTCCCCTGAATATTCTGGATACAGTTTTCTGCCGGATGGACGCTATGCGTCAGGGGTATGGCTGGTAAATCCAGAGGAAGTATGGAGCTATGTAATGATGCAGAAGGACTACCAGTATCGGATTTTGATCTGCGACAGGGATGATTTTGCCGTACTGGAAATGTTAGAGGGAAGGATGATCTTTCCCGATGTGCAGAGTCTGGAACAGTTTCAACAGGTACAGAAGGACGGGGGGATGGAGATGATTTAGAAATGAGGGAAGGGAAATGAAGCAGATTCAGATTGAAAATGGAGTGATCCGGTATTATGGGAACCGGGTAGGTCGTGTGACGGAAGGATGTGCAGTAGTGGATCCCATGTTTCAGAATGAAGCATTAGAAAGCTTCCTGCGTAAGCAGAGGAATATCCAAAAAATTCAGTGGCAGGACGGGATCTACGACCGGTTGGCAAATAGCCAGCAAGATATGGAATCGGCAAAGGGGCTAAAAGATGTACGCATCTGGCAACTGAGAGGAGATGTGGATGTGCATATGAAGTTCCTTGCACTTTTCCAGATGGAGCAGCAATATGGCTCCCCCAAGCCGGATTTTTATATCAAAGTCTATGAAGGGGCATCTGACACCAATGACCTGGAAGAACTCTATGATAAATTCCGGTATCATCCGCCGTCCGGTTATACAGGTCATGGGCTATCCATTAGTGATGTGCTGGAACTCTATGATGAAACAGGGAGTTCCTTTTTTTATGTGGATCGTTATGACTTTAAGAGAATTGATTTTACAGAGTCGCAACTGGCGGAGGAATTCATACACACCATGCAGTTTTAGCATGCAGTTTTGTCTGTCTGCTTGACTGAAATAGATCCAGAAAGGAACGGTTTATGAGCAGAAAAAAACAAAGGAGGAAGAATCAGTATGCCAGATTTAGACGTTCGGATTACATCTATGTATCCACCAGGAGTACAGGGCGGGATCAGAGCCTATGCATCCGCCACAATCGCCGGATGTTTTGCCGTCCGGGGAATCAAAATCGTCGAGGGAGGTAAGGATGGGCTCTTTATGTCTATGCCCAGCCGGAAAACACAGGATGGATACAAGGATATCTGTTTTCCTGTGACGGAGGAATTCCGCAACGAGCTGAAACAGGCGGTATTGGGAGCTTATGGAGAGGCACTGTCCATGGCACAGGCATCTACCTTACAGACAGCACCCCCTCAAAATCCAGGGCAGAACATGGTCTGATTTAAGGGGTACAGAGAACAAAAACAGAAAATCAATGGAGGAGATCAAATGAAGAATATTAAAAGACAGCTGGTAAATTATCGAAATGCAATGGTTATGCATATGTGGAATGTAAAAAACAAGCTTCAGGATACATCCGGTGAGGGATATGTGGACACAGCCATTAAGATCCTGATCGCAGTTGTGCTGGGAGCACTGCTTCTGGCAGGTCTTTATGCACTGTTTAATGATACCGTACTTCCTACACTGGTACGCAGGGTGCAGGAAATGTTTGACTATAGCGGTTGATATGGAGATCAGGATATCGCTGCTTCAGGCGGTACAGGCAGTGCTTTTTTTCTCGCTGCTTATTGCGGTTTCTGCCTGGGATCTTCGGTACCGGATTATTCCGGACCGATTCCAGGCAGGGATTGCCCTGCTTTCCTTTCTGAACTTTGCCCCCGGACAGCTGCTTGGAGCTTTAGGGGCAGTGCCATACCTCATAGTTGCATTATTTTGCAAGAGGGAAGGTGGAATGGGCGGCGGTGATATCAAGCTGGCAGGAGCAACCGGCTTGGTACTGGGACTTCCGGCAAGCCTGACTGCTTCCTGTTTAGGACTGACAGGATTTGTGATGTATGGTTGTATGGTCTGCCTGTGGAATCGGTTCAAGGGAAAACGAGATAAAGAAGCATTTCCTGTGGGACCGTTTCTGGCAGGAGGAGCGGCAGCTGTTTATTGTATGAGATTAGGAGGATGGATGATATGAAGAAGAAATTATGGATCATGGTTTGTGTTGCAGTGCCGCTTACAATGGTTGCGGCCATCGTATACCACAACAGAAAATAGGAAGACAGCAGTCAGTGGAACACTGGTTAAAAAGGAATCAAAATAAGGAAAAGAGTTGGAGGAGATGAAATGCGATTTTTGAAAAACAGGACTGTACTTGGTGTGCTTTGCATCGTGCTGTCTTTGATCATCTGCTTTGCAGTTACACCATTGTTTAATAAGGCTATGAGTGAAAAGACGGAAATTGTCCGTGTAGTAAAACCAATTTCAGTGGGAGAAGAAATTACTTCTGACATGGTAAAGACCATAGAGGTTGGCAGTTATAACCTGCCGGATGATGTAGTAAAGCATTCGGATACTGTAGTTGGGGCATTTGCATCTGCAGATTTGGCGCCAGGAGATTACATCCTGACATCCAAGATTGCAGAAGAGCCGGCGGCAGAAAATGCCTATCTCTATCATCTGACAGGAGAAAAGCAGGCAATCTCTGTTACGGTTAAGGCATTTGCCAATGGATTGTCCGGAAAGCTAAAGAGCGGCGATATTGTGTCAGTCATAGCTCCAGATTATAGAAAGCAGGGAAAAACAGTAATTCCTGCGGAACTTCAGTATGTGGAGGTCATTGCTGTGACTGCAAACAGTGGATATGACGCAAATACGGGAGAAGAACTGGAAGATGGAGCGGATCGTGAGCTGCCTGGAACCGTTACCTTGCTGGTAACACCAGAGCAGTCAATGGTTTTGGCAGAACTGGAGGCAGATGGAAAACTGCATTTATCTCTGGTGTATCGCGGGGATGAAAAGAGTGCAGGGCAGTTTTTGGAAGCGCAAAACCAGATGTTAACGGAACTGTATCCTCCAGAAGATATGGAAGGAGAAGCGGAAGAAAACGAGGCACTGGATCATTCTGATAAGGAGCCAGAGGAAACCAAAGCAGAGGAGCAGGAGGAAACCAGACAGGGCGAAACAGAGGAAAGCGGGGTGGAGTAAGCCTTGAATTTTCTAAAAAACAGTATTTTCAGCAGGGGAGCCGGGGACAGCTCTCCTGACTGGGAACCGGAAAATGAGAATCAAATGCTGGCAGTCTGGGGAAGTCCTGGATCTGGTAAAACCACGACAGCAGTGAAGCTGGCGGCGCGTCTTGCCATGCAGAAGAAGGATGTAGCTCTCCTTCTGTGTGATATGAATACACCGATGCTTCCCTGTATCTGTCCTCCTGGAGACCTGGAAGAGGAGCATTCTCTGGGGAGTGTTCTGGCAGCAACCCATGTGTCGGAATCGTTGGTACGCCATAACTGTATTACTCATAAAAAAATACGCCATCTAACAATCCTTGGAATGAGGAAGGGGGAAAATGAATACACATACCCACCTTACGAGCGGCCACAGGCAGAGGAATTACTGCAGTGTTTGAGAAAGATCGCTCCCTATATCATCGTTGATTGTGGAAGCTGTATTGCCAATGACATTCTTTCGGCCATTGCCTTGATGGAGGCAGATGCAGTGCTGCGGCTGGTAAACTGTGATCTGAAATCCATCAGTTATCTTTCCAGCCAGCTTCCGCTTCTTAAGGACAGTCAGTGGGATGCAGAAAAGCAGTATAAAGTGGCGAGCAATGTATATCCCAATGAGGCCAGCGAACACATTGAACGGGTGCTCGGCAATGTGGCATTCCAGATCCCTCATTCCGAGGAAGTAAAGGCACAGGTTCTGGAAGGGAACCTTCTGAAAGAACTGGTACTAAAGGACAGTAAAGGGTTTAGAAAAACCATGGAAGCAATCACAAAGGAGGTGTTCGGATGTTAGGGGAAAGACGCAGCAAAGCCGCGTTTTCTGCGGGTTTTCCCGAAGCTGTTCGGGAAGAAACACGACAGGATTCTGGACATCTTCCGGAGGAGATCATGGAAACGGAGGCTTCTTTGGATGGCTTGGATGGAGGGGAGGAGACAGAAGAAAACCTCCAAAATGATAGCCTGTCGGAACAGACTTGTGAAGGACAGATGCATGGAAAGGAGGATATCTGGTCAGAAGAGGAGGACATAGAGGATCCTCTGCGCACTCAAAAAACGGGAGGTCGTTCTCTCCGTACCCATGACCTGTTTTTTGCATCGGAGGATGAAGGGCGTGACTTTCAGTCCGTGCTGCAGGAGATACAGGCGTATCTTTCCAAAGAATATAGTAATCTGGTAACCGGAGATGGAAACGAAGAAATAAAAGCACAGATCCGCCGATTTGCCGGGAAGTATATTCAGGATAACCGTATACAAGTACCGGGAAAAACCACGGATGAGCTGATTGATGCGATTTATTCAGAAATGGCAGAGTTCGGTTTTCTCACAAAGTACATCTACGGGGAAGGAATCGAGGAGATCGATGTAAATGCCTGGGATGATGTGGAGGTCCAGTATTCTGGTGGAGTGACAGAAAAATTGAAAGAGCATTTTGAAAGCCCCGAACATGCCATCAATGTCATTCGGCGTATGTTGCATGTGTCTGGAATGGTGCTGGATGATGCGAGTCCAAGCGTTCTGGGACATTTAAGTAAAAATATCCGTATTGCTGTACTGAAGACACCTCTTGTTGATGAGGATGTCGGGGTGGCAGCTTCGATCCGAATTGTGAATCCCCAGAGCATGAAGAAACAGGACTTTATAAAGGGAGGAACGGCAACCAGTCAGATGCTGGATTTTTTATCGGAGTGCATCCGGTATGGAATCTCTGTGTGTGTGGCGGGAGCCACAAGCTCCGGAAAAACCACACTGTTAGGCTGGCTTCTGACCACAATTCCGGACGGTAAGCGTATTTACAGTATTGAGAATGGTTCAAGGGAGCTGGCGTTGGTACGCAGAAAGGATGGGAGGGTAGTCAATTCCGTGATTCATACCTTGACCCGTGACAGCGAGAATGAGAGGCAGAGAGTAGATCAGATTGCACTTCTTGATATGGCGCTACGCTTTAATCCGGATATTATTGTGGTAGGAGAAATGCGTGGACCAGAAGCGAATGCGGCACAGGAGGCAGCCAGAACCGGTGTTGCGGTTGTGACAACCATCCATTCCATGAGCTGTGAGGCAACCTACCGCCGCATGGTTTCCCTGTGTAAACGTGCTGTGGATATGAGCGATGAGACTTTGATGGGATTTGTAACGGAAGCCTATCCGATCATCGCATTTTGCAAACAGCTGGAAAACAAGGAACGCCGTTTAATGGAAATCATGGAGTGTGAGATTCTGGCAGATGGAACCAGACGATACCGTCCGCTGTTTCAATATCAGATTACGGAAAACAGAGTGGAGGATGGAAAGTTTGTAATTGTGGGGCATCATAGACAAATCAACCCAATTTCGGACAGTCTGGCAAGACGGCTGATGGAGAATGGAATGCCGCAGGAAACGCTGGCAGGACTTTTGAATGTAAAAAAGGATAGAGAGGGGGAGAACGGATGACGGCGATTCAGCTATTGGCGTGTGCAGGAATGATCGTGGGTGTATTTTTACTGCTGGAAATGAAGCCAGTGGAGTTTACGGACAGCCTGTTTGGATTTTTATTGAATCCCAAACGAAGTCTGCGGGAAGACATCAGGGAATCATCAGGAAGAAAAAAATCAGGGATTTTGCGCAGGGAACTGAAGGAAGCACAGAACATTCTTCAAATGACGGGCAGGGGGAACCGGTTTTCCTTCATCTGCGCAGTTGCTCTGGCACTGTTTTGCGCTGGGGGATCCATTGCCATTTTGTTAGGGAATTTTTTCCTGGCTCCGGTGATGGCAGTGGGTTTTTTATTTCTGCCATTCTGGTATGTGAAACTGACTGCCAATCATTATAAAAGGGATGTGTCTGCAGAACTGGAAACGGCGCTTTCGGTCATTACCACAGCATATCTGAGGACAGAAGATATTGTGACGGCGGTGGAGGAGAATACAGCATATTTAAATCCTCCAGTGTCCAGAGTATTTCAGGATTTTCTCATCCAGATTAAAATGGTAAATCCGGATGTTCAGGCCGCCCTTCGGATTTTGCGGGGAAGGATTGATAATGAGGTGTTTCGGGAGTGGTGCGATGCGGTCAGTGACTGCCAGCATGACCGGAGCTTAAAGACTACACTGCCGCCCATCGTATCAAAGCTGTCGGATATGCGGAACGTGAACGCAGAACTGGAATACATGATCGCAGAACCAAGAAAAGAGTTTATGATCATGGTTGTGTTTGTAGTAGGCAATATTCCTCTTATGTATCTGCTGAATCAGGATTGGTATGATGTACTGATGCATACGGTACTGGGACAGTGTATTCTGGCTGCTACTGCAGCGGCTATTTTTATATCCGCTGGCTTTGTAGTGAAATTGACCCGTCCCATTGAATACAGGAGGTAGCTATGGAAGGCTTGTTGTTTTTATTCGGGCTGTTTTTAGCTCTGGGACTTTTCTTTTTAACTGCGTCTGTTCTAAAGTTACCTACCATGGGTGCGGCGAAGGCCATGCTGGGTACGGTAAAACAGGAGCGGAAAGCGGCAAAGACATTGGAAACTTATTTTATGATCCTAGCAGTGCGACTGTCTGGTTTCATCCGGATGGATGCATATAAGAGAAGCAGGATGCAGAATGTGTTAAAAGCCAGTGGAATGAATATGACCCCGGAAGTGTATCAGGCGTATGCTCTGGTAAAATCAGGCGCAGTTCTTTTGGGAGCGATTCCCTGCATATTTCTTTTTCCACTTCTAGTTCCTGTCGTGGTTGTGCTGGCCTTACTTCTTTACTTTAAGGAAAATCAGAAAGCGGATGAAACCTTAAAGGCAAAGCGGGAAGAGATAGAGGGGGAGCTTCCGAGAATGGTGGCGACTATGGAACAGGAACTGAAAGCAAGCCGTAATGTGATCGGTATGTTGGAGCGGTTCAAGGGGAATGCGGGACCAGCGCTGACTGGAGAGTTAGATATTCTTCTGGCGGATATGCGTTCCTCCAATTATGAAGCGGCGCTGACACGATTCGAGGCAAGACTGAACTCGCCCATGCTGTCCGATGTGGTACGTGGATTGATTGGTGTCCTTCGAGGGGATGACAGCACAGTGTATTTTCAGATGCTGGCTCATGATTTTAAGCAGATCGAACTGCAGAGATTAAAAGCACAGGCACAGAAAATCCCTCCTAAGATCCGTGTTTCTTCCTTTGTCATGCTGGTATGTTTTCTGCTGACTTACCTGGCGATTATCTGCTATGTGGCATTGGAGAGCCTCGGAGGAATGTTTTAGACAGGAAGGAGGAGAGGATGAGGAGTCATCGTTTATGGAGAGCACTGTCAGAAAGACGGGGCGAAGGATATGTGGATGTGATCGTGTTGGTTTTGTGTGCGGTCATGGTGCTTGCCCTTGCCATGCGTGTGCTTCCGATTTTTATTCAGAAACAGCAGTTGGATACCTTCGCTACAGAACTGGTGCGTGAAGCAGAGGTAAGCGGGCGCGTAGGTACAGAGACAAGCCGCCGTGCCGCTGTGCTGTCAGAAAAAACAGGGCTTTATCCGGACATTTTATGGTCCAGTCATGGAAGAATCCAGTTAAATGAAGAGGTTACCGTTACCCTGACGATGGATACAAATATCGGTCTGTTTGGCGAGTTTGCTTCTTTTCCGGTTACGCTTCGCGCACAGGCAGCTGGAAAATCAGAAGTTTACTGGAAATGAGGTGGAGGGATTGCGGAAACGGATGAAAGAGATACTGAGAGACAGGCGAGCCTCCTCATTTCCCATGACCATCGGGATTGTTCTTTCGTTGATTATTCTGATGTGTGGGATTAGTGAGTATTTCCGGCTTCAAATTATTGCGGCAGGTGTGCGGGAAGCCGTGGAGGATGCTGTCATCTCCACAGTCAATGATAATTATGCAGGTGTGTATCATGGAGTCAGGGAGGGATATTCTGGCAGTTATGTTCCTTTTGGAGAGGGAAGTTGGGAAGAAGATCTGAATGAAGGGGACATTTATGATTATCTGGATGAAACCATAGGGACCCGATTGTCTGGCGGCAGGCATATAAAGTATGCGGATACTGGAACTGCAATGGAGTTTGCCATAGACAGCCTGCAAGTGACGCTTCGGAATGCACCTCTGGCCCCATCAGATCCAGCCCATGCGCAGCGGTTTGAGGCAGATGCTATTGTTAGACTGGAGGTTCCGGTTCGGTTTGGCGGCCGGATTCTTCCATCCATGTGGATCACATTGAAGGTACAGGCTGGATATACAGAGGTGTTCTAGGGAATGACCTGGACTTTGAGAGGATTGTATAGTATGTTGTGCATAACAAAACAGGATAAAGGAGGAGCAGAATTATGAAACTGACAGAGAAGATGAAAAAGAATCTGGCAATTTTGGGTGGCGTGCTCATAGGAATCGGCCTGATCGCTGCCATAGGAATGCAGTTTGGTTCGAAACCGTCAGGTAAAGATGTTCTGCCAGGAACAGGGGAAACGGAAACAGAATTGATTGTAGATCCTGGAGATTTTGAAAAGAAGGAAGAGGAAAGTAAAGTAGTGTCCAGAGAAGAAGAGAGCCTTGTGATTCATCAGGGAATCGGAGAAAATCAGGAAACAGACACTCAGGCGGTGGACAGTCGGGCGCCACAGACTGATCAGACAACGCAGAGTATCCAACCGAAACCAACCAAACCAGAACCGCCAAGCAAGGAGATCCTGACAAAACCCGTACGGAAGTACGTTATAAAAATGATCCTGAACGTTGGGCCCGATTCAACAAGTTCAATTTCGGACAATTGGCGGAGCTGAACAAGACCTGGAAACCGGATCTGTATTGGTTTGACGGAGATTGGGAGCAAAGTTCGGAAGCATGGAATTCCAAAGGAATTGTAGATTTGCTTCGTTCGGATAATAAAAATGTGATTATCAACTCGCGTATACAGGGGTATGGTGACTATGCCACTCCCGAACAAGGAGTGCCGGTGGTGCGTCCCGAAGATAAATATTGGGAACTTTGTATGACCATGAATGATTCATGGGGATATCAGCATACAGACAGCAACTATAAATCACCCTATATCCTGCTTCGTACATTTGTAGACTGCCTGAGCATGGGTGGTAATCTTTTATTGGATATCGGTCCCAAAGAGGACGGTTCCATTCCTGAAGAACAGATCGCTGTGTTGAAGGAGTTCGGCCGATGGACCAAGAAGCATAAAGA
>ENA-UESK01000958-UESK01000958.1-human-gut-metagenome-genome-assembly--contig:-NODE-958-length-12229-cov-9.753539_pt1 | contig 12229 bp, 10 predicted proteins | sample MGYA00243006_ERZ508007 | MGnify/ENA primary metagenome ERZ508007 (study PRJEB26167, sample SAMN06115452) | human gut metagenome | host: Homo sapiens | place: China:Jiangsu | collected 2015-08-21... | reverse complement strand
TTCACTACAGATTCCATCTTCCAGTCTAAATGAAGCACTTCTTCACTCTTCTCTATTTTCAGCTCATCTATATTCAATACATACAACGAATCGGGTGACCAAACCATCTTTTCCATTCCTGCAATCCCCAAATCATTGCAATATTCTGTATAAGCTTCTATAGATTCATAGGACTCTTCTCCTCTAATTCGTATACGATCCGAGTTAAAGTTATAACCCATAGTTACTACCGAATACCGTCCCGGAGGAACTTTCATTTCTCCACCTCGTACCGAAAGGTATTTATCTACTTTCCTGCCTTCTCCGTTCTTCGGATAAAAAATCACCCGAACTCCCTCCGGCAGTTGATCTGTCATTCCATCCCAATCCAGCTTTATATCTACCCCACTTACGGGATAATCATCCAATATATCGCGACGGCTACACCCGGTCAGCATCAGCAGCGAGGACAAAAGCACAAGAAACCTGTATCTTGTATTTCGCATTGCGCCCTCCTATCTCTTTGTTGTTATCAACCATACCAAAGAAACTTTCGCCTTGGTAGGGCCAATAAAGTTATAACGCCCACTGTTTGTCCATATAATATCTCCCTCATAAGGAGTATATTTCTTATATTCTGTTGTCAAATACCCTATGCCAAGACTGAACTCTAGAGAAAAATGCCGTGCCAATTGCCGTGCATATCCATAAGTCACTCCGGCAGCTCCATAGTACTTACCCTGATACCCATCTCCACGTAACTGGAAATCGTATATTCCACCTTCAGCATAAAGTCCTATAAAATGTCCGGTCAGTCGGTTGCGTTTCTGCCGGTTTCCCAGCCAACAACGTCCTTCCATCCCTCCAGAAAGGAGCTGATAGCAGAAATCGTGTTTACTATTCAGCCACCACGGACATTTATATTCAGTATTCAAAGACCACCTCTTACCTATCGGAATTTCTACTTCTATATTCGGTGCCAATGCCAAATCATATAACAGATTATTCTTCACTGCAAGTACAGTTTGGCTTTTCACCGGCCCTTCTGTCTCCGATATATCGACCTCACAGGCCTGTTTTTCTTCACTTTCTCCCACAGACTTATCAGGTTGATCTTTCGGAAGCGCCTCTTCCTGATTTGAAACAAACAACCCGAAGACAGAAGATACCGGTTCAAAAGCCTCTTTACCTAATTTCGAAGTTTCTCCAACAATCGTAATAACCGATCGCCGCAGTTCCGGAAAAATATTGTGAACAATGTATCGGTAAGCAATTCCCCGATTCAATTTTCGCAACAGTCGCTTCCGTTTGTCGATATCATTCTTATGATAATCAATCAACATCAGCACTTCTTCCCGATCCGGCAAGTTGGAGTCGGATGCCACCAACTTACGAAACTCCGACCAATCCTCTCCCTCTGAAAAAAAATGAATCTTATCAACACTAACATCCGAATTATACCGTTGTAAGAATTCCTTTATCGAATCATTTCTTCGGGCAGCCAAACCTCTATTATAAGACTCATTGCCATCAGGAGAAACAAAAGTTTTCACATTAAGCGCAGTTACATATTTCGTACCCAAATTCCCGGAAAGCAAAGAATCCAAAGTTGCAATTGCCTGATTATTACTTTTATAACATGAATTCACTCCCGCATCATTCGCATCAAAATATATCATTACCCGCCGGATTGTATCATTCGCAACAGCGAAAAATGGAATCGAAGCATACCCACTTTCTGGAAGGCCTAATAAAACCATAAGAATAGCCAATATATAGATACCATGTTTCATTGTCGTTCGTTTCTGCTGACAAATATAGAAGTTAGAAAACAAACCGAATCATACTTTTAAAACAAAAATCAAGACATGAAAGATTCTGTGAAACGATTGAAACGATTTTGCAAGTTTTGAGAGTTTAAGGTCAATAATAAACAGAAAAAATGTCCTTGGTAACTCATCTGCGTGATAACACCGTACTTCTGTTCCGCCTGCAAACAGTTCACATTCATAGGAAGTTCTGACAAGCGGCTTTTCCACATACACATGGATGCCAAGCTTCATCGCCTCCATACAAATCGGGAAATAGCTATGATCGGGAGTCGCCAAGAATTTTCTACGAGATATTTTATCCCCACCCAAAAACTTCATTAAAGAACAACGGATCAATTTTGCATCAAGACTTCTTGTGACCACTTCACTCACCATTGAAGAAATCATGTATCAAAGTGGGTTTATGAATAGATCACATTTCTATAAGGAGTTTACAAAGCGGATGGGAGTGGTACCTAAAGACTACCGTTTTGCATAATAAAAATTAGATATAGATTGCATCTTTCTCTATATGATTGCGAAATAAACTACGCATAATTGCGGTTAAAGACACGACATCCACTTTTGCATTAAAACGCTCTTCTAATGACTCTTTTATTTCCATTCGAGTAAAATAATCCGGATCTTGAAGCTTTACACAAATATCAATATCACTATCCTCTTTCTGCTCACCACGAGCCACAGAACCAAAAAGTCCCAACTTTTCAATTCCATATCTCTCCCCAAATTCTTCCTTAAAATTCCGGAGAATAGCGATTATTTCATCTTTTGTTTTCAACTGACACTATTGTTATAATGCAAATATTAAAATTAATATTGGAATTAGCAAATTCTTAATCATATTTTGTGGTATCACTAATTAAAAAAAGATGCACAGGTCATCAAATTTTCATCGATCCCCTGTACACCTACTACTCTAAATTCTACTTCAAAACATAAATAGCCTAATTATGCTGCCGAATCCATTATTAACAACCATGTTAGTTTTATCCATCAAAAGTACAGGACATAATTACGTAAATAGTTCAGAAGTGCCCAGAACGCCATCATCATTGCCAATACAAACAAAACGACAAGTCCGATTGCCAAAGCAATCCAATGTTGTGAATGATCATCAGAATATTCTTTATGACCATCATTAAACTTGTATATTGTCCGCACTGTCTGCGCTCCTGCCAATAACCCGAACACTCCGGCAAAAATACCATTATGAATGTTTCCACCGCCACGAAGTGCCCGCTTATCAATTAAGAATTGAGGCGTCCTGCTCGCTACCACATACAAACCGGTAGCTATTAAAGTAGAAAACATCATACCGACTCCCATCATCCAATACATCAAGATACCCACAATGACACCTAACCAGATTAATTTCCTGGAACCATCAAAATGACGTTCTTCACCACTATTAATCACATCAGTCAATGAGTTTAAGCGTTCTATGACATCAGCGTCAGTAGGACACATACCGATAACCTGATCAATCAAAAGAACAGATTTCTTAATTTGCTTCATCTTTGTCGGCTTTCTGAATTCATCATCATCTGTTTTTTCAATCACCGTCCAAGTAGCGAATGCCTCATCCATCAGCTTCCACGCCTCCGTTATCTCTTCATCCGTCATTTTCTCCGGCATTCCGGCTGCAAGGCGTTTATTCAACATTCCTTCTACCGTAAAAACCTCTTTATAACGTGCGCCCTTATACCATACAAAAAACATATGCCCCACAATAAATAAAACAACGGCAATATACAAAATCAGTTGGAGAACAGCCAATATCTTTACTCCCAAAGGAACTCCGTCATCCGCCGCAGCATCAGCTATTGCATCAGCTCCACTACCGCTTTTTACAAGTGTCAATCCATTAAAGGCAGCATCTTTTCCGCCTTTATCAAGTCCGGAAAACGACAACTTATCATCTTTATAAACGACTTTGCATTGACCGGAAATCCCGGCATCAACCTCCGGACGTCCGCCTACAAAAGAAAGAGTCAGTTCATTCCCGTTCATACTCTCGACGTAAAACTCATAAGTTGCCATCAAAGATTCCCTTCCACCGGGTTCCAGCATATTCACTTCCATAAATCCATTGCATCTGGCATTCTCATTATAAGGATTCAATTGCCAATTACCATCACAATTCAATGTGAACGCAACCTTTAAATCGCCTTCTTTATTTGCTCCTAGCCAGTCACCGCTAAAAACATCTTCCTGCGCAAATGCAGTCATCGAAATAACCATCATTACAATGGCACACAAATACTTTTTAATATTCTTCATAATATAATAAAATTAATATTTCAACACTTTGGCTGCCACGTTCTTAAATTGCGGCATAGCAAGCCCGATAGAAGCTCCAATATAAGTCGGATCACAAATTATGTACTTCTTTCCGCTTACAGTTATATAATCTCCGTCAATGTTTTCATCAAAACAGACCGCTGTTGCCATGTGATTGGGATATTCCAACAATACAACATCAAGCCCCATAAGAGTACGTACCAAATAAGAGTATAACACAGCACGGTCTTCGCAATCGGAATAAGGATAGTAGAACAGCTCATCCACAAAGAAAGGCTTTTCATAACCAAACTGGTCACCATCTGTCTTATAATCAAAAGCTGTCTGCACGAAATTAATCAGTATATTAGCGGCTTCCGATTGTTTTTTCCCTTGTACGGCAGCTTGCAATGATGGAAGCACCGTCTGTTGTACTTCCTGACTGACAGGAGCTCCCACATAGACAGAAAAGTCACATTGCGGATAATCCTTATAGAAGGAAATAAGTCCCGAATTTACTTTCGAGCAGACTTTGACGGATGGATAAGCTTTCGCTTGCAACGTTTTCTCCACGTAAGTTCCTGAAAAGGGTTGAGGAGCAGTGATATTCATATTTACCGGGTTCTTCGCATTGGCGAAATCACGGTTGTAAGTGTAAATAGAATTAGTTTTATCCGGGGTAGTATCAAACCTGTAATAGTTTACTCCATTCAAAGTTATAAAACAGGTAGCATAAATCATGTTACCCGAAGCATAGAATAAAGTAAGGCGGTTATCCATACGCGCCACCTTAACCCTATATCCCGATTGAGAAAGGAGAAACATTTGCATAAGAGCTATTTCATCGGAATGAGTACTTCCACATAGTTCAGTAGCCACTTTCCTCGTCAACAGCAGATAACCATAGTCATTCAGGGCAATCTCCTTTTTAAAAGCCAGACAGTCGTCTATCAAAGGCTGATAGTTGCTACGCGATAACGTCTCCCATCCGGCAGAAATATCTTTCTCTGCAATCCCTTTTAAAGTGAGCCGATTCTTCAATGAAGCATTGACAACACAATCTTTACTGTAGAACGAAAACTCTACACCGGAAAGCGAGCGTTTGGCCGGAACGGTTTCTTCAGGCTTCACTTCCGGTTTTATTTCAGGGAGCACCGCAAAATCCTTTTCCGGTTCTACAGCCACATCTTTACCTCCCGGTACAACCGGAACCTGTGTTTTCCCCTTTGAAGGAGAAAATGTCGCACTTGGAGTCACTGTCGGAATGGGGAGTCGTGTCACCTCCCCTACTTTAACCTCTTGCGGTTTTGTTGCCGGCTTCTTATGGTCAAAGCTGACCGGTTTTACAGGCTCCGGCCTTTGAGGACGTGCCACCGGCTTCTGCAAGTCATACTCTTTCCAGGTTTCTTTCAGAAATTCGGCAAATTCCTTATTCTGTTCGCTCACAAAATCATCAAACTCTTTTTGCTGCTGCTTCACAAAATCGTCAAACTCCTTCATGTCTTTATCTATTTGCGCAAAAAGACTAAACGGCAAACACAATGAAAAAACTACCATAGATAGTATTCGTATCCTATTTTTCCTCATTTCCTTATTATATTTTGTTGTTCTGTTATCTGCCAATCCACATACAGCTTATTATTCCGTATATCTTTGATAAAGGGGGAAATGGACAAGACAGCGACAACCTTCTCCCGATACAAACCACAACCGGAATCAGTGCCACCATTGAAACGATCGTCCACCTGCTTGACATTTACATCAGAAAACGGATATAACAACAGTGCCTTCACCAAAGAAGACATATAGGCATTCCAAAAGGCATTCCTCATATCCATCTTCTCCAATCCGTCCTGACCTCCAAAACCGGCATCTTCATACCAACAGCCTTCCTGTGAAGAACAAATTTCAACTCCGTTCATATATGAAATTATTTGAGGAGATGACTGTGTTCCCTTAAGCTGAAACCATGACTGGTCTGATTGCTCCCTACAACTATCCGATTCCAACAATAAATTGAATTTCACCTCTTCTTCCTCAACCCTTTCTTTCGTAAACAAAAGCATCAACTCACTAATGGAATGATAAGAAAAATCGCAACTATCATTCGATGGAGTAAAAGATACCTCCAGAAATTTCTCTCCAAATATAGAAGTATATTCATGCTCAATCCGGTAGGAAACATGTTGAACGGGATGTTCGATCACTCCCAGTACAAGCATTTTGTTTCTTTGGTCTTCGTATGTATTACTGGCAGTCTCCATGGTGGAAAAAACGTCCGAGAGAAGTCTCAATTGTACCCCTTGCTGCAATGAATACAGATAAGCCGCTCTTTGCAAAGCAAGCATCCTTGCAGCTTCGGATTTCATACAAGGATCAGATATACCAACTACCCGGCCTTTCCGTTGAGAAGCAAACACCCATTCCGGCAAAGTCTCCCGCTGTCCCGGTCTCCAGTCATAAGATTGGTTATAAACTGTATCAACAGGCATTGCCTGTGAAAACACATCAATACCGGGAGACAAAAGCAACTGGATAATAAAAATAACTACCCAATTATATCTTATATCCGACAAATTAAGCTTCATCATTCAATCTTCAAATAGTTGGGTAGTCATTAAAGAGATCATTACTATCCGCAATGTTTTAAACAAGCTGCTTATTGGGCGTTTTTACTCATTTCTTCTTCAAATATCTTTTTGAACTTTTCATATTCAAAGTCAATGCGCAATTTGTCATCATTCTTAATACGATTTGCCATAGCATTCATGATTTCCTCTCCTGCCAGTTCAAGAGAGACATATACTTTGTATTTACCATCAGGAGTCTTCATGGTTTTTTCACAAATTACACGCGTACCGCTCAATTCCTGTTCCACTACCGTACGGGTCAATGATTGATAACGACTTTTGCTCTCATCATTTTCACCTTGCTGATAAGAGGAAACATAACTATCGGTCACCGATTTCACTTTTGCATTGATAGCAGTAGCAATTTCAGCCCGGGCCTCCGTCATCGCTTTTTTCTTTGCAATAGACATATCCGTAGAAAGTCCCATCGAACTAGCTCTAAAATACTCTTTGTTCGTTTGAAATTCCGGTCCCGAACAAGGAACATTAATTTCTACGTCCTGTTGCACTGCCGGTTGCTGCACTGTTTGTGTTACAGGTTTTGAACTACCGCAACTTGTCATAACAGCAATGATTAGCAATGCTGTTCCCAATAAATTAATTCTTTTCATTTCAAGTCTTTTTTAATGTTAATATATGATTCATTTCAAGCCTCTCAACTTCACTATATTATTTTTGAAATCCTTCAATTGCAGCAGTGCCACAGATTGCAACTTACTTACCTCAATAACCATCTCCGTAGGCAGATCAGGCACAATGAGCGCAGTGACTCTGCGGTCATTGAACTTAGAACCCAGTTTGAGACTGACAATCGAAGATTCTTCACCTTTTTCGTTTATAACCGTCAGATTTCCACTATATAAGTCCACTTCGCAATCGTCAGCATTTGTATTCACAATCTTAAGATGTATCCTCGATTTGTCTCCCAAAGTTGCAAGTTTGTCAAATTCAACAAAGACACCATCCAACCATTCAACCCGAATTGCCTTTTGATTCTCTGGTTTGGCGGACTTAACCGGAACCAAAGGAGCAGGAATAACTTCCGGCACCACAACAGGGACAGATATAACCGGATCAGCTTCTTTTTCCGGTACGGAAGAACCGACTACCGGAACAGGAACATCCGGCAACATCTTCTGTCTTTCCGGAATCTTTCCGGTTCTGTCGAATGTTATTTTCTTCAATTCACGTGCAAACTCCCGGTTCAGCCGTTTTATCAATTCACGCGCCGCCATATTCTTGCCTTGAGAAGCGGACTTATTTTCAGGTACTAATGTCCGTTCATCATTAATAGAATAATTCAACATGGTTTGCCCCGTCCGGTTATTTTCTATTTTAATCCCCAACGTAGAAAAGAATTCGATGAAGTTGTACAGTTCACCCGGAACGGTATTGCCTTTACGACACTTATTATCCAATGTAACGATAATGTCGGCTTCAGAAGGAGATGCAACTACGTTAAAGAAATGATTGTTCAGCAAACTCTTCACAGTTCGTTCCACCGCCTCTATATCGCTCTGCGCACTTCTAACATAAGCAGAAGTCTGTGTCTGCACCGTGTTGATAGTCAACGTTGCTCCGGGAAGAGAAGAAAGCATTTGTTTGAATAAAGCTGCATAACTTCCCTTCCGGAACAAGCTGAACACATCATCAATTAATGAAATTCCAATTTCCTGCTGTGCCTGTTTAGAAGTAATATTGCGCACATAAAGAGCGGCAACTCCCGATTCGTCGGTGGGAGACATGGAAGACAAATCTCCCGACCCGGAAACAAACTCGGCTTTCAACCGGATATTCCTTAACGGATTTCCATTACGGTAAACACCTATAGCAATAGGCTCCCTTATACCTTGAAACGGCGTGACTGAAACGGTTGCCGGATTCAGAACAATCGTTATTCCATCAAATACTCCAGCCAAAGCCGCATATAGTTCGGTCGCCAGATTAATTGTCTTTCCTTCGTAAGAGCAGAACAACTCCTGATTAAGCACCGGGCGTATAGCCTCCATTCCATTTGAGAATAATTCAATGGCAGTCATTAAATCTCCCTGTTGTAAAGTAATGTGTCCCTTATACCAAAAATCGAATCCGTTACGGATTGCCTTCTGACGACGTGCTTCCACCAAGGCCGCATAATCGCCCTTATTCAATTCATAATAAACCCAATACTCATTGTCACTTCGCCAGGAATCCACCAGACGAAAGTTCTCTATTTCCGCCCGGGCTTCTGTACGAATACTTTCTGCGAAGGTTTGTTTCACATTACCATCGTCCTCCAACGTATTCAACAAAGAATTGGCGGCAATCACCACTTGAATTTCAGATACAAGGTCAGACAAAGCGTTTTGCTTTGCCTTTTGCTGATAATCTCCTTCCGATATTTCAGCCATTCCTATTCCGATGTAACTTAAACCACTAACAGGATGCTGTTTCACCCAGTCAGGACGGTTCGTTTGTTGACCGGAAAGCGGAAAGCAAAACCATGAAATCACAAGAATAAATAAAAGCCAATGTTTCATACGTCCTTGATTTATTGAATAGTCAAATAGATGGTACTTCCATCCACTCTATGTTCACTATCTATTCCGGAATCATTCAGATAATTAACCAGATTATCCGCAAACGTGATGCAATCCATCGGCAAGCCGTCGCTGTCCTTTGCAGGAATCTGTATCGAATCAAATATCAGACTATCGTCCACAGCACCTTGAATATGGTAGCGTCCTCCCTGGGCATTTTTTCGTACCCAATTGCGTATATGCGCCGAAAGAGTAGTACTACCGTTTATCCGGCTATTCATCGTATTGATAGCATTATCTGCGAGACTAACCCGAAGAACAACCGTATTCCCCTGTTGAACTTTCCGGGCAAACTCTTTCGAAATATCTTTCAGAAAACCATCCAGAACATCTTGTGCCGCGTATGCGCATAACTTATCCACGTCCGTCGTCCTAAAGCGGTTCGTCCAGCTTTTCCGGCTAGCCAAATCTACTCCGGTAGCCGTTTCACGAGCAGTCATAATCAATGAGACTCTACTTCCCGAAGCTGCAGATATGTCTTTTTGTAAATCAACAATCACATAGACGTCCGCTCCCGAATTCATCAACAACTGCTTATCATTGGAATCAGCATTCTTACTTTCCCATTCGGAAGCGCGCAAAGTTCCTGACTGTTTTCCCTCGGCAGCCACCGTCTTCACGCCAAGCTTAACAAATCCCTCCTTTACCGTACTTACGGCTATACGAAGATCAAAATCATTCTTCAGAATATCGGCGTATGAGCTTCGGTCATTGCTTTTATAGGGGACTACCATGATTGTCGGCAAAGCCATTTGTTGCCGAGTTTCCTCCATCGACATTTCTTCCTGGGATCTCGTCATCAATTTGTTCCGTATCAAGTCTTTTTTAAGCGCACCTAATAAGATTTGAGCCGTTACTGTACCTTTGTATAGCTTGGAAGATTGTCGTACCGGATCTCCTACCGTTTCATAGTTCTTCACAAAGAGCATATAACGTGAACTGAAAAACTGATTCATATAGTAAGAATCTTCTTTCCCGACGAGCGGCTGTCCGTTTTCCACTCCGTCAATGCCGTTGAGGAATATAGCATTAAAGATCGACTTCAATGCCATATTATATACATCCTTCTTTTTTTCGGCTGTTCCGGAAGCGGTGATAACGGCTATGTTATCATCTGCCTTCACACAAGTTACGTCATTGGAGTATGACTCCTGTGCCATGAAATGAATAGTGTATACAACTAGCAGGCTCAAAAGCAGTATTCGTAACTTCATCATAGTCCAAGTCCGCCTAAAAAGGTATTTTTTCGAGAAAGAATAATCAATTTCTTTTCTTCTTTCGATGCTTTCATTATCTCCTCACCGCCTTTGCTCACGGTACATAAAGAACGCGTTCCGCTCAATACTTCTTTCACATTCAAACGTCCGACTTCTTTCAATGACAGTTCTCCGGCAATATCCATCTCTATGTAAACGATAAATTTCTGGCCTTTTTGTACCCCTCTCTTGGTTCCAAGATCAATATATACAGTTTGTGCTTTATCTTTTTTGGTACTCTCAATCTGTACAATCGTTCCTTTCATTTTGAAATACTCGTCAACAAAATCGTCCATGCTTATTACTACATAATCCAAAGTCTTAATGATAGCTTCATCAGGAGTATCGCCAATATTCCCGGTCAGCCCCTCGTGAGTGAATGTCTGGGTTCCTTTGAGTGTACCGTTAGAAGGGTCTACTATTTTCAACGTGTAAGAAACACTCCCCTGATAATAGGTCTTCCCTTTACTATCTGTTTTTTTAACTCCCTGCATACTGGTAATATTTCCCTGAATAAGATATTGGGCGCCTAACGTTGTCATGACCTCGCTTCTGCAAACGGCATCTCCCATAGCAGAAGCCTCTTGGCGTCTTTTCGCTTCAGTCTTCAATGCTTCATTAGAATCAACATCAATAAGTTCTACACGATCCATCTTCTGGATACCTTCTATTACTTTATTACGCAATGCTTCCGCCAAAATATTACTGATAGTACCGGGACGCGAGAAATAATCAATATAGACTCTTTCTTTACCGTTTTCATCGGTTTGTGCATAGCCTAACATTGGAATTAGGCAAATAGAGAACAATAGTAAAATCTTCTTCATGTCTGTTTATTATTTATTATTAATGCTATGTTTGTTTTTTAGTGCAATATTTCGCTCTTTTAATACAATATAGAATGTTCTTTTTTCAATAATGATTTACTGTTATGAATGATTGTGTTTTCTCTGACTGCAAAGTTAAGCACACATTAAGGTGCATTGTATACACAATATTTACTACAACCATCCGTTAAACGAATAGTTATCTCCAAATATCAATGAGAAAAGGGAAAAGAGTGGTATGTTCAATAAAACGAGGTCGTTTTCCCGTCTCCAAGCTATTTGCACCATCGCATTTTCCACAGTTATCTCGAATAAGTATAAAATAGCATTTGTTATATCCACTAAAATTGTTACATTTGTCCAATAATAAATTGCTTCCCAATAACAAGATACATGGAAACAGATTTAAAGAAGATAGTAGGACATCGGCTGCAAATGCTTCGTATGGAAAAGAATCTTACTCAAGAACAAATGGGAGAAAAGTTGAACTTATCAACAAGTGCCTATTGTAAGATTGAGTATGGTGAAACCGACCTCACATTAACAAGGCTGAACAAAATAGCAGAAGTGCTAAATATGTCTGCATTGGAGCTATTTAATAAAATAGATGGAAATGTGTATGTCAATAACACAGGTACAATCGGGACAAATATCGGAGTCGCGAAAGATTGTAGCACTGTCCGCATCGAAGCTGCAGAGGATCTCCGTGAACTAATCAAGGCAAACAGCCGGTTTATCGAGATATTGTGCAAACGCATAGAACTTTTAGAAAATAGAAGAGCTGATACGCGTTATCCAAGATGAGACAGAAACCGAGTTTTCAAAGATAAAGGCCTATGAGGAACT
>ENA-UESK01000945-UESK01000945.1-human-gut-metagenome-genome-assembly--contig:-NODE-945-length-12320-cov-3.494323_pt1 | contig 12320 bp, 6 predicted proteins | sample MGYA00243006_ERZ508007 | MGnify/ENA primary metagenome ERZ508007 (study PRJEB26167, sample SAMN06115452) | human gut metagenome | host: Homo sapiens | place: China:Jiangsu | collected 2015-08-21... | reverse complement strand
GGTAAAGGGAAACCTAAAAGCCTTTCCGGATTTTTCCAATCACGATTGAAAGAACAATGAAACCCGTTGAGATAGAATTCATAATGAGAGACAAGCTCTCTCCCGGCATTGACAAGGCGGGCAAGTCCGCCGAAACGCTGGGAGATAAGGCCGAGCAGGTGTCTAAAAGCATCACAGACCGTATTGCCGCCCAAAAAGAGCAGATCAAGTATGTTGAATCCTGTCTCAAGGATTTAAAGAAGCAATACGACAACCTTGCACCCGGAAAGGCGCAGCTGGAGATGCGTGCGGAGATAGATGCCTGTACCAAAGCCCTGCAGGAGGACAAGAACATTCTCTCCTCCCTTGAGGCGGAGCATGACAAGGCATCCGTTTCCACCAAACGTCTTTCGATGCAGCTCCGGGAGATGCAGGATGCGATGGCTCGCCTGCGTTTGGAGGGCAAACAGAACACCAAAGAGTATGCGGAGATGGCCGATAAAGCCGCTGTATTAGCCGATACCATCGGTGATCTGCGTACCCAAACGAATATTCTCGCCAATGATGATGCAGCCTTGCAGGGAGTGATGAGCGGTGTGAACGGCTTGTCCGGTCTGTTCACGACCGCCACCGGTGTCATGGGGATTTTTGCCTCGGAAAACGAGGATCTGATAAAGATACAAACCCGTGTGCAGAGCGTCATGGCCGTCACTATGGGGCTGCAGCAAGTCATGAATACCCTGAACAAGGATTCCGCTTTTCGGCTGGTTACCGTTGTCAAGATGAAAAAGCTGCTGACGGCGGCCAATACAAAGTTGGCCGTGTCATTGGGCATCTCCAATGCGGCTGCCACCGCTTTGATGGCCACCCTTACGCTGGGGCTTTCCGCCGTTATAACGGGGCTTATCGTGCTTTGGGATAAATACAGCGATGCTCAGGAGGCAGCGGCGGAAAAGGCCAAAGAACGGGTTAAAATAGAAAGTGACGGGCGTTCCCAAATGATCAAAACCCGCTTTGAGATAGAGAATACCACGAAAAGCCTGAAAGACTTTACCGGTAGCAAGGAGCAGGAAAAGGCCAAAGTTGAGGAGTTGAACCGGAAATACGGCGAGAGCTTCGGATATTACAATACCGTTGCCGAGTGGTATGATGTGCTGATCCAAAAGAGTGATGACTATATCCAAATGCTTTTCCTGCAGGCGAAAGCCCAAAGTCTTGTTAACAAGGCCGTGGAAGCGGACGAAAAGGTGAACGAGGTAAAAGCCACTCCTGAATCCGATGTCGAGGGTTCGATGGGCTGGTTCTCTAAAATGGGGCTTTATATGGCTCAAAGCGAGTCTTACGGTCAGATTGACGCTCAGGCGTTGATAGAGAAACATAATAAGGAGGCCAAGGATGCAGCCGTAAAAGCTGCCGAGGAGCAGCGGGACGCTTATTTGGAGGAAGCAAAGAAGCTGCAGGAGGAATATGCCGAGCTGGGAAAGAAATCCGGTATCGGCGGGTTCGTGGCTCCTGAGAACAACAAGGATAAAGCGAAACCGGCCAACAACCTTGCCGAGTTAGAACTGAAAGCCCGTCAAAAGATAGAGGATCAGCGTATCGCCATCCTGAAAGAGGGATATGACAAGGAGCGTGAGGAGGCATCGTTGAACTTTGAGCGGGAGAAAGAGCGTATCAACCGTGAGGAGCAACAGCGCATTGAACTTTATAACAAGCTGAAAGCCGCCGGGGAAAAAGTTACTCCTGAGCAGCTTGCCAATATCTCGGCACAGGCCGCAACCCAGCGTATACAGGCTGCACAGATATATGATGCCACCGTTGCAGAGATTGACGGTAAGGAGAAAAAGGATAACGAGGAGAAAAAGAAGAAACAGCAGGAAACCCTGCAGGAACTTCTGACTAAATATCGTGACTATGAGGCACAGCGTGCGGCTATAAAGAAACAAGGTGATGATGATATCGCTAAATTGGAGGCGGAGCGGACTGAGGCAAACTCGGCGGAAATTGACCGGGCGATAGCCGTCGCAAGAGAAAAGGTAAAACAAGGCATCCAATCAGTGAATGATGCGGAGGCCGACAGTATCTCAAAGGACAATGATTTCTTTAAAAAGCTCTTTGGGGATTATTCTTCCATGTCTTTCGACTCACTGCAGAAACTTATCTCACAGGCGAAGCAGTTGCGTGCGTATTTATCCGGCAAGGGAGATGCGAAAGGTATCACGTTCATCTCTCCGGATCAACTGAAAAACATAGAGAAAAGTCCGGCAGAACTTGAAAAGCTGAAAAAAGCCCTTGATAAACTGCTCGATACCGGCAAGGGAGGCAATAATAAGTGGGAGAACATCTTCAAGACATTTGAGAAAGGCTTTGCCGAACTCAAAGGTGCGAAAGGAGCCAAAGAGGTGTCCGGCGCAATCGGTACGATCAGCGGGGCTGCGTCCGAGGCGGCTGGTGAACTTGCCAATATGTTTGACCAGATGGGTAACACCGAGGTTGCCGATGCCCTGAACGGTATGCAGCAGGTGATGGGGGCGGTTTCCAATATCGGACAAGGTTTCGCCAAGGGTGGCTTAATCGGTGGCATCGGTGCGGCTATCGGTGAGGCTGCAAATTTCCTGACCTCGGCCTTTGCTGCGGAAGCCCGCCACAAGGAGGCTCTAAAAGAGATTGAAAAGGCTAAGCTCGATTTCCAGCGGCAATACAACCTCTTACTGCTGGAGCAGAACCTTTTGCTCGAAAAGGCGGAGAATATATTCGGGGAGCGTCAGGTAGCAAAGGCCGCCAATGCGATAGAGGTCTATCGTGATGCCCTCTCGCAATTCAAGGAAGAACTGGCCGGTGACGCTCCCACCATGAACTGGATAGAGCGCATGACGGGTGATTTTGCCGGAACCTACCGCAAACGGCTGGAGAACTATCAGAAAGGTTTTGGCGGGTTGAACGATGCGCAGATCGTTACGGGACATAAAAAAACAGGATTGTTCGGCTGGGGAAAAGGAAAGGATGTTTATAGCGGGATCCTTGATGTTTACCCTGAACTGATAAAGGCCAACGGCGAGCTGGATACGGAGATGCTCCAAGTCATTCTCGATACCCGTAAGATGAGCGATGAAACCCGGAACTATCTTGAGAACCTGATCGACCTGAAAGATGCGATGGACGAGGCGGAACAGGCTTTGGAGGATTATCTGCAGGAAACGTTCGGGAGCCTCGGTCAGGGAATGCTCGACTCTATCACTTCCGCCATCAAGGGAAGCGGCACGGCATTGGAAAATTTTGCGGATCAGGCCGCTTCCGTGCTGGAGAACCTCGGAGAGCAGATCGCATATTCCCTGTTCTTTGCCGATAAGTTCGATGACCTGCAGAAAAAGTTAAAGGCGGTATATGGAAGCGGTAAAAGTGAGGAACAGATTGCGGGTGATGCCATGCACCTGATCGATAGCTTTTATGACAATATCGGGAATAACGTTGATGCGGCTCAATCGTGGATGGAAGCGTGGAAAGACAAGGCCGCCGCTATGGGGTATGATCTTTGGAAAAACGATGAGGAAAAGACTACCACCCAAAGCGGGCGTGCCGGTGCTTTCCAAACCCTCACACAGGATCAGGGTACAAAGCTGGAGGGATTGATGACCTCCCTGCAGATGCACGATGCCTCCATCGATGAGAACGTGGAGAATATATCAGAGGGCATAGGCGGAGCATTGGAAACGATCGATAAGATAAAGACGAACACCGATGCCTTGCCAAAGATATACGATGAGATAAGGGATATCAAACAAAACGGTTTAAAGATGAAATGACAATGGATATTTTAAAAGGCTTGTTACTGATAAACGGGGTTGATGTCTTTGTGGATTATGGGGCATTCCTCGCAGAGGAGAAAGCGGGTGATACCAAGAATTACTCCGCCCTGCTGAAACCGCCATCGGCAAAGCCGCACACGGCTGTGTCATTCCGGGAAAAAGACGGGGAGAAACTGCCTGATGCGCTTTTACCCGCATGGGAGGCTCGTGATGTCACCCTGCAATTTGCGATCATAGCGGCAGACCGGGCGCAATTCCTGTCCCGTTATTCGTCATTCCTGAAATTTCTCAAGGCCGGTAATAAGGGATGGTTGACCATCAACCCTCCGGAGCTTGGCAGGAGTTACCGGATGTACTACAAGGATTGCACGGATTACACCCAGCTGACCGATTTCGGGGGTGAGGTCATCGCAAAATTCAGCGTGAAATTTCGGGAACCGGTTCCCTCGTTATAGTATTCAAACATTATTCAAACAGCGTTCAAAATGGAGCTTAAAATATACAACCAGCAAGGGGTGTTCAAGACTGCGGTATCGCCGTCAGACTCCGACCGCCACGTAAAGGAAGTGATGAATGACAATATCCTGAATTTGTCGTTTACCCTTTACGAGTATGTGGAACTGGGCGTGAATGATTACGTGGATTTTGAGGGTGAACGCTTCACGCTGCTGGAGGATTACAAGCCGGAGCAGAAATCCACCGTTGAGTATGCCTACAGCTGCAAGTTCTACGGGATAGAGAGTGAGCTTAAAAAGGCCAAAGTCCTCAAGATGGTGGACGGTGACGATGAGCTTTCCTTTTCCTATGATGCCACGGCTGCCGAACACCTGCAGCTGATATGTGACAATATAAACCGTATCAAGGGGACGAAAAATTGGGTTATCGGCGAGGTGGTGTCCTCCGCTAATGTAAACATAGAGTATGATAAGATATTTTGTTTCGATGCCCTTTCGGAAATAGCCAAGAATTTCAATACCGAATGGTGGATCGAGGGAACCACTATCAATCTGAGCCGTTGTGAACACGGCACTCCCGTATCTTTGGGGTACGGAAAGGGGCTGCTCAGGCTTTCCCGTGTGGAGAATGATACGGTTCCTTTCTTTACCCGGTTGTATCCTCTTGGCAGTACCCGTAATATCGTGGCCTCTGATTACGGCCACCGCCGCCTGCAGCTTCCGGGTGGTGTCCGTTACGTGGAAAGGAATATCCATCTCGGAATCGTGGAGCAGGCGGAGGAGGAGGCCTTTGCGTACATATTCCCGAAACGAATCGGTACTGTTACCGGTGTCAGGACGGAAGAGGCCACAGGTGAGGACGGCAATGCGTTCACTATATATTATTTTACTGATGAGGGGTTGAATTTCGATCCGAACACGTATGAGATCGAGGGGCTTGTTAAACAGGTGTCGTTTCAAGGCGGGGAGTTGAACGGGCGTGATTTTGAGGTGAATTTCAACTCCGAGACAAAGGAGTTCGAGATTATCACGCAATTCCCGTATGAGAACCAGCAGCTACCGGGCGGCCTGCTGATCCCGAAGCCGGGTGACGAGTATATCCTTTGGAACATACGGATGCCTAAAGAGTATTATCCGCTGGAGGAAAAAGAATTCGAGGAGGCCGTTCAGAAGCATCTCGAGTCGATAAGCATTGATACGTCAGTCTATAAGGCTCCAACCGATTACATCTATTTGGATGAGAACCATATCGATTTGAAATTGGGGCGGCGTGTCCTTTTGGAGAATGAGATTTATTTCCCCACCGGCACTCACGAGAGCCGTGTGACCAAGATCTCCCGCCGGGTGAATAATACCACAGATATGGATATTGAATGCACGTATGCGGTTGATTACGGGCGTATCAATCAGATCGAGAGTAATATCGTGGATATTCAGGCAGCCTATAAGGAACAGCTGAATAAGGACGTGCTGACCGTATTGAAAAGCTGGGACAGTATTGATCCCACCGAGTATAACGTCCTTTCCGCCGTCCGGACAATACGCACGATCGCAAATTCCTTGAGCAAGCTGGAAAAAGAAACGGCAGACAAATACCTCAGAAAGGACATACCCGACACGGCGAAAGAGCTTGAAACCTTTTTGAAGGGGATAAAGGTTATCGGCGAGGCTCTTGTTGAAAGCCTTACGGTAGAGAAAGACTCCACTTTCAAAGGTCTGCTTTCCTCCGAGGTCTTTACTTCGGGTTTCCCCGGCGGAACCGGATGGGCATTGTTTTGGAAAGAGGTGCTTAATGCCGCAGGAGTAAAGGAAAAGAAAGCCGTCATGGAGCTGGACGAGATGACCGTCCGTGGGGTTATGCGAGTGTATGAATTTGTCATCTCACAACTGATGGGTGAGAACGGAACCCGTCTGACAACTGACATGATGCGTGTCGATCACATCGATGCGGGCACAAAGACAATCTATCTCGATACGGAGAAAGGAGTCCTTTACAACCCTTTCCGTCCGGGTGATATCCTGATGGTTCAGCGTTTTTCCGTGGATGGTATCATCAAGCAGTACGAACTGCAGGTGGTCACTGCCAAAGTCGGTGATACCTCCAAAGGAGAGGAACGGCTCGATAGCATCACCTATAAGAATTTTGTAGGCGATGAGGGTAGTGTTGTTTTTCGTGACGTGCTTACCCGTGTGGACTCCGCCACCAATTCAGACCGCAAAGGGGTTATCAAACAAACCAGCGTTGAGGAGGGCAGTCCGTATCTTGATGTCCTGTACGGGATGAAAACGGATCCTGACAACGCCGTGCGTCTCCGGCTTGGACGTCTGGCCGGTATTATTACCTATTGGTGGGGGCAGCTGCAGGGATATGGTCTGTATTCCAACAACGCCTATCTGCTGGGTGATTTCCGTCTGCGTACCGGTGAGGATGTCCGGACGAAATTCGAGATAATGGAGGGTATGCTGCAGAGTGCCATGCAGAGCGTTGTCAACACGATGACCGAGGAGGATAACTTTTTGAAAAACGCCAGCTTTCAGGATGACATGGCTTATTGGGAGCGTGAGAGTGATATGACTTTATTTGATATCGGAGGGCAGCTGCTTGATTTAGGCGTGAATTTCTATTCCGAGAAAAACAAGGTGGCCGATATTGACTCTTTTGATGGCCGTTTCATGCTCCGGATCAAACGGAGTCACATTCGCCAGCTGAATGCGGATATCACCAAGCCGGAAGATGGCAGCGTCATATTTCTAACCTTGAAATATCATTGCGCCGAGGAGGGGATCCTGACTGCCGGTTTCAGTGGATCCGCTCCCTATGTGGAGCAGGTTATTCCGGCTGGTGAGGGCTTTGATATGCTGGAGATATCAGGAGTATGGAACGGAACCGGTGATTTTCTCCTGAAATTTACCGGTGACTTGTATATCGAGCAGCTAACCCTGACCAATCATCCGTTAGAGGATTATAAAAAAGAGGTCAGTACCAAGTTCGAGCAGACCGCCGAGCATATTCTTGCCGTGGCCGAGGAGGTGAATAAGATAGACAATACCATCAAGACAGCCGGTTGGATCACCACGGCAGACGGTAACAAGCTGTGGGCTACCATAACCGAGGTGGACAGTCTTGGCAATCGTGTCACCACGCACGAGAGCAGCTTTCACGTGACGGCGCAGCAGATCAATGCTATCGTGAGCCGTATCGATAAGGCGGAGGATGATTTGGGAATCATAGACCATACCATCAAGACCGCCGGTTGGATTACCACGGCAGACGGCAACAAGCTATGGGCTACCATTGACCGGGTGGATGTCCTTGGCAATCGTGTCACCACGCACGAGAGCAGCTTTCACGTGACGGCACAACAAATCAATGCCATTGTTAGCCGGGTGGATACGATAGACGGAACCATCAGCAAGGCTGGGTGGATTACTACTGCAGACGGCAATAAGTTATGGGCGAGCAAGACGCTTGAGGATGGTGGTGCCATTGTTTCCTATATCAACCAAGCGGCGGACTCCGTGACAATAAACGCCAAGCATATCAAGCTGGAGGGGCTTGTAACTGCGAATGGTAACGTACAATTCACCACGGATGGAAAGATAATCGCCAAGAACGGCGAGTTCAGCGGAACGGTTGTCGGTGTGTCGGGTTCCTTCAAATCCTTAAACTGCGTGAATAATAGCGGGGATATTGTCGGAGGCATCTCCTTTGGCAGTGATGGAAAGATGTGGTTTAACGGTGACCTGTATCATCAGGGCTATGACTATGACAAAAAACGTTCTTTCCGTTTCTATACCTCCGATGTTTGGTGTCGTGGTAATTTCGGGGCAAGGCAACGCAATACACTGGTGGTATATGGCAGTTATGGTTACTATTACGTAAATGGTTTGGATACGGAAACCGGTAAGGTATATGTCTCCCTACCCTCGGCCACGTCATCCAATAACGAGACCTATTATACCATTCCGTTATACGGAACCACCGGGGATGCTTCCGGTTTCCCTGTTGACTTGGTGATCATAAAGGTTTCAGGGACGTACCGGTATTTATTGAGCGGGATGAAAAGCCAGCGGGTAACGGTCATGAATGCGAATAATCAAAATAGTGAAATTTATATCTACTCGAATGGCAATAAGGTAAAATGGCCGGGCGGTACTATCGCTGATTGTAGGAATATAGCGGATTTCATGAGTCCTTCACCGGCTTCTAACTTATTAGGCAGAGGATGGATAGTGGGCGCAATGAATGATAATAACTGGTAATAATAAAAAGGAGGTATTTATGAAAGTGAATTTGAATGTTCCCTTTATGAATTATAAGGGGTTGGTGATCACGAAAAAGGTAGAGGGTACGGATGTGGAACAGGAGCAGCTGATGAAAGATGTCATTGCTCCGATCCTATTCAGAGGGTGAATGCTTTGAGTGGTGATGAAAAAATCCGTGCTTATAGCTTGAGCCTTAAGATCTATCAATCCACCGGAGATATCGAAATCTCAGCGGAGGAGGCTCTAATGATAAAAGAAGCCGCATTGGTTTTGAGCCCCGGCGGTTACGCACAAATTGTCAAATTGATAGACGGATAAGTTATGGTACTGACAGAAGCTCAATTGCAGGAAATCGCTAAACGTGTGCGTGCGATCATCCGAGCCGAATCCAAAGGCGTGGGTGATCTACCGGTGGCCACCTCGTTGGACGGGCTTCTCTCGCTTCCGGCCTTGCGCTTTAACGGTGGCGTGCCGGAAGTAGTAGAGGCTCCTATCTCCAAATTGCAGGACGTGGCATTGGATGCGGTCAGCGGGGCAACGAAAGCCGCCAATGAAGCCGCAGCAAAAGCCAACACGTCTGCAGGTAATGCGGATAAGGCAACCACAGCGGCCAATAATGCTGCCAAAAGTGCCAATGATGCCGCCGGTACTGCCGGAGCAGCTACCGAAGCGGCAAAGAAAGCCACGGAATCGGCCAACGGAGCTGCCTCCAATGCCACAAATGCCGCCACGAAAGCGTCCTCCGCAGCTGATACGGCGAATAAGGAGGCCAGCTCTGTAAATGCGGCCAAATCGGAAGCCCTTGCCGCTGCCGCCCGTGCGAGTAGTACGGCCACCACAGCAGAGGCCGAAATCGAGAAGATGAAGCAGCTGCAGGAATCCATATCGGGTGCAGCTTCATTGGCTCCTACGAGGATGGAACTGACCTACACGAAACGCATCACCCAGCGTAATCCTTACGTTCAGCGTATCGTGGCCAAGATGTTCCCCTCGTACTCCCTGCAGAATGTTTTGTTCTTGGGTGATGACGTGGCCGTGAGCGTGGATCCTGCCGGTATTGTAACCCCGTTGAAGATCGGAACGAGCCGGATCCACGTGATCCCGACACAGGCCACCCACTTGTACAAGACCATAAACGTGACGGTTCAGGCTCCGTCCGTCCGCCTTACCGGAGGCGGTAAAATCCGGGTTGACAGTAAAGGCAGAATACGTTTAACTTAAAAACTTGATAAATATGACAAGCGATCAGGAAACTCGTGTATTAGCGATGCTTTCGGCTTTTGAAGCCGGAAAGAAGATCAGCGAACTCGATACTGCCTCCGGCAGCGTGAGCGATATGCGCATCGAGGTGCTGGATACGGATGGAGAGTCCAAAGTTATGAATTTGTCGGAGGCTGTTACCTCCGCCGCCAATGCCGTTTGTGGGCGTTATTGGAATGAATCGAATTCCACGTACCGAGCCGCCGGTTATCACGGAAGCCTTGATATGCTCCGCAAGCTGCCTGAGCTGCTGGGGCTTGGTTGTTACCTTGTTCAGGATGACCGTACCCGGCGCAAGCTGGATCCCACGAACCACTACCGTTTCGAGGACGGCACACCGGCCAAGCTGGATGGCACGATGGGGCAGTATATGTGGTGTTGGAATACCGGTTTCTATTTTGCCGAGTGGAAAGTGGGGAATCTGAAATATTATGCGGTTTCTCTTTCTCCTATCAAAGGCAAACAGTGCGTGTATATTCCCGCCGGTGGCCTTTCCGCCCTCGGTGGTGGCGTGATGGACAGGACGAACAATATCCTTTGTTCGGTTGTGAGTGATGCCGCCCAATATCGTGGTGGAAACAATGATGCAAGCCGGGACGGGACTTACCGCACGCAGTTGGGGATGGTTGCAACCAATATGCAGTACCGTAATTTTTCAACTTATGCCCGCAAGCGTGGCGAGGGTTGGGATGCCAACTGGTACGTGGCTCAGGCGGTGGTTGAAATTCTTTTCATGATCATATTCGGAACCCGCAATATGCAGGAGGCCGTGATTGCTGAAAAGGACAGCAACGGTTTGTATCAGGGTGGCCTCGGATCCGGAACCACCAATATGCCGAATTGGGATCAGTGGGGTTATTACCCGGTTGTTCCGACCTCTGCCGGTATCGAGCTGGGTGACGGTTGCGGTGAAACCACGTTTAACGTGCTAAAGGAGGACGGCTCGTTGCATTATGCAGCAAAGGTTCCGGTGTTCTTCGGCCTGAAACATCCTTTCGGTCATATTTGGAAGATTGTCCGGGGGCTTATCGATAACGTGGGTGATGAGAAATCTGAGGTCTATGTTGCCCCGTCCCTTTATGCCGGTTATGATGACAATTCGATTTCCGGCCTTATCAAGGTTTGCGAGGTTCCGAGAACCAGCGGTTATATCAAACAGAAAAGTTACTACTTGCTTTGCGCCATGCCGACCGAAATCGGAGCGACCGCCTCGACTTATTTCTGTGACTATTTTTGGGAGAATTCAGCATCATCCAAAGGGCTTCGTGTCCGCCTCTCCGGTGCTTGCGCTTACTATGGCACGAATGCGGGGGCGTTTGCTACGAATACGTACAATGCGGCCTCGCATTCGGATGCGACTGTGTCCGCTCCCCTCTGCTTTTTCGATGCGGATCCGGTGATGTCGGCTTAAAACGAAAACGGAAAACGGAAAGAGGAAAAGAACGTTCTTTGAAATTTTGTATTGAGAGTTTTGGAAAAGCTGTTCGGCGGGTTTCAGAACTCGCCGTAAGGCGAGTCGATTTTTGTGATTTTTTTGCCGGTTTTGGGTAAATGTATTTAAAAGGCTTATCTTTGCATCGTTAAACCAAGTTTAACAGGTTGTTTTACCCTTAGTGTGACGCAGGCTTCGTGTCCGCCTCTCCGGTGCTAACGCTAACAATGGCACGAATGCAGGGGCGTTTGCTACGAATACGAACAATGCAGCCTCGAATTCGAATGCGAATGTGTCCGCTCCCCTATACTTTGCAGTTAGGAAACGGTTAGATGGGGTGAAAGACCTTGCCACTTGGCAAAAGATGACGAACGCTCAAAAGGACGCTGGTAGGCCGGTAACGGTTCGAACGCTTCCGAGTAAGGCAAAGCAGACACTCAGACACTCAGAACCGCAGAAACAGACCATGAAAAGGTATGGAAATTTGTTTGAACGAGTTGTCGAATATGGCAATCTCGAACAGGCGTTTCACAACGCCGCCCGTCACAAAACTCGCCGAAGCGAAGTAATAGAGTACGGCTCCCATTTGGAGGCGAACCTATTACAGCTCCAGCGTGAACTTATCACCGGTACTTACCGCACCTCCGAGTACAAGACTTTCATCATTTACGAACCTAAAGAGAGGAAGATCTTTAAACTTCCTTTCAGGGATCGTGTCGTTCATTGGGCGATAATGCAGGTGATTGAACCGATATGGCTCTCGAACTTCACCCGTGATACCTATTCTTGTATCCGTGGGCGTGGAATTCATCCTCTTTTATACAAGCTCCGCCGTGACTTGAAAGCGGATCCGGACGGAACCCGGTACTGCCTGAAAATCGACGTGCGCAAGTTTTATCCGAGTATAGACCACGAGATCATGAAACAGGTGATTCGCCGGAAGCTGAAAGATGCCCGGCTGCTTGCCTTGCTTGACGGTATCGTGGACTCGCCAGAGAGCGGAGTGCCTATCGGGAACTATCTCTCCCAATTGTTCGCAAACTTGTACCTTTCAGAGCTGGATCATATCATGAAAGAAGACATGGGCATCCGGTATTACTACCGTTTTGCTGATGATATTGT
>ENA-UESK01000938-UESK01000938.1-human-gut-metagenome-genome-assembly--contig:-NODE-938-length-12392-cov-4.576776_pt1 | contig 12392 bp, 8 predicted proteins | sample MGYA00243006_ERZ508007 | MGnify/ENA primary metagenome ERZ508007 (study PRJEB26167, sample SAMN06115452) | human gut metagenome | host: Homo sapiens | place: China:Jiangsu | collected 2015-08-21... | reverse complement strand
GCCCGTTTATCCGCTATTTTCAGTACTTTCGAATTGAAAGACAAAATAACTCCGCAGAGCTCGGACGCACAGGTAATCGCCGTGTTGAAGGAAGAACTGAAGAGTGCAATCGATAATTCATTTAACGTATTGCGTACCCGTATCGACCGTTTCGGCGTGGTGTCTCCGAACATCCAGCGTCTGGAAACTGCCGGTCGTATTCTGGTTGAACTTCCGGGTGTGAAAGAACCGGAACGTGTGCGTAAATTGTTACAGGGTAGTGCCAACCTCGAATTTTGGGAAACATACAACTTGCCGGAAATCTACCAGCAGTTGGTTGCCGCCGATAATATGTTGGCTACAATCCTGAAATCGGACGATACTGCTGCTGTAGGTTCGGATACTACGGCTATCGAAGCAACGGAAGAAGTAGTTGCCGACAATGCTGCTGCCGAAACAACCAACGACGCAGATTCTCTGCTGGCTAAGATCGGTGAAGACAAGCCTGAAGCACAGGCAGCCAAGAGCATGGAAGAATTCGCAAAGCAACATCCGTTGTTCGCCGTTCTGCAGATCAATCAGTATAACGGACAGTTGGCTCCCGGACCGGTTGTCGGTATTGCCGATAAGAAAGATATTGCCAAGATCAACGAATACTTGAACATGAAGCAGGTAAAAGATATCCTGCCGCGTAACCTTTCTTTGAAATGGGGCGTAAAGGCTATCGATGAAAAAGAACAATATTACAAAAATGGCAATCGCTGCCGCCGCATTGATGACGGCATTCCCGGCTGCTACAACTTATGCTCAGAAATCAACAGGCTGGGGCGATTTCAAACTGTTTCTCGACCCGGGACACTCCGCAACTGAAAACCGTGGCTTGTGGGGCTATTCCGAGGCGCAGAAGGTGTTTAGCGTGGCACAGTATATCAAGGGATATCTGACGGAATATACCGATATGCCGGCAGAAAATCTGAAACTTTGCCGCAACAATGAGGTCGACATTGTAGGACTTGAGGAACGTTCCGACATGGCGAATGCCTGGGGCGCCGACTTCTTCTATGCTATCCACTCTGACGCTTCTTCCGACAAAAACACAACCGTCACTCTCTTCGGAGGATGGCGCAAGGATGGCAAAGAAATAGAGAAAACGCCTAACGGCGGTAAGGCTTTCGGAGAGATTCTCAACCCGAACCTTACAGGTGTGATGCGCATCACGACACGCGGCAACTGGTACGACCGTTGCTATTACGACCGTGCTCCTGAGACCCACGCCAACCAATATCCATATTTGTCGGTCAACCGCCGCACAAATATGGCTTCGCTGCTCAGCGAGGGCGGCTACCACACAATCGCCTCTCAGCAGCAGTTGAACATCAATGCCGACTATAAGCGTCTGGAGGCTTTTGCCGCATTCCAGTCGATATTGAAGTTCCGCAACATGACCAATCCAGAGCAGACATTCCTTGCCGGTATCATCAAAAACTCAGAAAACGATGTGCCTATCGACGGTGTGACTGTAAAGGTGGGCGACAAGACGTATGTTACTGACACATGGGAGTCGACATTTAAGAAATACACCAACAACCCCGACCTTATCCACAACGGATTCTATCTGTTTGAGGGACTTAAAGCCGGCGATGCTGTCTCGGTGGAATTTACGGCAACCGGATATGAGCCAGTGACAAAAACCGTTGTGATAAAGTCGAATCCAGCCGGACAGTCAAACGACAACGTTACATGGCTCGACATCACGATGACATCCAACGCACCTGCGAAAGTGGCGTCGATTTCGGTGGAAGACACAAAGGCAGTCAGCCTTGTTGACCCTATCGTCATCACGTTCTCGCGCAAGATGGACAAAGAGTCGGTCGAAAAGGCATTCTCTATCGACAACGACGGCGAAGTGACATTGACATGGATAAACGACTATACGCTCAGCGTCGACGTTTCAAAACTCGTCCCGTTGAAGACCTACAACATCAAGATTGACGGTAGCGTTGCCAAGAACTCTCAGACAAACCAGCCGTTTGACGGCAATGGCGACGGCAATGGCGGCGACGACTATACGCTCTCAATCACAATGAAAGAGGCAGACACTACACCTGCGCAGGTGGTTTCTACCGACCCTGCCATCGACGGCGATGTGGCATACACGCTGCGTCCGGTGGTAAGAGTGGAGTATGATGAGATTATCGACTGGAACGAGGACAAGAACGCCGACTGCATGACGGTGATTGACCCGGAGGGCAACACTTATGCTGGCGCACTGACTCATTCGATTGTAAACGGCGCTTCGGTGCTGCAATATTTCTTCAACGAAGACCTTCCTCTCGACAAGTGCTTCCTTGTTACAGTGAAACCGGGTCTTGCCGACTTGTCGGGCAACTTGACCGAAGAGTTCAGATTCCGCTTCCTGTCGGAGTACCGCCCTGTCGTTGAGTCGACCGACCTGCTTCCGCTCGACAACGTGACGGGATTCTGGGCTCCTGACGGCTCGGGCTCATCATCGGGCTTGACACAGGAAGCCAACTCGTTTACGCGCGCCAACATCGGTGTGCGTCCGGAAAGTCCTAACAGCGCATGCCTGAAGTATGATTTCGATCCTGATTTCGCTGCAGGTGTATGGCAAATCCGTGAGTATCACTCTTCGCAGAACATCGACGGCACAACCAAAGACGGCGTGCTTACGTTCTGGCTCTATGGCGACGGCTCAAACAACAGCGTCAGCGCTGCGTTGCGTGTGCGCACAAACAACAAGAACGGCGGCATCAAGTACAACTTGAAGCCGATCAACTATCGCGGATGGCATCTCGTGTCATGGAACCTGGCAAGCGATGAATACCAGCACTTCACCGGCACCGATGAAATCGCCGACAAATGGCGTTTCGACAGCTTCTTCTTGAAACACGAGAAAGCTCCGGAACAGGCGTGGAAGGGAGAAATCTACTTCAACCAGATGCAGTTTGTCAAATTCGACAACACGGCAGTACGCAAGGCTGTGCTCCACGACTTCTCATCTGTCGAGACTTTGAAATCCGCCGATGGCGGCATCGTTGTGCGCTCGCTCGGCGATGTTGTGTCGGTGAAGGCCGACGGCAATATCCGCTCGGTCAATGTCTACAATGCATCCGGTGCGATGGTTGCTTCGGCAACACCTGTCGGACAGACAGCAATGGTTGCTATGGGCAATCTGGCAGGCGGCGTTTATTTCGTTAATGTAGTGGCCGACGGCGGCATCAAGACTGTCAAGATTGTCAGATAGTCAGGGACGCTTGATTGAATTAAAAAAGGCTGGATTCCGATTGGAATCCAGCCTTTTCTATTATCATTTGTCGTCGTCGGAGAAGTAGTCATTCTGAATGTCGTTTTCATTGAGGCGCACTCGCTTGTTCCATCTTTGGCGCGACTGCTTCTCGAAAGCGAACATATTGACGGTGCCTTCAATTGTGGCTTCAAACGTCAAACTATTTTTCACTCCAATCTTTCCAGCCTCAAGCGCTGCATCCTGGTTTGCACCGATGTAGGTGAACACCCAACCCGTTTTGCGCAGGCGGTCAATCAGTTTTTTCACCGATGCGCCGTCCCACTCGATGGAGTCGTTTTCATAGCCGTCGGTGATGATTGTTACAAGCACCTTGTCCTCCTTGCCTTTGCTTTTTTCAAGGTCGGTGACCGATATGCCGATGGCATCGTATAGGGCAGTCATTCCGCGGAGCGTGTAGTCGTTGGGGGTGAGAGGCGATGTCTGCTCGGCAATGGTGTTGCGGTAGGCATATTGCAGAGGCTCTCCGCCGCTGGCGAAGGAGAGTACGGTGACCGACTGCTCGATTTTGTCGCTTTTTTTGGCTTCCTCGCGGATGGTTGACAGTGTTTCGTTGATACCGGCAAGCGCTTGTTCGTAGATTGACGTCATTGAACCCGATGCGTCGACGATGATGAGATTGTGTACTTTAAGTTGTGCCATGATTTTGATGTGTTTAGTAGTTAATAATGCTTGGTTGTGTAATTTTGACGCAAATATAAAGACGAAGAAATGAACAACAAAATTTAATGCGTAAAAAATACGCAAATATGCCGATTTTTAACTTTTGTTTGCGTATCAATGACACAATCGTGCGTTTTTGTCGGAAAATAGGCTTAAATTTGTATTGTTGAAAAATAAGGGGTAGAAAATGTACAGTTATGAATATCCACATCTGGCTTTGACCACCGACTGCGTTGTGTTCGGATTCGACGGCTCTGGGCTGAATCTGTTGCTTGTAGAGCGAGGGTTGAAGCCGTATAAAGGCAAATGGGCTTTGCCGGGCGGCTTTGTGAGAATTGACGAGACGCTGGAAGAAGGAGCATTGCGCGAGTTGCGCGAGGAAACAGGAGTGATGGATATCTATATCGAGCAGCTGCAAGCATTCAGCCGTGTGGACCGCGACCCTCGCGAGCGTGTGGTTACGGTGGCGTTTCTTGCATTTGTGCGTCAGGAAGGCTATGAGGTCATAGCCGGTGACGATGCCGCCAAGGCACAGTGGTTTCCGGTGGATATGTTGCCTGATTTGGCATTCGACCATAGCGAGATTGTACGTGTGGCACTCGACAAACTGCGGTGGAAAATCACCTATGAGCCGTTGGCATTCCGTTTGCTCAACAAAGAGTTTACGATGACACAGGTGCAGACCATCTACGAGGCGGTGCTCGGGCAAAAGTTCGACCGTCGCAACTTCCACAAAAAGATGACCGCCATGGGCTACATTGTGGCAACAGATGGTGTGGGGCGGCGAAACTACGAAGCGTTCGATATTCTTAATGAGTATTGTTGCGAAAAAATGCCGGTGTTGGCAGCGCGCGCGCCGCGCGGCAGCGGGCGTCCGGCTACGCTCTACACATTTGACGAGGCTAAATATAGGGAGCAGATAAACAATAAAAATGTTTTGTGATGGAAGAATACCATGTGAAAATAACCGTTGAGCGCGGCGGTGAAAGCCAGTGTGTCAACACGACGGCGAAGACGGCGATTTACCTGTCGGTGCTCGGTTTTGTTCTGGTTGGCATCCCGTATGTCGGATGGCCGTACCTCGCATTGTGTTTCATTGTCGCAATCAAGGCGTTGATGCGTAAGCCGCGAGGACTGGCGCTGTTGGCGTTGCTGATCGACTCCCTTTGTCTTTTCGTGAAATACGTTATTGCCGTTTCATAGCAGCGCTCGATTTTAACAGGACACTAATGATATTGACAATGAAAAATAGCAATCTGAAAGATAGGATGCTTGGATGTTTGTTTGGTCAGGCCATTGGAGATGCTCTTGGTCTCGGTACTGAATTTATGGACAAAAATGGAGTAATGGCACTCTCCGTCGTTTGAGGAAGGCCTGTTTTCGGTTGTGAACGAAGGCGGTGATGCCGATACGAATGCAGCTGTTGCTTGTGCCATTCTCGGTGCGAAATTCGGTTATGATGTCATACCTAAATACTATATAGGTGTGACCTGTAAAGTCGCGTAATTGATTGTTAAACAGTGATATTAGTTGCATGATTTAACCCGCTGTTCCGTCAGCGGTAGCCTACTATAAGGTGCATCTCCAGTGATGGGTTGTGCCAAGCTTATAGGACAAAGTACACTCTCCGAAAGGACAAGACTGAACCGTGAGGGAACGTCAAGGGCGGTTAGTATCATACTGCCGAGTGGCGAGGCTGGATAGCATGGTTAACATAAGTGAACTGTCTTTAGCCATCGTGAGGTTTGAAGGAGCGGAAGATACTTTAGCTCTCACCAAAAGGTAAGCAGTCGGATAACCCCTGCCCATGTTGGGGTTACACGGACATGGCACTGCCGGTGGACTTGACAGAACCTAAACTATCCTTTTGTCAATTACGTGGAACAGGGCAAGCCTGTATCTCTCTCGTAACAACGCGAGTAAGCGAACCGCAAGGCAAGCCGAAAGGGGTGCAGGTATGAGATAACGGAGAAAGCGAACGCCTCCCTGTAATGGGGAGGATACGGATTGAATCGACATCACGGGCTGATTGTGGATAACATCATCCGACACGAAAGTGGGCAGACTTCCGTATATGGTAACTCTTTACAAGATAACTTTTAGAACTTTCAAAAGGAGGAAAGCAAATGAACGAAACTAAGACATCGTGTGCGCCTGCTGACAACAGGAATCTGACTTGGGACGGTATGAACTGGTCCAAGTGCGAAGCCTATGTCCGAAAGCTTCAAGCGCGTATTGTAAAGGCTCAGAAAGAAGGCAGACATAACAAGGTGAAAGCCTTGCAATGGATGCTCACTCACTCTTTTTACGCCAAGGCATTGGCTGTAAAGAGGGTTACTTCCAACAAAGGGAAGAAAACGTCTGGAGTAGATAAACAGCTTTGGGACTCTCCCAAGCGCAAGTACAAAGCAATCAGTGAACTGAAACGCCGTGGCTACAATCCGCAGCCACTCCGTAGGGTTCACATCAAGAAAAAGAACGGTAAACTCCGACCGTTGGGAATACCGACCATGAAAGACAGGGCGATGCAGGCTTTATATCTCATGGCATTGGAACCGATAGCCGAAACGACAGGCGACCGTTTCTCCTACGGCTTCCGAAAGAAGCGCAGGACAATGGACGCAATCCGTCAGATTGATACGGTTTTAAACCGCCAACATTCTCCCGAATGGATTTTGGAGGGAGATATAAAAGGCTGTTTCGACCACATCAGCCACGACTGGCTCATTGAGAATATCCCTATGGATAAGACAATACTCAGAAAATGGTTGAAATGTGGAGCTGTGTTCAACGGAAAACTATTCCCGACAGAAGAGGGTACGCCACAAGGAGGTATCATATCACCGACACTTGCAAACATGGTACTTGACGGGCTTCAGCCGCTCTTGGCTAAAAGATTCAAAAGACTATGGCGTAACAACAAGACATTCCATTACAAGGTAAATCTTATTCGCTATGCTGACGACTTTATAATCACAGGCCGAGATAAGGAACTATTGGAAAACGAAGTCAAACCAATAGTGATAGAATTTCTCAAAGAAAGAGGTCTTACCTTATCCGAAGAGAAAACTACTATTACGAACATATATGACGGATTTGATTTCTTGGGTTTCAATGTAAGGAAGTTCGGCAAAAAGCTATACACATCTCCGTCCAAAGACGCACAGAAACGCTTTAGGGCAAAAATCAGTGACATAGTCAAAGGACATAAGATGTGTAAGCAGGAATCGCTGATACGAATGCTCAATCCTGTAATCACAGGATGGGGTAACTATTACCGATATGGTGCATCGACCGATGCTTTTCATGGTTGCGACTACCACATTTATAATCTCACGAAGAAATGGGCCTTACGTCGTCACCCTAAGAAACGCAAGTCTTGGGTCGCAGACAGGTATTGGCATGAAATTCGGGGACGCAAATGGACGTTTGCGTGGAAATATGAAACGAAAAGTATGAAAGTGAACTACCTGACCCTTAAAAGATTGTCGGATATACATTATACTCCGTACAAGCAAGTCAAGGGAGAGGCAAATCCTTTTGACCCGGAATACGATGATTATTTCTCTCAGCGTAAGGAGCAACAAATGCTGGAATCTCTCAAAGGACGTAAGTCTCTCTTATATTTATGGAACAAGCAGAACCGGATTTGTCCGTTATGTGGCAAGGAAATAGACTGTACAAAAGCATGGAACGTCAACGAAATATCTGTTGGTGGTTCGATTGTACGGCAACTTGTCCACAACAACTGCTACAAGCGAAATAAACGAAAATGTTGAAAGTATGAGCCGATTTCTAACAACAAATAGAAATATTGAGTTGCTTGAGCCGTATGAGGGGAAACTCTCACGTACGGTTCTTAGGGGAGAAGGGGGCAGCAATGCCCTTGACTTACCCGATACAAATTTGCTGAACGAAAAAAATTTACTTCATGTAAATTAGTTGCGGCTGCCGCAGTCGCAATGTGTTTGCTAGGCAGTGCGGGATTCGAGGCTAATGCCGCCCCCGCTCCGCAAGTTGTATCCGCTCAGAAAGCAACTCTAACCATTTCTGGTACAGTAAAAGACTCCAAGGGAGAGCCTGTCATTGGCGCCAACGTTATGGAGAAAGGTACCAATCGTGGTATAGTTACTGACTTGGACGGTAAGTTTACGCTTAAAGTAACCCCTGGAGCAACAATTACAGTTTCTTATTTGGGCTACAAGACACAGACCCTCAAGGCTGCGCCGACAATGAACGTTTCCTTGGAAGAGGACAACGCTCTTCTTGACGAAGTCGTTGTGGTAGGTTTCGGTACTCAGAAACGTGCCAACCTCACCGGTGCTGTCGCAACAGTCGATGTGTCGAAGGCAATGGACGCACGTCCAGTGGGCGATGTTACCAAAGCCCTTCAAGGTGCTGTTCCTGGTTTGACTATCACAACAGGTGACGGTGCGATCAACTCAGCCGCATCTATCAAAATCCGTGGTACGGGTACGTTGTCAAACGGACAGAAGTCAAGCCCGCTTATCGTTGTTGACGGTGTGCCTACCGACGACATCACTTTTGTCAATCCTGACGATATCGCAGAAATCTCAGTATTGAAAGATGCTGCTTCTTCTGCTGTATATGGTACTCGTGCAGCATTCGGTGTTGTATTGATTACTACAAAATCAGGACAGAAAGGCGACCGCGTTTCTGTAAAATATTCAAACAACTTCGGTTGGAGCAACGCAACTGTATTGCCTGACTATGGCTCAGTGCCTGAACAAATCGAGGCATTGCTTCAGACCAACTACCGTAAGGGTGCCGACCCGGAATTGTTCGGTATGTATCTCGACAAGATGCTTCCTTACGCAAAGGCTTGGTATGAGCAGAACGGAGGCAAGAAGAAAGGCTACAGCGAGATGTTGCCATACCAGAGCATGGACAACGTGGGCGACTTCTATCAGGACCCTGTGACAAAAGCCACTATGTACTATGCTGACTGGGATGTAAAGGATATTATGTATCGCACTGCTCCTTCTCAGAAGCACAACGTAAGCTTGGACGGCAGCTCGGGCAACACAACATACCGCGTTTCGTTCGGTTATGACAAGCGTGAAGGCTTGATGTCGTTTGTCGACAACTCGGTAAAACGTTATAATGCAAGCGCCAACCTCTCAACTCAAATATTCTCATGGTTGAAAGCCGGTGCTCAGGTAAACTATTCGCAGAAAGACTATGACGGACAGAACATGTGGGGCCGTGGAGGTTACACATACTTCTGGCGTTGGGGTTCTTTCTTCGGTCCTTACGGATACCGCAAGTATGACGGCGACGGCAAGTACTACGACGCTCAGCCGATTGCTGACCGTAAGCAGAGCGGCGAGCATGAGGACATTGCCCGCAACACTCGCTTGCAAGGTTGGATGGAGGCGAACCCAATCAAGGGCTTGAACATCCACGCTGACTTCACATACGACATGATGGACATCAACGTGCGCAAGTCATATCTGCCTATCTTCGGCTGGAACAACTGGTCTAACTCAAGCACAGCTCCATCTTATTTGGTACAGCAGAAAGACACTTACGCTCAACAGGAGAATACCCGTCAGAATGTCTGGACAGTCAATGCTTACGCTACCTACGACTTCGATGTGGCTGAGGACAACCACTTCAAGGTTATGGTCGGCGGACAGGCAGACCGCAAGTATTACAACTACTTCTCTGCACGCAAGAACGTCCTTTCTGACAACGACAAACCTTATCTTGGCTTGGCAACTGGTGGTGCCGACGGTACAAGCATGACAATCACCAACACCATCACCAAGCACGCAACTGCAGGTTTCTTCGGCCGTATCAACTACGACTACAAGGGAATCTACTTGTTGGAGGTTAACGGTCGCTACGACGGTTCTTCTTCATTCCCAGCCAACGACCAGTGGGCATTCTTCCCATCGGCATCTGTCGGCTACCGTTTCTCTGAGGAAGCTTACTTCGAGAAGGCTAAACAATATGTAAGCAACGCTAAGTTCCGTGCTTCTTATGGTCACATCGGTAACGAGGCTATCGGGGACTATATGTTCTTGGAGCAAATCTCTAAGTTGGACACAAGATATATCAGCTGGGTAAATGCCGGCGGTACATTATTGTCAATGTTGAACACACCTTCAATGGTGTCTTCTACTTTGTCTTGGGAGCGTATTGCAACTACCGATATCGGTCTTGACCTTGGTTTCTTGAACAACCGCCTGAACGTTACGTTCGACTGGTTCCAGCGCGACACTAAGGACATGCTTGCTCCGGGTATGACTCTTCCGGCTACTCTTGGTGCTTCTGCTCCTTATGCAAACAGCGGTTCGCTCCGCACCCGCGGATGGGAGCTCGGTGTCAGCTGGAATCACCGCTTTGGCGATGTTGACGTTTTCGCAAGCGCCAATATCTATGACGGCAAGACAAAGGTTACTGAGTACAACAACCCTAACAAGTTGATCAACCAATTCTACAGCGGTATGGAGTATGGTGAAATCTGGGGCTTCGAGACAGACCGTTACTTCGAGGAGTCAGACTTCACAGGCAAGAACGCCGACGGCTCATGGATTTATGCTCCGGGCGTAGCTGACCAGACCGGTTTGCAGCAAGGCACATTCGTTTATGGTCCTGGTGACATCAAGTTCAAGGATTTGGACGGCAATGGCGTAATCAATGGTGGCGATCCTACAATGAAAGACGCTGAAGGCAACCTTATTCCTGTAGGTACTGTACGCAACCACGGAGACCTGAAGAAGATTGGTAACGCAACTCCTCGCTATGAGTACTCATTCCGTTTGGGTGCTGCTTGGAAGGGTATCGACGTTGACTTGTTCTTCCAGGGCGTAGGCAAACGCGACATGTGGTATGTGAACGCATTCACAATGCCATTCTCTCGTGGCGCCGATGCTTCTTACGCTCACCAGAATTCTTACAACAAGATGATTTTCGACGACGCTCGCAACATTATCGGTTACGAGATCAATCAGAACAACGATTATCCTTGTATGTATGACGGTATGGCAGGTGCAGGTGCAGTTTCTGGCTTGTCACAAGGTCGTTACAACTTCTATCCTCAATCGAAATACTTGCTCAACATGGCTTACCTCCGCTTGAAGACAGTGACTATCGGTTACACTCTTCCACAGGAGATTACAAAGAAGGCTCTGATTCAGAAAGCACGTATCTATTTCACTGCTGAAAATCCTTGCTTGATTTACAACGGTCTCGGCAAGAACCCGATTGACCCTGAAATCGGTAGCACATGGACAACAAGCAAGGCTTACAACAATGGTACTTTCGGACGTTCAGATCCAATGATGCGTACTTATTCATTCGGTTTGCAGGTAACATTCTAATTCTCTAAATTTACGAAACAATGAAAACAAAGATAGCATTAGGCATTTTCGCACTCGCCGGACTCTCGCTTGCAAGTTGTGACGATTTCCTCGACAACAACCGCTATCCGTTGACTTCGGAGGTGAGCAACCCTGAGTTCTGGAGCAATGAGTCGCTCGTTGAGCAGGAGTGCAACTATATGTATAATTTCTTCTCTGGATATGGTCGTGGAAACTCTCTCGGTGAGTTTTATTTCAGCACTCTTTCCGACGACCAGGCTGGTAACTCGTTTACGGAATGGAACAACAAGACTGTTCCGAGTTCATCTGGCTTGTATTCAGGCCCGTATGAGAACATCCGTCACTGCATGTCAATCATCGAAGGCGTACGCAGCTCAAAACTTGAGGCTGCGAAGCGCAACAACTTCGAGGGTCAGGCTCGCTTGAACCGTGCAATCCAATTCTTCACTTTGGTGAAATGCTATGGTGATGTGACTTGGGTTGACCACAAAGTTGACGTTAACGACAAGGGTCTTCTTTACGGTCCGCGCACAAACCGCGACGTTGTTATGGACTCTGTGCTCCGCGACCTTGACTATGCGATTGCAACAATCTCTGCCAATAACGGCAAGCAAGTTTGGAGCAAGGATTTGGCATTGGCAGTGAAGAGCGACATTTGCTTGTGGGAAGGCACATTCTGCAAATATCGTACTGCTGCTGAAAACGGCTATGCTGCCGATGAGGCACGTGCTAACAAATACTTGCAGGAATGCGTCAGCGCTTCAGAGCAGCTGATTGGCAAATATCCTATCGGCGCAAGCTATAAGGCTTTGTATCAGAGCGTACGCTCCGATGCCCAGAAGAATGGCGAGATTATTTTCATGAAGGCATACGACCAGCAGAATATGTGTCACTCAACCGTTTCTTACACTTGCTCCTCTACTAAGGTGAACGGTATCACAAAGGACGCGTTCGACGCATATCTCTTCAAAGATGGCAAGCCTTTGGCTTTGACTTCGGAGAACAAGTCAGACCTTCCAGTCTACAACGATAAGGGTGAATACTCAATCGTAGATCTTCTCGCTGTCCGTGACGGA
>ENA-UESK01000930-UESK01000930.1-human-gut-metagenome-genome-assembly--contig:-NODE-930-length-12452-cov-4.610263_pt1 | contig 12452 bp, 12 predicted proteins | sample MGYA00243006_ERZ508007 | MGnify/ENA primary metagenome ERZ508007 (study PRJEB26167, sample SAMN06115452) | human gut metagenome | host: Homo sapiens | place: China:Jiangsu | collected 2015-08-21... | reverse complement strand
ATTAAGTAAAGGTAATTAAGGTTGTTTTCAGGATGGAGGGAGTCTGTGAAGATTTCTTCCATTCGTCATTTTATAGTAGGACTAATATGATAAAATTTAATAAGTTGACAAGAGGATAAATGTAATTAAGCAATGTTGTATATTTTTTAAACTTGAGGATAGTCTATTTCAAAGCTGAGAGCTGAGATTATCATTAAGTAGTCAATGGATAATTAAATGTTTAATAATTAAGGTTCATATTAGTATGAGAAGTTTAATACAAGTATCGTTTACAGATAACACAAGTTATGCTAATAATGATACAAATGATGTAGTAGGGATGGTACTTCCACACTCATGGGGCCCTGTAGGACAGATTGTTACATGTAATTATTCTCAGTTCTTGGAGAGTTTTCCTCAAGAGGCAACTGCAGAATATGCTGTAGCAGATAGTTGTTTCAATGCAGGTGCAGGTTCTATGGAGATTTTCAGACCACAAGGAAGTACAACTTATTTCCATGCATTTCTTTATCTGTCTAAAGCATCAGAAAATGATGATTTAGAGGCAGAAGATTTTAAGAGTGCTTATCTTGATGTGGCAGATACTCAGTTAGATGATTTTGATGCATGTTTGGCAACTGTAGTTGAAGGAAATAGAGCAGCTCTGACCAAATTGAAGACTCTTTATGATGCAATTGTTGCTTTAGAGGCGGCTTTATCTACTGAGCATTCAACTGAGCTTGAAGCTTTCAAATCAGCTCTTGAAGCAGCTAAGGGCGGTGATGTACAGAGTGCTATTCCTGATGATACTGAAGATAGTGATTGGGATTCTGTTGCAGCAGAAGGAGTAGATAAGCCTGCTATTTCTGAATATTTTCAGTCTTTAGCACTTGCTGTTTCTACTGTAGTATTTACTCCGGCAGGAACTGCAGCAATCAAGTTGGGAAAAGAACGTCAAACCACTGCAAACTATACAAAGCCTGTAATTGATGGAGAAGATATAGACCAGGTGCTTGTAGATTTTGTGACAGGGTGTCCTGGAAATATCCCTCTTGAAGGAGATTTGAGCATTCGTGTTAATGTTGGAATGGATGAAGATGAAAATCAGATTATTACATTTACTCTGATTCAGAATTTGGATGGTGATGTAGTATCTGTAGAATCTATGTCAGGATCTCCTATAGCAGGAACAACTATTGATGGGAGAAGTTATTATATTGCAGAAGTAGTTAGAAGAGATTCTGATTATTTTGATGCAGTTGTAAAAGTAAATTCTTCTGCTTTCTTGAAGGCTTGTCCTGCAGGAACTGAGTTTCAATCTGATGTTGTTTATGATGTTGAAGAGATAGCAGAGATAGAAGAAACTGATATTGTAGCTGCATATACTCAGCATTTTGGATCTTGTGCACTGTCAAATGCAACGATTCTCATTCCTTGTAGAACAACAACAGCCATCAATAATGCAGTAAAGAGTGCAGCTGGTACAAGAATGGATTGCTGTGCTATAATCGGATATCCGATTGAAAATTCATTTACTCTTGAGGAAATTCAGTCATTTGCACGAACTATGCTCGGTGAGAAGTTTGCATTCTTCTATGCAGGAAGAGACGTTTATACTCTTCTTGGTCAGGAGTTCAACACTTCTTGTGTAGGTGTTATTGCAGGACGTTACTGTCAGACTACTGAAGATGCAACTATAAATCAGTTGCCTTCAGCTCAGGCTAATGGTTCATACCCTGGTTTACTTGTTGAATCACTTGATGAAACTGGTGTGTTGGCTCTTCATGAAGAGGGATTTAACTCTGTCTATCAGACCGCGACAGGTCCTTACATTTGGGGATTGAAATCACTTCATTCTCGTCAAAACTCTTATTTTGCGAAAGCAAATGTAATGCGTGTAATTGCTCAGTTGTTAGCAACTACATTTGATTATTTGGATACCGTTCTTCATACTCCTAATTCTGATAGAAAGAAAGCAATGGTTCAACAGAATCGGCAAGCTTTCCTTGATCAGTTGATAGCAGAGGATGTGTGGAGAGGATCTTCAACTTGTCAGTGTGATAGAAACAATAATCAGGATAAGGACACTAATGGTGGAGAGTTGCTGATTGTTGATTTTGATATGTGGTTTGTTAAGTTGATTGAAAGGTTCCATATCAGAATCACAGCATCTGATGATACTACAACTGTAGAAGGTGTTTAATATTGTGTAATCTCTAAAATTAAATAGTTGTGAGTCGTAAAATTGATACTTTTAGACAAGCGTTAGGTAATCCGCTGACCATTCATAACTTTGTTGTGAGATTAGCAGCAGTATCTGATATGGAAGAGAATGTAGAAGTTATAGTACAAAGTACTCAGCTTCCTTCAGATCAACTTCAGACGATAATGCTGCATTATTTGGGTGAGAATGTAAGATTCCCGACGTTGCCAAACAACGGTGGAGAGTGGTCTGTGGCAATACCTGATAATGAAGACGGTATAGCATTTGTGAATACTATGAAAGCTCGAAAGATGTGGTTTGAGCAGGTAACGGGTGTAGTAGTATCACAGAATGCAACAGGCCTTAACATTGAGGTTGTTTTGAGAACTGTGAATGATAGTGAAGTATTTAAAGTTATTCTGCACAATTGTTATTGCATAGGTAGGTCTTCTCAGAATTTGGATGCAAGTCAACCTACAGCGCCGTTGATTTTCAACGCTACTTTTGTGTATGATTGGCTTGAAGACAACTCTATAGTACAGCCAGAACACAACCCAAGCCAAGGCTAAGTGCAATAATTAAAGTTGGTTATTTGTAAAGGAGAGTTTATCACAAAGATAGCTCTCCTTTATTTGTCTAAATATGAGAAGATATATTTACTAAACGTAATTAAGATATGTCAAGACGAGTAGATACTTTTAAGTCAGCATTTGGCAGTCCTTTGACAGTAAATAATTTTAGAGTTTCTATACCAAGAATAGATGACCGCTGTCAGATGATTGTACAATCTACTACGTTTCCTACTGATAAACTTAGAATTCTTTATGTAAGATATTTTGGTGAGACTTTAGGATATCCGTCGTTACCTGAGAATAGCCATTCTTGGAAATGTACAATTCCTGAAGACTCACAAGGAAGAGCATTTAAAGAGTTAGTAGTAGGAAGAAGAATTTGGTATGAGCAGTATACAGGACTTTTACTGTTACCAACTTCTTTGGGATTTAATATTGATGTAGCTATGCTCGCACCAGATGGTTCTGATATTTTTAAGGTTAAGTTGTGGAATGCTTTCATAGTAGGAGCTGATCCTGTTCAACTTAGTGCAAATGGAGCTACTACACCATTTCAGTGGGATATAGAGTTTTATTTTGATTGGGTTCAGTATAACCCTTGATTAAGTAAGTTGCTATGAGTCATATAAGTACAGCATTTAGAGTATTAATGCCAGCACCTTTGGCAACTCACAAGTTTATTATTGTATGGCCTAACATTTTAGCGGAAAGAGTAATGCTGGTAGCAGAAGCTACTACTTTTCCTGCGATAAAGTTAGGAGATGTTGCAATTCCTTTTCACGGTGAAACGGTTTATAGGCCTACAGGTCATGTTAATTGTGACCATGTTTGGAGAGTAAGAGTAGGCGAGGATTTATTGATGACTGTAAGAGAGTGTATTTATAGCATGCACGCAAAGCCTTACAGGTCTTCATATAATTTTGAAGGAAGAGTAAATTCAGTGAGTGTGTATATTCCGAATCAACAAGATATACCTCTTCCAGCTTTTACCTTGAGAGGGGTTTGGTTGCTAGGTAGAGAAGCGGTTGATATTGATTCTACAGATCCTACCAGGCCTTGGAAATGGAATTTAGAGTTTAGATATGCCTCTATTGAGGATGCTTCATTGAAAGCAGTTTCTCTTATAAAGAAAAACACTTTAATTGAGTAGTTATGGCATCAAATGAAGTTAATTCAGTAAAAGGTGTTAAACAGATTGATAACTTAGAGAAGGAGTGGACTTATTGGTCTACAGTTTTGGATGATGCTTTAGGAGCATCATTACCTGCTATAGAAAGTGATTTTTTACTTACTATGTACACAACAGCAACAGATGTGTATTCATATAACAAGACCATCCAAAATGGAATACAGATGTTTTCTGTAATTTCAGCCACTATTCCTTCTTTAGGTTATGAATTTGTGAATTCACCAGAAGGTTCAGGGTTCATTGAAGGGACACCTTTTGCAGGAGATCAAATACAGGTAACTTACTGGGACACAGCAAATCAGCATTTTACACGATTGATAGAGCAATATTATAGGTCTCAATTCTCTGAGTATGGAACTTTGAGAATAGGATATCGAAGTCATAGAATGGTTATACAGATAGGTACTGTTTCTTATGTATTTAGTTCGGGTGCAGTATCAAGACCTTTACCGACAGGAATAAATGCAGCATCTAATGCTCTTCTTCAGTATCGATTTAAGTTTGCTTACGAGACCGGATACGTTCAATATGAAAATAATTTACCGGATTCAACTGTAGATCCAACTGCAATTGGAGGAATTTCTAACCAATCAATAGGAATGTAATTATGCAGATATATTTACCTTCAAACGGAAGAATTGAAATCAATAAGGTTAATATGAGGCAACCTAAGATTTCAGATATAAGAGAATCTCAAGAGTTTTCTAATGACTTGGAGTTGAGAAAGACGCAATTTGTTCGGTTGTTGTGTGGTAATGATCCTAATGTAGATTGTCTAACTCTTTATGATAGAAATTATCTATTTGTAATAGCTGTAGCTTCTTTAGCTTTGAATAAATTATCATTTAAAGCTAAGTGTTCTCATTGTGGAGCTCCTATTTCTGATTTCATTGATATTACTCAGCTTGATGTAGTCTTCTTAGAAGAAGATATAGAATGCATTAAGAATATAGAAGGGACAGATTATAAGTTTCGATTGCTTAGGGTAAGGGATGAGGTAGCAGCTCTCGATTATGCAAATCTTGACGATAAGCATTATGAGTCGCGTCTTGAAGATGCTTATGTGTGTGCTTCTCTTGATATGGAGATAAATGATGAGAATATAGAGAAAGTAAAGAATCTTGATTTATCTGTGTACTATTCTGCACAGTTTTTTCAGATATGTTTAGCTCATGGATTGTCATTGCAAAAGCATGTTTCTTGTAAGAAGTGTGGAGCTGTAACCAATGTCATTCTTGACATAAAAGGAAATATGCTGAATATGGATATGTCAATTATTATGGACAGGTATGCTGCGTTAGCAGGAAAATTGGATTATCAGTCTTTTCTTGATATGACCCTTCCAGAGTATAATTTTCTTGTAGATTCTTTAAATTCCAAGATGGAGAACACTTAATGTGTAAAGGTTATGAAAGCAAGTGAATTTTTAGACAGGTTGCAATATGTAGGTTCTTCTAAGTCTACTATAGGCAGAGATTCAGAAATATCAGTAGATTTAGACAGGTTTGAGAAGGTCATCAATAATGCAGTACAGAAGAATATAAAGTCGACTGAGGATATAAGTGTTATTTTTGAAGAGCATAAACAGGCTCTTCAAAATGTTTATGAGGCTTTACAAGCGGTGAAAACTAATAAGTCTGAAGACACTATCTCAAGATTAGTTCAAGAACTTGAAAGAACAAATAAGGTTGATTCTATTTCAAGAAAGCTTCTTATAGGACATCCTCAGCAAGATTATAAAATAATGTCTGAGAATCTAGAAGCTTCCAAGTATTTAAAGGATAATAGAAGTGAGTTGATGTCTGTATTAGAAAAGTATAATGCAACTCAGACTAGGTCACTTGAATCAATTAGGGAGACTTTGAGACTGATAGAGTCAGAAGCATTGAAGAATAATAAGTTCCCGTTGCAATACTCTCAGTTAGGGAGATTAGAAAACAAGTTTGTAGAGACTAGAGGAACTTCATTAGTTAGAAGTGTAAATTCATCTTTTGATGAAGTTTATAATAACATCAGCTCTCCTGAGCAAAGAAATTCTTTGTCAGAAGTTAAGGAAGCGATAGCAAATTTAGCTTCCTTGTATAGAGAAGAGAATGATAGAAGGAATTATAACCGATTTGGGGCTGACATTCATAGTAACGGAAGTTTTAGAGATAGGGCTTTAGAAGGAGCAACAATTGCTTTAGGTAGAGCACAGGAGTATGAGAGAATCTCTATGAGAAATCTATTTCCCTATGAAATAGATGATGCTCAAATTGTTAGCGGTGAAGAGTCCAATTTAGAAAGAGAAGTAAGAAGAGTAAAAGAAGCTAAGAAAGAAAATGCTAATAGGTCGAGAAACTCTGCAGATTCTGTAGAAGATAGAGATGCTGTGAATGCTGATTCTAGAAAAGAGTTAGAGCAGTTATCTGATTCAAGATTAGGAGATGATGTACATGCTATAAGAGAAACTCTTGAAGACCTTGTTAGGCTTCTTTCAGAAGAAACTAAAGAAGATGCAAGCGCAAATGATGGAAATGAAAGTGCGTTAGGTGAAGATCAAGGACCGTTATCTAGATTGAAGGATTCTATGGGAGGTATAGCTGAGGGAATAGGAAGTATAATAGGTGGGGGTTTTGCAGGAAAAGGATTAAAGAGTTTATTTAGTTTAGGAGGAAGAAGGAGTAAAGGGAAATCTATAGGAAAACTTCTTAAGTTAGGTAAAGGGTTGAAAGGAGGCATTATGATGGCGGCTTTAACAGCTGGAGCAGCTTATCTTATGTCGGATGAAGGTCAAGAAAAGATAAAGAATTCAAGAGTTAAAGGAATTCGAGAAGCTTTAGAGGGTGCTACTTCTGAAGAAGATATGTTGGAAAGATTACAAACACTTACTCCAGAGGAGTATGATGCTTTTTCCAGAGAAGGAGAATCTGAAGTAGACAGTGCTCAGCAAACTACTCCTATGGAGTATAATTTAACTCCAGAAATGCAATCTTTGCAAGAAAGACAGAAGGCATATCAAGAGAAAGAAAAAGGAAAATCAATGACGCTTGGTAGTTCTGCATCTGTGCAAGCAGGAATAGGAGGAACAGCATGGAAATATGGATGGAGAGCTTTTAATTCTTTGTTAGTGGCTGATTTTGTGAGAGAGCGTTTTCCTGAAGAATCTGAAGCGGTATTAAACTTTGTAACTGATCCCACTGGAAGCAAAAAGAAATTAGAAGAAGCGAGAGGTAAGAAAAAGGAGATGGAGGTTAACTTGAATAGTATGACTTCAGACCCTGTAGTAGCTCAAGCATTGATTGATAAGTTAGGAATAACAGAAGAAGAGATAAAAGCAATAGAGGAGAATCCTGTCAGATTTAATGATAACACATTACTGACTAATGTGATTTTAAATAAGTTATTACCTAAAGATAGTGGAAAGACTGAGGAATGGTTAATAGAAAAAGGACTTAATAACATCAATTCAACGGGGATATTCAGTAAGTCATTTCAAGATGAGCTGACAGCTTTGAAAGGAAAGTATGGAATAACTAATACAGGAACTGATTTAGTGGTTGATCCTAACCAAGCTGTACAAGTGTTAGGGTCTAAGATAACTGAGACTGGTGAAAGAGGTGTATCTGCTCAATTATATTCAAGTGAATGGGCTAAAGATTTAAGAGGAGCTTTACAAAGGCAAGGAATAACAGATGAAGCCCTTCAGAATGCTATGTTGTCGCAGTTAGCTATTGAAAGTGAATGGGGTAAGGATGGGACTCAAGCAAAAGCCACAAACAATTGGGCTAATATGGGCTTGCTAAAATCATGGCAGGGTCCTGTTACTACAGCAAGAGATAAGGATTTAGCGGGTAAGTCATATGTCCTTAATAGGCCTGTCTTTAAAGATAATGATGAATTTGCTTCTTATTATATGAAGTTTTTGAAAAGTTACGGTTTTACAGGAAACGAAACTCCTGATGAACTCTTTGCAATGCTTGACGGTGAAAATGCTAAAGGCAAGAGATGGGCTGTTGTTGGTAATTACCGACAAGCTTTATTTAATACTATGTATTCTCAGAATGCACCTGAAGTGGATGTTTATATGAAGCAAGGAGATAAGACATTTACAGGAGACCAACTTGCAGAAGCACAAGGATTATGGAGAGAAAGAAGAGGTGGAACTGCAAAAGAAGGAGAGACTCTAACTGATAATGTAAATTCAGCAATAAAAAAGCTTCAGGATTTAGATAGAAGACAAAGAAGGATAGATTCTTCTTTCTTAGCAGGTAGGGATTTATGGAAAGATGGAAAATGGAATGAGGGACAAGGAGTTAATACTAAATTCTATACAGGAGATGTGGTAAATACCAACATAGATCCTAATTTGTTTGCTATAGAAGGAGTAGCAAATAAAGTAGATTCCTCAGGGAATGTTAGTTCTATTTATGTAGATTCTGTATCAGGGGAATTAATAAAAGATTCAGATTTGTTGGGAAGAGACCTTTCTACATTAAGAGAAGTTTCAGTAGGCTCTTCAGAATATAAACAACTTGTCTATGATTTCTTAAAGAACAAAGAAGGGTACTATAATAAAGAAGCTGGAGATTCTGAATCTGTTATCAATTTAAAAGCTTTAGCTAATTCTACAAGACAGGCTATTTTACAAAGACCTGATTCTAAGACAGCATACGCTTTAGGACAAGGAGTTGTAGCTTTTAATAATCAGAAGGTAGGGACTGTAGGAATGACTGAAGGAGAGGCTAAAATTAGCATGTCTAATGTATTGCCTATAGACCCAAATTCAATTGATTATGGAAATCCATTAATAGATTTGCCCGGAGATAGAGTAAGGTTCTCATTGAGTAAAGGAGATTTTGTTAGTGCGACTGGTACAGGGAATAAGTTTATAGGAGAGGATCTTAATAATTTGTTAGGGCAGCAGTATATTGATGCAGAAGGGCAGTCAACGTTCGTCAAGTTTTATGATAAGGAAACTGCTGATATAGTGGCTGATAGAGATTTCTTAGGTAGAAAGAAGAGTGAATCTGATGCAGAGACGCTATTAAAACAAGAAGATTGGAAAAGGTTAAGAGAGCGAGTTGAAGCTGTAAATGGTGATGTTTATTCTATAACAGAACCAAGATATCTTAGGGGAGATGATCCTATGATGGAAAAGTTTACAGTAGTAGATGCAAAGAGACCTCCCATGAAGAGTATGGATAAAAAGAAAGATTCTCCTCAGCCTAAAGAAAATGAAAAGAAACGAGAGCAGGCACCTGTATCTTCTTATAATCAAGTAGTGCAGACGTTTACAGCTCCGGATAACAACATACAGAGTAATTTTGCTAATATAGGTACTAGATAATATGTCATTTGCAAGAACAACATCAGTTTCAGGAAAGAATGATATAAGAAGGGTTATGGCTTCTCAAAGAATGGCTCAAGGTGAATCCATCAACACTGCTAATGGAGCATCACAAGATGAAAACACTTCGGTGGGTCAGACTTTGCAGGAAGTAAGGTCTATTCGTGATTTAAATCAGATGAGGTTATCAATGACTCATCCTGATTTAGAAGAAAATAATGGCTTACTTGAGTACAAAGCGTACCTGAGAGGAGATTTTAATATGAATGTTAGTCTTCCAATGGAAGATTATGGGTTTAATCCTTCTAATTTAGTAACAGCAATTACTAATGTAGTAGGGTTTGCACCTGCATTTGACATGCCTCGTTATTTTATGTTTAAAGGGTCTAAGCCGATATCTTTTACTTTATCCACTTATCTAAAGATAGATTCAGTTGCTGAAATGGAGAGTTTGTCTAAGGAAGTGCCAGAAGGTAAAGTACAGTCTGTAATGGATAAGTATTATGGAAGGCCTTTAAGAAATTTGTTTGGTATGTTTCTCCCGTCTTCAGGAACTAGTAATGTGCTACAAACAATAAAAGAAATAACACCTGATGCAGTTTCAAACGTTTTAGAATCTGTAGGAGAGTTTCTCTCTGACATACCACTGTTTGCAAATGATTCTGCAATAAAGCAAAGGTTAGATGAAGTATTTCCTATGTATATGCCTCCTGCTATAGACCCAAAATTATCAAGTAGGATTAAGTTGCAGATGGGTAAATATGGAGAAAGTAGTGAGTCTTATGCCTTAACGTTTGACCAAGTGATAATAACAAATGTATCTGTTGAGTGGTCCAAACTGTTGATAGATAAAGGATATCCGGATAGAATGGGAGTAGATATAACTCTTGAAACTTTGAGACCTGCAACAGCTCAAATAGTTAATGATTTTCTTGCCACTAAAGAATAGTTTATGAGTTTAGATGAAGCGTTAGATAATTATTCTCTCTATGAATTCAGACCTTCTATAGGAGATAATATCAATAGAGTGTGTTATCAAATTTATAAGAGTTTGGATCCTCATTTAATTAGGATATTGACAACTGTAAACGTCAGGTATGATTGGGATTATCTAAAACCTAATGCGGTTATTAAATATTTCTCTCGTGAAATATGTGATTCAATTCAATTTGGCTATGGCGATTGAGTTTAAAGTAAATGGAAATGCTGTAAAGTATCGACAGATACGAATAAAAGAATCATTTAATCAAATTTCTTCTGTAGTAGAGTTTGATGTTTTTGCTGATTATGGAGAGACTATCTTTGAGCTTGAAGGAGGTCAATTTTTTCCTGTTCAGTATAAGACAAGCAATGATGATTTTGTAACTGTTGTTTGTTATCCAAAGTCTTATGTAGATTGGTGCAAGAAATTATATCAGCCTTACTGTGATGATAAGACATTTGAAGAGATGATGCAGTTCTATGGAATTCAGTTAGATATGCTGCATAAGTCATCTACATCTCACTGGGTTTTGCCGGAAACAAGATTTAATCAGCTTCTTCAGTTAACTAAAAACCAGATAAAGATTCCAAATGGAGGTGGAGTAGTTTTGACTGTAGGTTATAATGGCAAGTTAAGAGTATGTGATTTGAAAAAGGCATTTGAATCAAATGAAATTGTCTCTTTTATGGGTAGATATGCTACTATTGTTAGAGACAGGAAATTCACAACTGATGTACCAATGTCTATTTTGTTTCAAAATGAATCAATAGAAAAAGATAAGAAAGAGAAGACATTAGAGATATTGCCCAATATTACGAAAGGTGTAATGACTTCAATTTATTTCAATGATAAGTCATATGACTCAAGAGAGGTAGAAATAAATAACATACAGTGCCGTTCTTATTATACTAGCAAATATTTCTTTATAGAAGATGCTACGTTTGCTAATGAGATTTATTTAGGTCAGAAGATTCAGAATCAGCAGACCAAAGAGAATATGGTAGTTTTTGGTTATACTATAACAGCTACTTACAGTGATCAAAAAATATCTGTAACAGCAGTATCAAAACCTTAGATTTATGATAGTTTTAGCAGAAGTTCTCACTAATTGTGAAGATGATGAATATAGAAGAGTTAAAGTAAAATCACCGCATGTGTGGGAGGAGTCAGATTTGATGCCATCTTTAGGAACTATTTACCTTAATATAGGAGATCAAGTTATTGTTGACATCTCAGACGGTGTAGATAATGCTTATATAAGAGGAAAGATAAGAAATAGAAAGCAGAAAGATGAAGTATCTCGGTCAGATGTAGACGGGGTGCTTCTTTATGAGGCTATAAAAGGTGAGAAATGGTCTGCAGCCTGGGTAAATGAAACTAATGGTGTAGTGACTTGGAAGAATTCTGATGGTGTCACTTTAGAAGTAAATGGAACTAACATTTCAGTAACTACTGAAGGAGATATTCAAGTAAAGTGTAGTAACGCTTCTGTAGAAGCTACTAAGAATGTAAATGTAAAGTGTAAGGCAGCTAACATTGAAGCTAATTCGGATATTACTGTGAAATGCTCTAATGCTAATGTAGAGTCTTCATCATCTTCTGTAAAAGCAGAAAATATAGAGCTTGATGGGAAGGTATCATTTACTCATGGATTTGGAGCACCGGATAGTAGAGGACCTTTGTGTGGTTTACCGCAGTGTTTGTTTTCAGGGGCTCCTCATTCAAGTAGTGAAACAGCATAAACATATAAAGATATGGATTTACCACTCATTTTAGAAGAGCGTAAGCTTGTTGATGGAGTAAAGGAGAAAAATCAGCAAATTTATTGCCATTTAAAACAAGTGTACGGGACAATATTGCAAGATGTTTCCTTAGGAAATAGAATTCCATTTCATGTCACTGAGAATGATACTCTGAATGAGTTTATTTCTTACGCTCTTTCTAATATAGAAGGTGTTAGAAATGTAAGAGTATCACGGTCGGGTGACAACTTTAATATAACTTATGTTTATCAAGGGACGGAGCAATTATTTATAGTCCCAGAAGAAGAATTAGTGAGTTGATATGTTGACCTCTAATGCTATGGCATCACAGATAGTAAGCAACTTAGACCATTCTGTGATGTGTATGACTTATTTACAGTCAATAAAGGATTACACTGAATCTAATATACAGATAATGGCTACATATGCTGGTGT
>ENA-UESK01000926-UESK01000926.1-human-gut-metagenome-genome-assembly--contig:-NODE-926-length-12530-cov-3.260821_pt1 | contig 12530 bp, 7 predicted proteins | sample MGYA00243006_ERZ508007 | MGnify/ENA primary metagenome ERZ508007 (study PRJEB26167, sample SAMN06115452) | human gut metagenome | host: Homo sapiens | place: China:Jiangsu | collected 2015-08-21... | reverse complement strand
TTTATGCAACGCCGTCTCGCACTATTTCAGAGAGATTTCACCTATGCAATGATTCATGACATGAAATCACCACTGAATACCATCCTCATGGGTGCACATATATTAAACACAGGCAAACTGGAAGAACAAGCGGAAAAAAAGAAAAAATACCTGCAAGCCATTTCCGATGAATGCAATCATCTGCTCACACTGTCCAATCGCGTCATCTTATTGACTCAAATAGAAAAGGACGAATTGCAACTGCACAAAGAAACAGTCGTGCTGGAACCTCTCATCGACGACCTTATAGAGAAGTTCCGACTAAAAACCCACAAGCCCGTAGAATTTTCAAAAGCATTTCATCACTGTAATTCTGTATATGCGGATGCCTTTTGCTTACGCGAGATTCTTAGTAACTTGATAGACAATGCCATCAAATATTCCGGTGAAACGGTGAAAATAGACATCGTATGTGAAGAAGAAAGTAATTACACAAAAATAAAAGTGCACGACAACGGTTTAGGAATCTCCTTCAAAGAACAAAATAAAATATTCGACAAGTTTGAACGGGCCGATGCCGGCAAACGAAGCAATGCCGGTGGCTTCGGGTTGGGGTTGAACTACGTGCAGCGAGTGATGACGGCGCATAACGGTAAAGTAAGTTTGGAAAGTATTGAAAATAAATTCAGTGAGTTCACCTTATTTTTTCCGGTCAGAGATAATTGATGCCGGGTTAATACATCGTTCAAAAAAAAAGAAAAATCATAGTCGCTTATTGGTAATATGCAACCGGCAATCTATTGTGATGCAACCGGCAGTGAAGCACCATGCAATCGGCAGTGAACCGCGACGTCACACTACAATAAGTCGCTCATTCAACCAGTTTTTACCCCCTTCACCGTCTTCACCTTTTCCGGTCAATCTCCCTGTTCATCGGTCATACGGGGTGAAGCGCCACCGAAGAAAATAACACGGCACATCAGCAATCGTAAGCACGGTGCTTACCTCTGCCAGGCATTGTTCATACAATCTGTACGCACCGTTCGTAAGGGGCTTTTGCACAATACATAAAAAAAACAGAATGGGGCTTCACCTCCAAACACCGATGAATAAGCCGATTGACCGGAAAAGGTGAAGGCGGTGAAGGGGGATAAAAACAAGGTGATATTCTGTTTTATATCGAGGTAAAAATAACTCAATGTGCACAAAATGGTCAAAATCAATACTAATAGTATCATTTCTCACATTTGCCATTTCTTTTTTTTGCCGTTTATTTGCATGTTGGCATATTTACTAATCAATAACCGGTTAGTTTATAGCCCGCACCTTTTGCTTAAATCATTTTTTATAACAATTTAGATTAACAGTACAATGAAAAACAAATTACTTCTATTATCGTTGTTTCTACTGATAAATGTTGTATCAGTATCCCTGCAAGCCCAACAATTGGCTTTTCCCGGAGCTGAAGGATTCGGACGATACGCCACAGGTGCACGTGCGGTTGCCAATCCGCAAATATATCATGTGACCAATCTGGACGATTCCGGCCCCGGCTCATTGCGCGATGCCATAAGCCAGCCCGGACGTTACATCGTTTTTGACGTATGCGGTGAAATCAAACTGAAATCACGCCTCGTCTTCAGTGGTAATTCCTACATAGCAGGACAGACAGCACCGGGCGATGGCATTATCATCCATGGAAACGGTGTCTCCTTTTCGGGAGCCAGCAACCTGATCGTTCGCTATCTGCGCATCTACATGGGCAAAGACAAAGGTTCTTCCGGGAAAGATGCCGCCGGCATAGCCAACGGACAGAATATGATCTTCGACCATCTGTCTGTAGCCTGGGGATTGGATGAGAACTTTTCCATCAACTGGGACGGCAAGGGAACCGAGCCGGGTGATATCACGATCCAAAATTCGATTATGGGGCAAGGAATCATGTCCCACTCTGCCGGCGGTCTGATCCAGACCAACAACGGGGTCTCTATCATCGGTTGCCTGTACATCGACAACAAAACCCGTAATCCGAAAGTAAAAGGATTGAACCAGTTTATCAACAATGTAGTCTATAACTGGGGAGGCGGCAACGGTTATATCTTAGGCGATACGGAAGCCTCTTCATGGGCATGGCTGGAAGGTAACTATTTCATCGCCGGCCCCAACAGTTCCAGTCCTTTTACCCGGGCAACGCCCACATTCCAGTTATATCACAACAATGACTTCGTAGACACGAACAAAGACGGAGTTCTGGATGGAAGAGCCACCACCAACTCTGATTACGGCAATGCCGGCTTCGTCAACGAACGTAGCGCATTCACCGGTATCCCGAAAGTACATCCCGAAATTTCAGGAGGCATCCTGTCTCCCCAAGAGGCGCTGGATAAGGTAGTGGCATCAGTAGGTGCTTCCTTGCCTGCACGCACAGCCGTAGATCAGTTTATGATCGACGAATTACTATCTTATGGAAAAAAAGGAAAGCTAATCGTTCACGAAAGAGAAAACGAGATATACAATTACATCGGAGTGATCAGTAAAGGCCCCAAAGCACCGGATACAGACAATGACGGAATACCCGATTGGTGGGAGGATGCAAACGGACTGAACAAAAACGACGCATCGGATGCACTCCAACTGGGAGCAAACGGATATCCGAACATTGAAAATTACTTCAACAGCATCGACAAGCCCACAGCAGCCTACGTACGCTGCGCTTCGGATCTGAAAATGACCGGCCGTACGAAAACATCGATCAACCTGTCTTGGAAAAACAATGCTACGGAAAGTGACCAGATCGTATTGGAACAATCAATCGACGGCGGAACAACGTTCACTACTTGTGCCACCCTGCAAGCCGATGCCACTTCCTACAATGCCACAAACCTGTTAGTAGACCAAACTTATCATTTCCGTCTCATCACCCAAAAAGCCGGATTGGATGCTTCGACTCCCTCGGAAATTCTAAAAACCGCTACGGAAGGAGAGCCTCAAATACCCCACCAGAGCCATACTCCCTCTCCTGCCGTAAACGAGGTATCCCGCTTTTATACCTCAGTCGATTTTTCATGGGAAAACGAAACCGGCCCATGGGCGGGAGATGTCTCTTACAGTCTCTTCTTTGGCGCTGATGCAGCCAGCTTGACAGAAGTGGCCAATAACCTCACCACCACCTCTTTCACTTTTGAAGGAGAGATGGAGATGAACAAAACTTACTATTGGCGGGTGGATGCAACCAACACTTTAGGTACAACACCGGGCAGCGTATGGAGTTTCAAAACCGGCACCTATTCGTTCACCACTACCTGCGTGGACTTAGGAAGAGATTTTGACGGTAATTCTTCTTCAAATGCCCAGACCGGTACACTGATTACTACCGACAGCAAATATACCATCAATGCCGGCAGCATAGACGAGATGATCTTCTCCGCTTCGAATAGCAAGATGATGAATACAACCAGTAAAAACGGAGTCTATGAAACCTCCGGCAATTACACGTTCATGTATATATCCAGCGATGACTACTATATTCAGGGAACACTGACAGAAAAAAGCTCGGAAAAAAATATCGCTTCTGTCAAAGTGAACGGAACCAGTGCAGACCTCGACTCCGGATGCGGTATCATCATCCTGTTCTCTGACGGGCTGAGCTTTGACGCCCAATCGATTATCGGATATGAAGAAGCCGAACTGCCTCCGGTTCGCAGCGGTGGCGAGGGAGTCGTCATACCCGCCTCCATCGGAACCAAATCGTTCCGTATCTACCGCAAAGTAACCATTTCTACTGCCGGAGAAGATCTTTATCAGATCGGCGGCAGCCTGAATCCGATGACGCTTACCGGCGGCGGAAGTCCGCGCATCGCTTATCTGGCGGCTACAACCGAACTTCTTTCCAACGATGACGGTAACAGCAAGAGCCCGGATAATACGATTAAAAGTGCAACAATCAACGGAAAAAAAGCCATTGTGGACAATGAAGCCAAAACAATCACCTGTCAGTTCGTCAAAGGAACAATTCCAGGCGAATGGCCTGTCACTTTCCTGCTCAACTCAAGCCTGGCAAGTGCCGACTTTGAAAGCGGCAATCCGCATAATTTTGCCAACGGCCCCTTGTCCATCGAAGTTACCGCACAAGACGGGAGCAAAGCAGTATATACGGTAAATGCGATCGTTTCAGATAAAATTGCAGTAGGCATGCTGACCGCTACCGGTGCCGCAGCCTCTTACGACGGTCTGCTTCTATCCGCTTTTGCCGATTATGACGTACAGTTCCTCGATGCCTCGGCAACTAAACCGGCAGACATGGAAGCCTATTACCGGAATTACGATCTGATTGTGATACATGCCAGTGTTGCCGGTAATAACCCGATCGGCGTAGCTACTTCGGATCTGGCAGGCATAAAGCCTATTCTGAACCTGAAAGCCTTTACTTATAGCAAAGACAGATGGAACTGGTCCACACCGAACAATACGGAAATAGGCCGCATGCACAGCAATGTGGATGTAACTTTGCAAAACCATCCGATCTTTACCAACGTAGCTTTCGACGGTGATAAATTGGAATTGCTTGCCCAACCCAGCACGGTAATCAACGCATTCCAATATGTCTCAGCACCTTTTACCGGTACAAGCTGGACGGTTCCAATGGAAACAGCCAACCATACTTTAGCTACCATTGACGGAGACGATGCCAAAGTTCATATACACGAACTGAACCTCGACAATTCTGCCAAATATCTGCTCATCGGATTAAGCAACGAAGGAGACAGCTATACATTGTTCAATACAAATACCGTCAATCTATTAAAGAACGCAGCAGCTTATCTGCTGAACCCGAACGTATATTACGATTATGCATCCAAATTACCGGTAGGCATAAAAAACAGCGCAGCAACCGCCCGAATCGGATACTTCAACGGATTCATCAATAACCCGGAACAGGAAACCGTGACTATATACAACAGTGTAGGTATGCCCCTGCTCACTTCAAGTGAAAGTCATATTAGCGTACAACACTTGCATGCCGGCCTGTATATCGCCAAAACGAAAACAACTACCATCAAGTTTATGAGAAGATAATTCATCCCCCTGCATCCCCGTCATGCTATCATCTGTTATCAGCATCCCGGGGGTGCAGGGTCGTTTTTACCCAATGCCCCGCCTCAAAATATCGAAGCAGCCAGACAGTCTTATAATCATTCGCCCCCATCAATAGAAACAGGACAGCAACCGGGAGTAACAGATATCTGCCGGAGAGCAAAGCATAAAACAAAGGAATCACGCCCAGAAGAACAGCAGGCATCAAGGAAACGACCACATATTGCCATACACGCAGATATTCACAACATAGACAACGGGCAGACAGGCAACGTCCTCTCATCCTGAAAGAAACCGACCGTTTCCCTTTTTTAGAGAAAAGCAGAAAAAAGAGTGCGCGAACCCATTCATACATTATGAACGAATAAGCGCATGAAACCATGCAAAGTGTGATTTGCGTCCCACTCATGCCACGGCTCACAGTCACCGGAGATTTTTCATATTCCGTATCGTCTTCTCTCATCGCATTCTTTCTGATCCTACCGACCGGAACATTTCACTCTTCATACAGTCCTATCACTGATTCCGGATGATACAAAGGTAAGGCGCGGCTTGCAAAAAGAATGTTATTACAACGTTATCGTTAACGAAGAAATTTGTTATATTTGCCAGCAAATTAAAAGACAAAAGTATGAATAAACCGCTATTTCGTTATATTACTGTCATTGCCATCCTTGCGGTAATGGCATTACAGGGAATGTGGTTTTCCAACTCCTACCATCTGTTGGAGAATGAATTATACGACAAAATAAACAATGCTTTCCTGGAAGCGCAGTTACAGGAGTCCTCACGGACCAGCGATCGGTTTAAAAACAATATCCCCAATGGCACCGTACTCCAGCTCGATTCTACCAAAGTACGTGCAAAGAATGATTTGGCCGACAGATTGATTTTGGTGACCGCTTTGCATTGCATTCATCACCAATACAATATCCCGCTCGATTATCAATTGCTGGATTCATGTTATCGGGAAGAACTGGATAAAATCAATCTGGGAAAGCTTCGCTTCCGCATCGACTCCATTGCAATAGACTCTGCCCATTACAAATACGTAGAAGATTTCGCAGAGGACAACAATCTCGTCCGGCTCCACAGCAAGATGCAGACACAAATCTACCCTATCCGGGAAGATTTCTCCAAAGGTATACAGGCTACCATTGAAAATCCTTATAAAATGATCATCCTGCAGATGCGTATGTTCCTTATAGGAACCGTACTCCTTCTGTTCATCGTCATCTATTGCCTGGTGCAACAAATCAAAGTGATTGCGAAACAAAACAAAATAGCCAAAATACGTGAAGACTTCTCGTATGCCATGATTCATGACATGAAAACGCCGCTTAGCTCCATCCTCATGGGCACACGTATCCTGCGCAGTGGAAAACTCGACGATAAGCCGGAACGGAAAGAGAAGTACTTCGACATCATGGAAGACGAAGAGGAACATCTGCTGGCATTGGTCAACAAAGTACTGACCTTATCGAAACTGGAAGAAGGGAAACTGCTACTTGAGAAAACAGAAGTGGAACTGCGCCCGATCATCGAAGACCTGATCGAGAAGTTCACCGCCAAGGCAGAAAAGCAAGTGGAATTTGCTCTTGACCTGCAAGAAGAAAAAGCATACGCTGACGAAGAATTCCTGAAAGAAGCCCTCAGCAACCTGATAGACAATGCCATCAAATATTCGGGTGAGAGTGTGCAGATAAAAATATCCTCTTCTGCCTCCACCGACGGATATACCCATATCAGTGTAACAGACAACGGTATGGGCATCCCCTTGAAAGAGCAAGGAAAGATTTTCGAGAAATTCGAACGCGCTTCGGCCGTGATACGCAACCGTAAAGAAGGTGCTTCCGGTTTCGGACTCGGGCTGAACTATGTCCTGCATGTCGTCGAAGCACACCACGGCAGCGTAAAGCTGGAAAGCATAGAAGGAGAATACAGCAAATTTACGATAAACATTCCACAACATAACGGAGAAACAGCATGATAAAGTTATTATTGGTTGAAGACGATGCCAACCTGAGATACATCATCCGGGGAGGACTTGAAGACATGATCGGCGGATACGAAATAAAAGATGCCGCCAATGGAGAAGAAGGACTGAAAGTGTGGCAGGAATGGCAACCGGACGTAATCGTTTCGGACATCGAAATGCCGGTTATGGATGGTTACGAGATGGTAAAACGCATTCGTGAAACCGATCCGGATACCCCTATCCTTTTCAGTTCAGGACGTGTTTCACCCAAGGATGTGGTGAAAGGTTACGAATTGGGAGTCAACAACTACCTAAAAAAGCCGTTTCTCCCCGAAGAGCTGAATGCACACGTACAGGCTTTAATGAAAATGAAGCAGAAAGCACCCGCCGCAACACCGGCCCCGAAAACACCGGTCATGGCGGAAGGTATCTATCAAATAGGAAAGAACTATACGCTGGATGCAGAGCATGCTACCCTGAAACACGCATCGGGTACCAATAAAACACTGACAGCCCGCGAGACAAAACTATTGCAAATGCTTTGCGAAAAGAAAGGCGAAGTAGTGAAACGCGAAACCATCCTTGAAAAACTCTGGGGAACGGAGGACGATTACTTCGCTTCACGCAGCCTGGATGTATTTGTCACCAAACTAAGAAAGCTGTTCGCGGAAGATCCGTCTGTAAATATCAAAACCGTGAAAGGAATAGGATTAAGCCTGTTAGAAATATGAACAACCCCAAATAGACCGTTTTTCATGTACAATGCGCAACTGATAAAGAAGCTCAGAGAAGGAGACCATCATGCATATAAATTCATTTTTGATCATTATTATGCTTTGATGGGCGCCATTGCGTATGAATATGTAGAAGATTACTATATCAGCCAGAACATAGTGGAAGATGTAATGATGTCTATTTGGGAAAAAAGAGAACAACTGATCATTTCAACTTCTGTAAAATCCTATCTGCTCACCTCCGTTCACAATAAATGCATCGATTACTTACGAAGCCGGTCCAGAGAAGCGGAAGTATTCAGCCTTGAAAGTGAAATCGGCTCGTCGAGCTGTTACATCCCGGATCAAGCGATGTTCGAGCAGATCGTCTCATCGGAACTGGAAAAGAAAATAGAAGAAATTATCCAATCACTGCCCGAAGACTGCAACAAAGTATGAAAGATTACCTCCTCACCATTACAGCCTTATATTTCTATCTTTTTAATCAGTAAAATCCGCATTAAACAAGCTTCGTGATACTTTTTTCGATAAAAAAGAAAACTTTTATCGAAAAAAGTTCTTTTCTCACTACCCTACTGTATTTCCCGGACGTCCTACTTATAAAAGGCGACAAGTATGGACAACGACATCGATATTTTTAATCTTATCAACAGGCAGTTCTCCAAGCAGATATCCAAAGAGGAAGAGGCTGTTTTGAAAGCATGGTATGAAAACAGCGCAGAAAACAAGCAGGTGTACAAAGAGTATTATCTGTTGATAAAAGGATTGCGTATCTCTCAAAACAAGAAATTCTTCTCCTCACAAATCGGAGATGCCTATGCCGGCTTCGCCAGAAAGACCGGTCTAAAGCAGAAAGAAAGCAGGCGATATTCCGTGCCCCGCTCCTGGATACGGTATGCAGCCGTTTTTGCCATAGCATTCGGGCTGGGTGCAGGTTCCTACTATATAGCCCGCTCCGGCTCATCAGACTCTCGCCTGGCACAAACAATTGAAATCCCTTATGGCTCCAAATCTAAAGTCACTTTACCCGATGGAACCTCTGTATGGTTGAATTCCGGAAGCCGGTTATCTTATCTGGAAAGTTTCGGTCATTCCAACCGGAATGTTTCTCTGGACGGCGAAGCCTATTTTGAAGTCACCAAAAATAAGAAACTCCCATTCAGTGTACTTTCCGGAAAGGTAAAGATTAAAGTACTTGGTACCAAATTCAACTTTAAATCTTATAAGGAAGATGAAAGTGCACGGGTTACTTTGGTAGAAGGTAGCCTGAATGTCGGAAATATCGAAAACAATGTAAGAAACGTGCTGCTTATCCCCAACCAGCAGGCAGTCATCAACAAAAAGGAAAACCGGGTTACCGTGAAAAACGTAGATGCCAAAAGTTATGCCATGTGGACACATCCGAAACAGGAAATATTGGATGTTATCCCGAGCAATGTCACCGGGCAACCCACAGCATCCATACGGGTTCCAAGCGTAACGATACGAAACACCCTCTTTTTCAACGAAGAACCGCTAAGTCAGATTGTACGTGATCTGGAACGGGCATTCAATGTGAAAATCGAAATAAAAGACCGCCAACTGAGCACCGAACGCTTCTATGGCGATTTCCGAAACGACGAAACGATTACAGAGATACTGGATATCATGGCCGCCAACAACAATCTGTATTACACGATCGATGGAGATGAAATAATTATATCAAGAAAATAATCAATCATAATTTAATAATAGCGCCGATGTATGTAAAAGAATGGAAAGCCCTTATGAAAATGGCTTTAATCACCTGTTTTTTAATCTGTGCACAGGTCATTTCCGCTCAGGAGAAGAACTTCTCTCTCGATCTGAAAGACGTAACAGTAAAAGAAGCTTTGGAACAACTAAAAGCAAAAACCACCTATTCCCTATGGTTCAATGTGAATGATGTAGACCTGGGACGGAAAATAACCGTTCGTTTCCAGGATAAATCGATCAACGAAGCATTGGAGATCATTTTGAAAGGACAATCTCTTAGTTATGAAATAAAAGACAAATACATCCAGATATTCAAACCCCGTAAAGCTCCCGAGAAAGGGAAAGTAAAACAGGCGTCGGGTATTGTGGTAGATGATAAAGGGGAAAGTCTGCCAGGGGTGAGCATCCGGTTTAAAGAGGATGAAACAGTCGGGACAGTCACCGATCTCGACGGCCACTTCCAGATAAACATTCCGGAAAAGGCAAAAACCCTGATCGTCTCCTACATCGGAATGGAGACCAAAGAACTCCCGATCAAAGAGGGGACGATAAAGGTGGTCCTTAACTCCGATTCGCAGATTCTGGACGAAGTGGTCGTGACGGGTATGACAAAAGTAGACAAACGCCTGTTTACCGGTGCAACCGACAGGCTAAAAGCAGAAGATGCCCGCCTGGACGGTATACCCGATGTAAGCCGCGCACTGGAAGGACGCTCCGCAGGAGTATCCGTACAGAATGTGTCCGGTACTTTCGGCACTGCCCCGAAGATTCGTGTACGCGGTGCCACCTCTATCTACGGCAGTTCCAAACCGCTATGGGTGGTCGATGGCGTTGTCATGGAAGATGCCGTTGAAATCAACGCCGATGACCTGTCTTCCGGCGACGCCGTCACCTTGATCAGTTCTGCAATAGCCGGATTGAGTGCCGACGATATCGAAAGTTTTCAAATTCTGAAAGACGGTTCGGCTACCTCCATATACGGTGCCAGAGCCATGGCGGGCGTAGTAGTAATCACCACAAAGAGAGGGCAGGCCGGTGTCAGCCGGATCAACTATACCGGTGAATTCACATCCCGCCTGAAACCTAACTATAACGATTTCAACATAATGGATTCGCAGGAACAGATGGGTGTTTACAATGAAATGGCAGAAAAAGGCTGGCTGATCTTCTCTGATACTTACCGGGCCTCCAATAGCGGAGTTTATGGAAAGATGTACCAGCTCATCAACGATTATAATCCGAAGACCCAGACATGGGGACTGGAAAATACCCCCGAAGCACGTGCAGGATACCTTCAGATGGCCGAAATGAGAAACACGAACTGGTTTGACGAATTGTTTAATAACAACATCACCATGAATCACTCGATCAGTATCAGTTCCGGTACGGAAAAAGCGAAGTACTACGGTTCGATCAGTATCTATAATGATCCGGGCTGGACCAAAGCAAGCTCGGTCAAAAGATATACAGCCAATGCCAATGCTTCCTTCAACCTATCCGACAATCTGACGTTGACGCTGCTTTCCAACGGTTCTTACAGAAAACAAAAAGCTCCCGGAACATTGAGCCAGGAGATAGATGTAGTGAGCGGAGAGGTTAGGCGCGACCTTGACATCAACCCATACAGCTATGCGCTGAATACATCAAGAACATTAGCTCTGAAAGATGAAAACGGACTGGTATATTATACCAGAAACTATGCCCCTTTCAACATTCTGAATGAATTGGACAAAAACTACATCGATCTGGATGTGGTAGATCTCAAATTCCAGGGTGAACTGAATTGGAAAATCATCAAAGGCTTGGAAGCTAAAGTTGTAGGTGCAGTAAAATATCAGATGACCTCACAAGATCATCTTATAAAAGAGAACTCTAATCAACCCGAGGCATATCGTGCCGCAGGAGATGCAACCATACTCGATAAGAATCCGCTCCTATACAAAAATCCGGATCTTCCGAACTCACTTCCCGTAGTCGTATTACCGGAAGGAGGTATCTTCGATAAAAACGAATACAAGTTGTTCGGATATGACTTCAGAGCCAGCCTGAGCTATAACACCAGCTTCAAGGACAAACATATTATGAACCTGTTTGCCGGAACAGAAGCGAACTCGGCCGACCGTACCCAATACTGGTCAAGAGGCTGGGGCTACCAATATGAAAAAGGAGGGGTGCCTTTTTACGATTACCTGATATTCAAACAAGGAATAGAACAGAATAACCAATACTACTACAATGACCTGACCTATTCCCGGAACCTTGCCTTCTTCGGTATGGCAACCTACTCATATATGGGAAAATATACAGCCACCGGAACGCTCCGCTATGAAGGTTCCAACAGATTGGGAAAAGCCCGGTCGGCTCGCTGGCTGCCTACCTGGAACGCGGCCTTAGCATGGAACATGCATGAAGAAGAGTTTTTTGAGAAACTGACTCCGGCCTTGTCGCACTTTACGCTAAAGGCTTCTTATAGTCTGACTGCCGACAGAGGCCCCGCCTTTGTTACCAACTCCCGTGTGGTATACCGCAACTACTCCCCTTACCGCCCTTTCGCCGATGTAAAAGAATCGGGCTTGCAAATAGAAGATTTGGAAAACAGCGAACTGACTTATGAAAAAAAGCATGAATTCAATATCGGTGTTGATTTCGGCTTTATCGACAATCGGATCAATCTTAGTGCAGACTATTACACCCGTAATAATTATGACCTGATCGGAGTCATCAATACACAAGGTAGTGGCGGACAAGGAATGAAATACGCCAATGTGGCTTCTATGAAATCAAGCGGATTCGAATTGACCTTGTCTACCAAAAACATACGGACAAAGAGTTTTCAGTGGACTACGGATTTTATCTTCTCAAAATCCAAGAATGAAATAACCGAACTGGACTCTAAAGCACGAGTAATGAGCCTCATCTCCGGAATGGGATTTGCCGAAAAAGGGTATCCCGTACGTGCACTGTTTTCAATCCCTTTCCAAGGTTTGAATGAAGACGGGCTACCTACTTTT
>ENA-UESK01000922-UESK01000922.1-human-gut-metagenome-genome-assembly--contig:-NODE-922-length-12570-cov-4.098855_pt1 | contig 12570 bp, 6 predicted proteins | sample MGYA00243006_ERZ508007 | MGnify/ENA primary metagenome ERZ508007 (study PRJEB26167, sample SAMN06115452) | human gut metagenome | host: Homo sapiens | place: China:Jiangsu | collected 2015-08-21... | reverse complement strand
TCAATCCTTATCTCCCCCTACACCTCATATAACTCTTCATACCGCCGCTTGTACTCGGCCCAGCGGCCTTCGCGGATGGCGGCGCGGGCCCCGCGGACGGTGTCGAGGAAGTAGGTCAGGTTGTGGATGGAGTTGAGCCGGAAGGAGAGCAGCTCCTGCGAAACGTACAAATGCCGCAAATAGGCGCGGGAGAACGTGCGGCAGGTGTAGCAGTTGCAGGCGGGATCGAGCGGGCCGTCGTCCTCGGCAAATTCGCGGCGCTTGATGTTGAGCTTGCCGAGCGAGGTGTACAGCGTGCCGTTGCGGGCGTTGCGCGTGGGCAGGACGCAGTCGAACATGTCCACGCCCGCGTCGATGCCTTTGATGATGTCCAGCGGCGTGCCCACGCCCATGAGATAGCGGGGCTTTTCGGAAGGCAGTATGGGAGCCGTATGGTACAGCATCTCCATCATGACGTCCTTGCTTTCGCCTACGGAAAGCCCGCCGATGGCATAGCCCTCGAAGTCGAGATCGATGAGTTGGCGCGCCGACTCCGAACGCAGATCCTTGAACATGCCGCCCTGCACGATGCCGAACAGCAGGTTTCCCGCCGTCCCCTTGGGATAGGCGTCACGGCAGCGTTTGGCCCAGCGGGTGGTCATGGTCAGCGATCGGGCGGTGTAGGTGTGATCCGCCCCGGCGGGCACGCACTCGTCAAGCACCATCATAATGTCCGAATTCAGGTTGCGCTGGATGCTCACCACCTTTTCCGGCGTGAACAGGTGCTTCGAGCCGTCGAGGTGGGAACGGAAGGTGACCCCTTCCTCCTTGATGGTCCGCAGGGTGGAAAGGCTGAAGACCTGAAAGCCGCCGCTGTCCGTGAGGATGGGCTTGTCCCACGCGTTGAAGCCGTGCAGGCCGCCGCGCCGCGCCACGAGTTCGTCGCCGGGCCGCAGGTACAGGTGATAGGTGTTGCCGAGGATGATTTCCGCGCCTATGGCGTTGAGATCGTCGGGAGCGATGGCCTTCACGCTGCCAACCGTGCCGACGGGCATGAAGATGGGCGTGTTTACCGGGCCGTGGGCCGTCTGGAGAACGCCGGTACGGGCCGCGCCGTCCGTGGCGTGTATCTGAAAGGTTCCGGGTGTGTTCATTCCACCAGTTTACAGGCTATGAAGGCAGTTGAAAAGGGCTACATCCGGGATGTGCGCAATCTTCAACCGTACCCCGTATGTGAAGGAAAGGGAGAAAGGGCTTGGTAAGCCGAATGCCTTATCAGAAACATGAAGATACATTCCCGCCGGGCCCTTTTCTCCTTTGGGGATTTCCCCGAGTGGAAAGAGAGAAATCCGTTACGGGCAGAGCAAACAAAAATTCCGCAATCGACTGTGCCGATTGCGGAATTTTTGTTTGAGCCATTTGGCCTCTCGGAGAGAGTGTTCCCCCCGAGGGGCCAAATGTTTTGGCTTTGTCAGTCCAGATCGGCGATGATCGGATTGCCGCTGAGCTCGTCAAGGAAGCGGTCGGGGCGTTCCTTCTGATCCGGGACCGTGATGTCCTGATCCACGTATTCGCGGTAGCCCGTCCCGGCGGGGATAAGGCGGCCGACGATGACGTTTTCCTTAAGGCCGCGCAGGTAGTCCATCTTGCCCTTGAGGGCCGCCTCGGTGAGCACCTTGGTGGTTTCCTGGAAGGAGGCCGCCGAGATGAAGGACGAGGTGGTCAGGGACGCCTGCGTGATGCCGAGGACCAGCGGTTCGGCGGTGGCGGGGGAACGTCCCTCGGCTATGGCCTTCTGGTTTTCGGCCTTGAACTCGGCCTTGTCGACCTGTTCGCCCACGAGGAAGCTCGTTCCGCCCGGCTCGGTGACGGTCACCTTGCGGAGCATCTGGCGCACGATGACTTCGATGTGCTTGTCGTCGATGCCCACGCCCTGGAAGCGGTACACTTCCTGGATTTCGTCCACCAGGTAGGCGGCGAGGTACTTCTCGCCCTTGGTGCGCAGGATGTCGTGCAGCTCGGGGTTGCCTTCGGTCAGCAGGTCGCCGCACTCGACGAAGTCGCCGTCGGACACGGTGATGTGCTTGCCCTTGGGCACCAGGTATTCCTTGGATTCGCCCACTTCCGGCGTGACGATGAGCTTGCGCTTGCCCTTGGCTTCGCCCGCGAAGGAAACGGTGCCCGCGATTTCGGAAACCACGGCCATATCCTTGGGCTTGCGGACTTCGAACAGCTCGGCGACTCGCGGAAGACCACCCACGATGTCGCGGGTCTTGGAGGTTTCACGAGGCTTACGGGCGATGATGTCGCCCGCGAGCACCTGCTCGCCGTCCTTGACCATGATGATCGCGCCGACGGGGAGGCTGTAGACCGCGGGGAGCTGGCCCGCGCCGCGCAGCTTGGGATCGCCGTTTTCATCGCAGACGGAGACGGACGGGCGGAAGCTCGTCGTACGGTATTCGATGATGGTCATGGACGCCTGGTGCGTGGCTTCGTCCAGCTTTTCCTGATAGGTCTTGCCGTCCACGAGGTCCGTGAACTTGATGAAGCCGTCCACTTCCGAGACGAAGGGTTCGTTGAACGGATCCCATTCGGCGAGGAGCTGCCCGTTGCTGACGGACTGCCCATCCGTAACGTGCAGGCGCGCGCCGTTGGGGAGCGTGTAGCGCTCCACTTCGCGGCCCTGCTCGTCGATGACGGCGACCTGCCCGCTCTTGCCGAGCACCTGAGCCACACCTTCGCGGTTCCTGATTTCCTTCACGCGGGTGAGGACCACGCGGCCGTCATGCTGCGCCTCGAAGTTCGAACGTTCGATTTCCTTGGACGCCGTACCGCCGATGTGGAAGGTACGCATGGTGAGCTGCGTGCCGGGTTCGCCGATGGACTGCGCCGCGATGATGCCGACCGTCTCGCCTATATTGACGAGGTGGCGGCGGGCAAGGTCGCGTCCGTAGCACAGCGAGCAGATGCCGCGCTCGGACTGGCAGGTCAGCGCGGAGCGGATCATCACGGAGTTGATGCCCTTGTCGTCCAACGTCTTGGCGACGGATTCGTCGATCAAAGTGTTTTCGGGGTAGAGCAGGTCGCCCGTTGCGGGATCATACACGGGATAGAGCAGCACGCGGCCGAGCGCGCGCTCGGACAGCTTCTGCTTGACCTCGCCGCCGTCCTTGATGGCGCGGATTTCGATGCCGTCGACGGTGCCGCAGTCGTGTTCGGAGACGATGACGTCCTGCACCACGTCCACGAGACGGCGGGTCAGGTAACCGGAGTTCGCCGTCTTGAGGGCGGTGTCCGCGAGACCCTTACGAGCGCCGTGCGTGGAGGTAAAGTACTGGAGCACCGTCAGGCCTTCACGGAAACTCGCGGTGATCGGGGTTTCGATGATTTCGCCGGAGGGCTTGGCCATCAGGCCGCGCATACCGGCGAGCTGACGCATCTGGTCGGCGTTGCCTCGGGCACCCGAGTTGGACATCATGAAGATCGGGTTGAAGCTGAGGTTGGCCTCCTGCTTGCCGGTCTTCGGGTCGGTCAGGATATCCGTGGAGATTTCCTTGTTCATTTCCGCGGACACGTCCTGCGTGGCCTTGGTCCAAACGTCGACGACCTTATTGTATTTTTCCGTACGGGTGATGATACCGTCGCGGTACTGGCTTTCGATGTTGTCCACTTCGGCGGAAGCGGCATCAATGATGCGCTTCTTGGAATCGGGGATCAGCATATCCTTCACGCCGATACTGATGCCGGAGCGGGTCGCGTATTCGTACCCGATGGCCTTGATGCGGTCGCAGAGGATGACGCACGCCTTGACCCCGGCGTCGCGGTAGGCGCTGTCCACCAGCTTGGCAATGTTCTTTTTGGTCAATTCTTTGTTGACGTTCTCGAACTTGATGCCGGCGGGCAGGCCGCGCCATACGAGGATACGGCCGGGCGTGGTGTTGGCGAGCTTGCCGTCTTCCATGCGTACCTTGATGCGGGCGTGCATACTGACCTGATCGGCGTCAAGGGCGGCTTCCACTTCCCACGGGGCGCAGAAGACCATGCCTTCGCCCTTTTCGAAGGAACGTTCCACGGTCATGTAATACAGGCCGAGGACCATGTCCTGAGAAGGCACGATGACGGGCGTTCCGTTGGCGGGCGACAGGATGTTGTTGGTGCTCATCATGAGCACGCGGCATTCGATCTGCGCTTCCACGGAGAGCGGGATGTGTACGGCCATCTGGTCGCCGTCGAAGTCCGCGTTGTAGGCTGAGCAGACGAGCGGGTGCAGCTGGATGGCCTTGCCTTCGACGAGCAGCGGCTCGAAGGCCTGGATGCCGAGGCGGTGCAGCGTAGGGGCGCGGTTCAGCAGAACCGGGTATTCCTTGACCACGTCGGCCAGGATATCCCATACAACCAGCTCTTCGCGCTCAACCATCTTTTTCGCGCTCTTGATGGTGGAGGCATGGCCTCTCTTCTCAAGTTCGGAATAGATGAAGGGCTTGAAAAGCTCGAGCGCCATCTTCTTGGGCAGGCCGCACTGATGGAGTTTCAGGTACGGGCCCACGACGATGACGGAACGGCCGGAGTAGTCGACGCGCTTGCCGAGCAGGTTCTGACGGAAGCGGCCCTGCTTGCCCTTGATCATGTCGGACAAGGACTTCAGGGGGCGTCCGTTGGTGCCGGCGATGGCGCGTCCGCGGCGGCCGTTGTCGAACAGCGCGTCCACGGCTTCCTGCAACATACGCTTTTCGTTACGGATGATGATGTCGGGAGCCCCGAGTTCCATCAGGCGTTTCAAGCGGTTGTTACGGTTGATCACGCGGCGGTACAGGTCGTTCAGGTCGGAGGTGGCGAAACGGCCGCCGTCGAGCGGAACGAGAGGGCGCAGTTCCGGCGGAATGACCGGGATGACTTCGAGGATCATCCATTCGGGGCGGTTGCCGGATTCGAGGAACGCTTCCACGACCTTGAGGCGCTTGGTGAGCTTCTTCTTTTTGGTCTGGGACTTGGTGGTCTGCGATTCTTCGCGCAGGAGCACCTTGATTTCCTCAAGGTTCAGTTCTTCGAGCAGGCCGCGGATGGATTCCGCGCCCATGCCCACGGTAAGGGCGTCCTCGCCGAAATGGTCGATGATCTGGAGGTACTGGTCCTCGGAGATGACCTGCATCTTCTGGAGGTTGGTGCTGCCGGGATCGAGCACGATGTACGAGTCGAAATAGAGCACCTTTTCCAGATCGGCCATGGTCATGTCGAGCAGGGTGCCGATCTTGGAGGGCAGGGTCTTGAGGAACCAGATATGGGCGACGGGCGCGGCCAGTTCGATATGGCCCATGCGTTCGCGGCGCACCTTGGAGGCAATGACTTCAACGCCGCACTTTTCGCAGACGATGCCGCGGTGCTTCATGCGTTTGTACTTGCCGCAGTTGCATTCGTAGTCCTTCACCGGGCCGAAGATCTTCGCGCAGAACAGGCCGTCGCGTTCGGGCTTGAACGTACGGTAGTTGATGGTCTCCGGCTTCTTGACTTCGCCGTAGGACCATTCGCGGATGTTCTCCGGCGAGGCGATGGAAATCTGAATCGCCTTCAGATTGCGGATTTGGCTCGCATTGGCGTTGGCCGAGCTGCGAACCGAGAAGAGATCGTCAAGACTCATATATATGTACTCCCTTTTGCGGGTCAGGCGCCGGAGAGGCAACGGCCCGTAAAGGACCTCCGTCTCCGAACCCTACCCCCATCCCCTCAAAACCGCTGTCTTGAGGGTTGGACGTAATGAAGGGTCTCTTAACTGGGAGGGCCTCCGCTTTCTTCCTTCTTCCGTTCCGGGGGCTGGCCCGGCACAAAAAATTCAGGAGAGAAAGCGGAGGGGTGCGGGGAAAGGAAAGGCTTTCCTAATGAAAGGGCTCTCCCTTCCCCGCGATGGTATCTATTCGTCAGCCATGTCCTGCTGCTGTTGCAGGTACTGCTGGTGTTCCTCTTCGGCGAAGCCGACGCGCTTGGGCCTCTTCTTGCCTTCCTCCTGATGGAGGGTGACGTTGAGGCCGAGGGACATGAGTTCCTTGACCAGAACGTTGAAGGACTCGGGGAGCCCGGCTTCGAGGAAGTTGTCGCCCTTGACGATCTTCTCGTACATCTTCACGCGTCCCGTCACGTCGTCCGACTTGACGGTGAGGAATTCCTGCAACAGGTAGGAAGCGCCGTAGGCTTCGAGGGCCCACACTTCCATTTCCCCGAGACGCTGGCCGCCGAACTGCGCCTTGCCGCCCAGCGGCTGCTGGGTGACGAGGGAGTAGGGGCCGGTGGAACGGGCGTGGATCTTTTCGTCAACGAGGTGGTGCAGCTTGAGGTAGTACATGACGCCGGTGGTCACGCGGTTCTCCAGCTTCTCACCCGTGCGCCCGTCATAGAGGACGGACTTGCCGTCGTCGTCGAGGCCGGCGCGGGACAGCCAGTTCCAGATTTCCGATTCTTCGGCACCGTCGAACACCGGGGTGTACGTGATGATGCCGTTGCGCAGCTTCAGGACGGACTTGCGGAATTCCTCGTCGTCCATCGCATCCACTTCGGCGGAGATTTCCGGCGAAGCGAAGATGTCCTTCACTTCGTCGCGCACGGACTGGAGGGCGGTGCCCTTGTCGACCATTTCCGCGAGCTGGCGGCCCAGTTCGCGGGCGGCCCAGCCGAGGTGCACTTCCATGATCTGGCCGATGTTCATACGGGAAGGCACGCCGAGGGGGTTCAGCACGATGTCCACGGGGCGGCCGTCGGCGAAGAAGGGCATGTCCTCTTCCGGCAGAATGCGGGAGACGACCCCCTTGTTCCCGTGACGGCCGGCCATCTTGTCGCCCACGGACAGCTTACGCTTGATGGCGATGTGAACCTTGACCATCTTGATCACGCCGGGGGGCAGATCGTCCCCTTCCGTGACCTTTTCGCGCTTGGAGTCGTAGATCGACTTGATGTACTCGATCTGGTGATCGTACTGCACAAGCAGTTCGCCGACGTTTTCGTTGACTTCCTTGCTCTGGAACAGATCGGCCAGCTTCTTGACCGGCAGGGCCATGAGCAGCTCTTCGGTCATGGCGGCACCGGCTTCGGCCAGCACTTCGCCCTTCTTGTCGCCGAGCAGGGTCGTGGCGATCTGCTTGCCGTCGACGATGGGGAGCAGGCGTTCACGCATCCGGCGCGTGATGGCGCGGATGTGATCCTGTTCCTTGGCGTCGAGGCGGCTGATTTCGTAGTCCTCGATGTTCCTGGTGCGCTCGTCCTTTTCGCCGGAGCGACGGTTGAACACCTTCACATCGATGACCGTGCCTTCAACTCCCGGCGGGACCTTGAGGGACGTGTTCTTTACGTCGCGGGCCTTGTCGCCGAAGATGGCGCGCAGGAGCTTTTCTTCCGGGGTGAGCTGCGTTTCGCCCTTGGGCGTGATCTTGCCGACGAGGATGTCCTCGGGCTTCACGGGCGCGCCGATGCGGATGATGCCGCTCTCGTCGAGGTTGCGCAGCATTTCTTCGCCCACGTTGGGAATATCGCGGGTGATTTCTTCCGGTCCGAGCTTGGTGTCACGGGCCACGACTTCGAACTCTTCGATGTGGACGGAGGTGTAGATGTCTTCCTTCACCACGCGTTCGGAGATGAGCACGGAGTCTTCGTAGTTGTAACCGCACCAGGGCATGAAGGCGATGAGCATGTTCTTGCCGAGCGCGAGGCCGCCATCATGGATGGCGGGGCCGTCGGCGAGCACGTCGCCTTTCTTCACGATCTGGCCGGGCACGCAGGAAGGCACCTGGCCGAAGCAGGAGTTCTGGTTGGACTTGTGGAACTTCAGCAGATCGTAGGCGCGCACGCCGCCCATGTTGGGGTACAGCGCGGGATCGTCGTAGGCCACGATGATGCGGTTGGCGTCGGCATAGTGGACCACGCCGGAGCTTTCCGCGAGGATGCACGCGCCGGAGTCGCGGGCCACATCCACTTCCATGCCGGTGCCCACAAGGGGGCGCTCGGAACGGAGCAGGGGCACGGCCTGGCGCTGCATGTTCGAACCCATGAGCGCGCGGTTGGCGTCGTCGTGTTCGAGGAACGGGATGAGCGCCGCGGAGATGGACACCATCTGGCTCGGCGAAATGTCCATGAGGGTGATTTCCTCACGGGCAGCCATGAGCACGTCGTCGCCAACACGGGCGGTGACGTAGTCGTCCACGAGACGGCGGTCGGCGTCGACGGCGGCGTTGGCCTGCGCGATGACGTGGCCCATTTCGCGGGAAGCGTCGAGGTGCACGAACTCGTCGGTCATATAGCCGTCGCGGATGACGCGGTACGGCGTCTCGATGAAGCCGTAGTCGTTCACCTTGGCGTAGGTCGTCAGGGAAACGATCAGACCGATGTTCGGGCCTTCAGGCGTTTCGATGGGGCAGATACGGCCATAGTGCGACACATGGACGTCTCGGACTTCGAAACCGGCGCGTTCGCGGGTCAGACCGCCGGGGCCCAGAGCGGAAAGACGGCGCTTGTGCGTGACTTCCGAGAGGGAGTTGGTCTGGTCCATGAACTGCGACAGCTGCGAGGTGCCGAAGAATTCCTTGAGCACGGCGGCCACGGGCTTCGGATTGATCAGGTCGTGGGGCATAAGCGTCGCCACTTCCTGAATGCTCATCCGTTCCTTGATGGCGCGTTCCATGCGCACGAGGCCGATGCGGTACTGGTTTTCCACCAGTTCGCCCACGAGGCGCACGCGACGGTTGCCGAGGTGGTCGATGTCGTCGGCGGGGCCGTGGCTGTCCTTCAACTGGACAAGCACCTTGATGGCGTCGAGGATGTCGTCGTCGGCAAGGGTGCGCAGATCGGCGTGATCGGTCTTGTTCAGGCGCTGGTTGAGCTTGTAGCGGCCCACGGGCGACAGATCGTAGTAGTCGCCGTTGCGGAACAGGTTGTCGAAGAACGACGCAGCAATTTCCGGGGTTGGCGGGGAGCTCGGACGCAGGCGGCGATAGATTTCTTCCTGCGCTTTTTCCATGGTGGGCGTCTTGTCCTGCACCAGGGTGTCGCGGATGGAGGAAGAGGTATCGGTACCGCGGGTGTGCAGCGCGGAAATGGTCGTGATCCCGGCTTCGCGGCACGCGTCGAAGAGGCCGGCGGTGATTTCGTCGGCGGCTTCGGCGAGGATTTCACCGGTGGCGTTGTCGACCAGATCTTCGGCAAGGAACAGGCCGAGGGGCGTTTCGGGGGCCACTTCGATCTTTTCGACGCCGGCGGCTTCCATCTGGCGCCACGCGCGCTTGGTGATGGGCTTGCCGGCCTTCACCAACACGTTGCCTTCCTTGTCGACGATGTCGGCAAAGGCGGCTTCCTTGCGGTGCAGCTCGGGATTGAAGTGCCAGGAGACGCGGCCGTCGTCCTCAAGCTCGTAGATTTCTTTCTTGTAGAAGCAGTCCAGGATTTCGGTCTTGCTCATGCCCATGGCTTTGAGCAGAATCGTGGCGGGCATCTTGCGGCGGCGGTCGATGCGCACGTAGAGGATGTCCTTGTGGTCGAAGTCAAAGTCGAGCCACGAACCGCGCATGGGGATGACACGGCAGGAGTAGAGCACCTTGCGGCTGGTATGCGTCTTGCCGCCGTCGTGCTCGAAGATGATGCCGGGGGAACGCTGCAACTGGTTGACGATGACGCGCTCGGTCCCGTTGATGATGAAGGTTCCCTTTTCGGTCATCAGGGGCAGGGTGCCGAAATAGATGTCCTGTTCCTTGATATCGCGGACAGTACGCGCCTCGGTCTCATCGTCTACATCATAGACGACAAGGCGGACCTTGATGCGTACCGGGGATTCGTAGGTAAGACCCTTGGAGATGCATTCCGCCTGATCGTACTTGGGCTCGCCGACTTCGTAGCTGACGAATTCGAGGCTGGCGGTACGGTTGAAGTCTTCGATTGGGAAGACAGAACGGAAGACCCCTTCCAGACCTTCATCAGGGAGACGTTCCGTACGTCCCTCCTGCATGAACTTCCGGTAGGAGTCCACCTGCAGGTTGAGCAGGTGGGGAATCTCCACCTCAACCTTGATCTTGCCAAATTGTTTGGTAAGCTGACCCATCATTTCACCTCTGAGAAGGTTGGTCGGCAAAAGCCGGAACGTGCTCGGGTTGCGCGCTCTCGGAATCAATCATGTATAAAAAACGCAACAAGGTCGACAACATAGTTACCCTCCAGAAGATCCGGAGGGCTGTTGTCGACTGATGATACCCGTGTTAGTTCAAAAAATTGGAACAGATACCACCTCTGGTTCGTGTCGCGTGAATTCGAAAAGATAAGAAGGAATCGTCATAAAGGCAAGCTTTTTTTCCTCACGAAGCGAAAAATCTTCATTTGGGGCATGGTTTTTGAATAGTGGAAAGGCTGTGAGCCTAGGGAAAGGGAGAAGGGGATTCCTTGCCGGGAGTCTGTCCCTCCCTTTCTTCGAGGCTTCTCCGTTCATCCTGTAAGGACTTTGAAACGGGCGACAGGCCGCTTCCGTCCGGCGACTGAGTCCCTAAAAGCGGCATACCGCACCTCCCCTCAGCTTTGCCAAGAGGGGACTTTCGCCATAGAAGGAAAGAGAACCTTGGTATAGGTGCGGGGGCGCTCGGCATGGGGCACCAAGATATGAACGGGAGATACCGGGCAGGAGGCTTCCTTTCCTTTTTCCCTCGAATGTTCTGGAACGACCAGAGAGGTACGCATGGACGGTCCGTTTATCGTTTTTTTCCTCGCACTGGGGGTGCCGCTTGTTTTCGGAGCCTCTATTGGTACCGCATTCAGAGGACGTTCCGGCAGGAGATTTGGGGTCGTTACTCTTGCGCTCGGGCTTGCCGGTCTGCTTTGCGGAGGTTTGGCCTTCACGATATGCCGTGACGGTTACGGGCTGTTCGCCTGGGTGCTGCTGATGCTGATGGCCGGAGGTGTTGCCTGTTTCGGAGGCGGCTGCTGGCTGGCTGCGCGTCGGAAGAGGCAGAGTGGGGAGGAGCCTCCGTGGGACTGGCGGAAACGCTGAACAGAGCGCCGTTTTCCCTTTGTTTCCCCGACCTCTGTAACCCTTCCCATGAGCTCCGAAGTGTGTTTTCCTACCCCTTTTCCGGAATGCCGGTGCCTGTGAGCAAGCCTTGGCCTCTTGTCCCGTTTCCCTGCATTCACCGCCGCTCTCTTGCGGTCCCACTCCATAAAGGGAGAACGAGGCACCCTGCTTCATCTTTTAATGGGGAGGTACGCATGGACAGTGTTTTCGGCATGTTCTTTTGGGCCTTGGCCATCATCGCTTTTGGGGCTTGCATCGGTGCAGGGCTCAGAGGGCGGCCCGGGAGGCTGTTTGGCCTGACCATCCTGAAAATCGGGCTTGCCGGCCTCTTCGTCATGTTGCTGTTCGTGGACAGTTTTCCCCACAATGAAATAATCTTGTGGCTGTTGCTGATGCTTATGGCCGGTGCCCTCATCTGTTTCGGCGGCGCGTGCTGGCTGGCAGCGCGTTCTATGGGGAAGGATGATGAGCCGCCGGGGCAGGATTGACGGCAATGCTGAGCCCGCCTTTCCCCTTTGTTTTTCCGGCCCTTTCCCACATGCTCTTTGCGGCGAGGGCGCCCAAGATCCCTTCTTTTTCCTTTCCGGCAGGAGGGGAGGCCGGGCGTCGGCTATCGACAGGATATCCCGTTTTTCTCCAATGACTCTGGGCAAGTTCTCTTTCCGATACGCTTCGGAATCACCGGAGCCCTCCTTTGGGAGCCGGAAACGCTGCGGACAGGGATTCGATGGGGCGAAAGTCTAGAAAGAATGGAGAATTGGAGGGTGAGGGTGAAGCCTTTCTTCTGAAAGGTTCTCCTTCCAATTCGTGCAATAAAAAAGGCGGCGCTGGGAAAACCCGCACCGCCTTTGAAAGCGCGTATAAAGTGAACTTACTTCACTTCAACTTCAGCGCCGGCTTCAACCAGCTGCTTCTTGGCTTCTTCGGCTTCTTCCTTGGACACGGCTTCCTTCAGAGTGGAGGGAGCGCCGTCAACCTTGTCCTTGGCTTCCTTCAGGCCGAGGCCGGTCAGAGCGCGGACAACCTTGATGACGCCGATCTTGTTGGCGCCGGCGGACTTCAGGATGACGTCGAATTCGGTCTTTTCTTCAGCGGGAGCAGCGGCTTCAGCGGGAGCGGCCACCATCATGGCAGCGGCGGGAACGGCAGCGGACACGCCGAACTTTTCTTCGAGTTCCTTGATGAATTCGGAGAGTTCGAGCACGGTCATGTTAGCGATAAATTCAACAACTTCTTCTTTGGTAACGGCCATGGGATTGCTCCTTTGAGACTTTGGCTTGGGTGTTTAACGGGTTGCCTAGGCAGCCTTTTTCTCTTCGATCGCCTTGAGGGCGTACATAAGAGGACGAACCATGTTGGCGAACAGGGAGACGAAATTGGTAGGCACGGCGTTCATGGTGCCGAGGACCTGACCAAGGAGTTCCTGCTTTCCGGGCAGCTTGGCGAGAGCGTCCACCTGAGCGGCGGAGAGCATCTTGCCTTCGAGGCTGGCGTGGCGAACAGTAAACAGCTTGCTGGTCTTGGCAAATTCGGAAACCGCCTTGGCGAGCGCCACCGGATCCTGA
>ENA-UESK01000890-UESK01000890.1-human-gut-metagenome-genome-assembly--contig:-NODE-890-length-12901-cov-3.071429_pt1 | contig 12901 bp, 9 predicted proteins | sample MGYA00243006_ERZ508007 | MGnify/ENA primary metagenome ERZ508007 (study PRJEB26167, sample SAMN06115452) | human gut metagenome | host: Homo sapiens | place: China:Jiangsu | collected 2015-08-21... | reverse complement strand
CTCCCTGCTTAGGTGAATACTGTATCTGAGAGCCTATTTTTAACTCACCATCAATTGCCTGAATTGTTGCCTCAGCAAAAATCCATCCTGTAGTTTCATCCTTCCTGACTCGTGCCGTAATTCTACCGGAAGCACCACCTGTCATATTAATTTCAAGCGTTTGTGTATCAATATACGCATCACCAAGAAAAGTTGTTGCGCTACCGTCATATTTATCAAACCGGATACGCAACCTTACCTGCAGTTCTGTTTTAAAACGACATGAGGTTGTCACGTATTTATTATCGCCTGAGACATCAACTGACTTTGTTGCAGCAATTGATGCCATATTAATGGCTGAGGTTTGCCCAATCAGAGAATCGTTACAGACAAACTTTCCATAGGTAAAACCAAAACTATCCGTCCCGGTTTCGGGCACATCCATATTTGACGATCGCCCCCAACTGGCAGGGCTTTCCGAATTGAGCATGTAGTTCGTTCTTTGCCCCTCAATAAGCAGGCCATCACGTTCAAACCGTGGCTCGTCAATGGCAGCCTCTGTCAGCACACCAGATTTATTAATATAGGTTGCTTTCGATGCGCGTTTAAACTTTACAACCTTATCGCCAGGCATCGTTATTTCATCATCACCAATAACAATCTTTTTATATGACGGCGAAAACCCCGTAATCATATCCAGTGAATCGTTAAACGGTATCCACACATCGGGAAGCGGCTGCAAAACTTGTTTATACGGCTCTGCTGCCTGGCTTGCATACTCTCTGGCTGCGTCTTCACTTGCTTTTGCAGCCGTCTGGCTAACAGCGGATGCTTTCGCCGAGTTAGCTGCCGCAGTCTCGCTTGTCTTTGCGTTGGTTTCACTGGTTTTTGCAGCTTTTTGACTGTTGGCTGATGCAGTGGCAGAAGAAGCCGCCGCACTTGCAGAACCAGCTGCGGCACTCTCGCTTTGGGCCGCCGCATCCTGACTGTTTTTCGCCGCAGTTTCGCTGGCTTTGGCATTCGTTTCGCTGGTCTTCGCTGCCGTCTGGCTGGACTTTGCGTTAGTTTCACTCGTCTTCGCAGCTTTCTGGCTGTTAGCCGCAGCAGTTGCTGATCCGGCTGCTGAAGTCGCAGAACCGGCTGCCGCGCTCTCGCTTTGGGCTGCTGCAACCTGGCTGTTTTTTGCCGCAGTTTCACTGGCTTTGGCATTCGTTTCGCTGGTTTTCGCTGCCGTCTGGCTGGACTTTGCGTTGGTTTCGCTCGTCTTTGCGGCTGTCTCGCTGTTTTTCGCGTTGGTTTCTGATTTTTTGGCTGCTGTCGCGGAGTTTGCCGATGCAGTCTGCGAGGACGCTGCCGCCTGTGCGCTGTTAGCTGCATTCGTTTCTGAGGTTTTCGCCGCGTTCTTCGATGATGCCGCTGCAGTTTCGGATTTCTTTGCCACCGCTGCGCTCTGAGAGGCGGCTTCGGCGTTGCGTGCCGCTTCTTCCACCATTGCCTCAAAACGACGCAATGCCTCCGGCATGACATCATCTTCCGTCATGGCACCGAGAAAATCATTCAGCGTACCTGGTCTGGAACCTTCATAGACGGTAATGGTTCCGGCATGTGAAGGCGGAAAACCTTCAACCAGCAGGGTGACGCTGTACTGGCCATACTCAACATCCATGCTGTAACGCCCGGCTTCATCCGGATTTTCAGAGGCCACCGTGTTCACCAGTACCGTGGTGCTGTTACGCTTTGCCTTCAGTTGAATAGTGCAGTTCTGTATTGGTTTTCCCGCACCATCTTTCAGCACACCTGAGATTTTTACTGCTGCCATATCCACTCCACAAAAAAGCCCGCCTGAACCGGCGGGCTGTCATAACACTGTGTTACCTGGCTAATCAGAATTTATAACCGACACCCACGATGAAACCGTCAGTGCGCCAGTCGCCACTGCCGGAGCCTTCATAAGCAATATCAATGGCCACGGATTCGGTCGGGTTAAACTGCACGCCAGCTCCCCACGCCAGAGACGTGTTGCTGTGGCGATCGTCATCACTTCCGGTCAGCACATCGTGCGTTTTCCCCTTGTTGTCAGTTACGCGGAGATAATCCCCGGAGAACGTCGAAACACGGCTGTAAGCCACACCTGCCATCGCATAAGCACTGAACCATTCATTCACGCGTACAGATGGCCCCGCCATCATGCTGAACCAGCGGTTACGCACTGAATCTTCATGCCAGCGGGTATCGCTGTAATGCGTTTTTTGCTCATCTTTGGCATTGGCATAACTGAATGACGTCACCAGCCCCAGCGTGTCCGTAAATTCATAACGGTATTTCACGTTAATGCCCTTCAGGTCATCACTGCCTGGCATATCAGTATAGGTCTGAAGATACCCGGCGCTTAGTGTGGACTGATGCTCTGCTGCGCTCGCTGGCGTACCAGCGGCAACCAGCCAGACTACTGCGGACAGAATAACAGCACATAATTTACGCATAATTACCTCTCGCTTTTCTGCAATAAAAAAGGCGTCATTTCTGACGCCCATATTTGGGTTATAAAATTCAGCTGATACTGATGCCTGCGGTGGCTTTCTTCATCACCACAACCAGCAAATCGCTGATACTTGCTGTGGGATACCAGCCATTTACCAGCCATGCCGATACAGAAAATTCCAGTGTCATGACACCACTGCCTGCAGGCATATCAATAACACCCGTATATATCAGCGTATTATCCAGAGCCGTTCGGTTATAAATTTCAGCACCGTTTTTTCGTACTATCAGACGGCATGAGGAGTAGATATCAGTATGATCTTGCTCATGTTTAGCGCCACTGAATGCCACCGCCGGGATAACAATTTGCCGGTCAAACGGCTGATCGTCATAAACCCTGACGGTAATGGTTCCTGATGGCCACCGCTCCGGTGCACGGGAGTCCCGGGGGAAAGCTTTGCCCACTGTTTTAACGAGATCGCCTTCAATCTGGTTCGCGGACAGTTTTCCCAGAACCCGGCAGTTCTCGTTAATCGTGACGTTGTTGAGCGTCCCGGAGTTCGCATTCACGTTACCGCTGATATCGGCATTTTTCGCCGTCAGCCGCCCGTCCGGTGTCAGGGAAAATGCCGGAGGATTACCGCCGCTGGTAATGGTGGGAGCCGTCAGGTATTTCAGGAACACTTCGTTCATGAATATCTGATCGCCCTGACCAACAAACATCGGCTTTGTGTTGCCATTCGCAGGATTAATCATCGCAATCCTGTCTGCCGCCAGCAGCACCTGACTCTGCATGCCGTCAGGGGTGTTTTCAATACCGGCACCAATACCCGCGATATAAAGGCGTCCGTCCTGCATCTGCTGCAGCTTCACAGCCCACATGCTGTTCAGGTTATTATTTGTATCAACCTGAACCTTCTGTATCTGCTGGATCGCTGCACTCTGGTCTTCCAGTTTCTTATTGACGGTCTGCGTGATTTCATTACTGACATCCGTGATGGACGTTCTGATTTCCGCCAGGTCAGGCGCAAGCTGACCGTTATCAATCTGCGTCCACAACTCCTGAGCCAGATGGGTTTTCCCTATCTCTCCTTTGAAAAAATCCAGATAGCCGGATGCATCATCACTCGGCTGGCCAACAGCCTCCACGAATGCCGATTTGCCAACGGTGTTCACACTGCGGATGTAAAAATAATAATCATGGCCCGGCTTGATATTGATACTGGCAGCTATCCAGTACAGCGCCGTGCCAAGATAGCGGGCTGTGGTTTCAACCTGCCTGATATCCGCAATCCGCTTTTCCGAGAACCAGAACTCAAACTGTACCGTCGGATCATAAACCGCAAGATGCGGCGTGGCGGTTATCTGAAAATAGCCCGGTGTCAGCTCAATCCGAGACGGCGCTGCCGGTGCGGCAATCCGGAACGATACCGATGCCGGATCGCCCTGCTGTCCCCACGCATTTACCGCCCGGACTGTCAGCCTGTAGTTCCCCAACGCCAGTTGTGTGAAGCGGTATGTGGTTTCCGTCGTCCGGGCCGTGCTGACCAGCCGCTCACTGCCGTCGTCCGCTGTTACGGTCAGACGGAGCAGGAAGCTCACGCCCTTCACCACCTTCGGCGTGTCCCAGCGCGCCAGCACCTGATATTCCCCGCTGTCTGCGGTGACTTCGGCGGTCAGGTGCTGCACCGCTGGCGGCGTGACACCATTCACCGTGCCGCTCTGGTCGCCGTCAAAGTGCGCCCCGTTATCCACGATGGCCTCTTTTTCCGGCACATGCTGCACGGCGGTGATGGCATACGTGCCGTCGTCGTTCTCACGGATACTCACGCAGCGGAACAGGCGCTGGCGCAGCGTCGGCAGCTTCAGCCCCCATACGCTGTATTCAGCAACACCGTCAGGAACACGGCTCACTTTTACCTTCACGCCGTCGGTGACGGACTGAACCTCCACGCTGACCGGATTGCCACTTCCGTCAACCAGGCTTATCAGCGTGGTACCGGAGGATGGCAGCGTGATTTCACGGTCGAGCGTCAGCGTCCGGGTCTGGCTGTTCACCGCCAGCACGCGACCACCGGTGCTGATACCGGCATAGTCATCATCGCAGATTTCAATAACATCGCCCGGCACATGGCGAAGCCCTTCTGCGCCCACGCTGAAATCCACGGTCTGCGTTTCCAGCAGTTCCGTTTTAATCAGCCACAGCCCGGCGCGGTGTGCCTGCCCCCGGCTGGTACAGCCAAAGGCATCCATCTTCGTGACATTACGACCGTAACGGGCAATGGCCTGCGTATCTTCAACAAGCTCTGTCGCCGTCTCCCAGCCGTTGTCCGGGTCAATCCAGTTCACCTCAACGGCATTATGGCGGTCCTTCAGGGCGCTGAAGCTGTAGCGGAACGGCGCGCCATCATCCGGCATCACCACATTACTGCGGTTATAGGTCCACACCTTATCCGACTGTCGGTCCTGCACGAACGTCAGCGTCTGCCCGTTCCATACCGGCATACAGCGCATCGCCGAGCAGAAATCACTGAGCACATCCCACGCCTTGCGCTGTGTGGTCAGGTACGCATTACAGGTGATGCGCGGCTCCGTGCCGCCAAAGCCGTCCGGCACTGACTGGTCGCAGTACTGGCCGATGACATACAGCGCCCATTTGTCCACATCCGCCGCACCAAGACGTTTCCCCATGCCGTAGCGCGGGTGGGTCAGCATATCCCACAGACACCAGGCCATGTTGTTGCTGTATGCTGGTTTTAACGTTCCGTCCCAGATACCGCTGTATTGTCGCGTCTGCGGGTTATAGTTCGACGGCACCTGCAGAATGCGCCCGCGAAGATGATAATTACGGCTCACCTGCTGGCTGCCGAACTGCTCCGAGTCCACCTGTACGCCGACCAGTGCCGTGTTCGGGTAGCACTGTTTCACATCGATGATCTCGGTGTATGACGACCAGAGCGTTTTGTTCTGCAGCTGGTCTGTGGTGCTGTCCGGCGTCATCCTGCGCATCCGGATATTAAACGGGCGCGGCGGCAGGTTATCCACCACCACCGAGGCCAGATACTGTGAGGTGGTTTTGCCTTTAATGGTGATGTCTTTTTCCGTCACCCAGCCACCGTTACGTTGTATCTGAACCAGCAGGCGGACTTCCGACGGATTCCGGTCACCCTTTGAGGTGGTTTCCACCAGAGCCTGCACACCGAAGGTAAAGCGCAGACGGTCGATGTTTGCCGACGTGATGGTCCGGGTGATCGGCGTGTCATATTTCACTTCCGTACCCAGCACCGTCTCGGAGCCGGAGGATTCAAATCCCTCCGGCGGTGACTGCTCCTGCTCACCGGTCCGGAACACCACCGTGACGCCGGAGATATTGGTATTCCCCTCACTGTCCAGCACCGGCGTACTGTTCAGCAGCACGCTTTTTAATCCGTCCACCGGACCTTCAACCGGCCCTTCGCTGATGGCATCGATCACACTCAGCAGCTGCGTGGACTTCAGGTTGTCCTTCGCTTCGCGCGGGGTATGCCCCTTACTGCTGCCTTTACCCATTCGTCATGCTCCATAAACGATAAAACCGCCCGGAGGCGGTTTCACATAAAACATTTTGCATCAGCGACCAATCACCACAACCTGACCACCATCCCCTTCGTCTGCCGTGCTGATCTCCTGAGAAACCACGCGTGACCCCACGCGCATTTCACCGTACAGAACAGGCAGAACATTGCCCTGGGCAACCATGTTATCCAGTGAGGAGAAATAGGTGTTCTGTTTGCCGTTATCCGTTGTCTGTGTACGGGGAGTTCTGGCTTTCGGTGCCAGCATCTGCGCCACACCGCCCAGGATCATACTGGCCCCTGCCGCATACATGCCCGATACAGCCGCGGCACCCAGCCAGCCCACAGGGTTCCACCATGCCACCGCAATCAACGCCGCCCCCAGCACCACCTGAAATACACCGCCACTTTTAGCTCCCGCCAGACGCGGCACGATATGGATCACGGCACCATTTGCCAGCGGCTCATTAAGACGGGCAGATAATTCGGTTTCACCTGCATCACGCCCGGCAATGCGCACCTGATACCAGCCGTCATTCAGTTTCTGACGAAACGCCGGGAGCTGTGTGGCCAGTGCGCGGATGGCTTCAGCCCCCGTTTTCACACGAAGGTCGATGCGGCGGCCAAATCGTTGCAAATCCCCGTAAAGGCAGATGCGTGCCATGCCCGGTGACGCCAGAGGGAGTGTGTGCGTCGCTGCCATTTGTCGGTATACCTCTCTCGTTTGCTCAGTTGTTCAGGAATATGGTGCAGCAGCTCGCCGTCACCACAGTAAATGGCGGCATGATTCGGCACCGATGAACCAAAACAGCACAGCAGCACATCGCCCGGCTGCGCCGCTGACAACGGCACCTGATACAGCCCTGTGGCCTCCAGATTATCCAGATAGAGATTCTGACCGTGACGCCACCAGTCATCCTCGCGATGAAAATCCGGCATCTCAATCCCCGCCAGATGGTAAGCATCCCGGAACAGCGTGTAACAGTCCGTCACCCCGTGCTCAAAGCGCCGCCCGGTGAGATACGGCACACAGCGGAACTTGTGAATCGCCCCCCGGCAGACCAGCCACCACGGCAAATCACTCTGCACCTGCAGCCGCCGGTCAGCCTCACTCAGCCAGGGCAGACCACCGGGGTGGCTGTGGACCAGCGCCACAATCTCACCCTGCATCTCTGCCTGCAGCCAGTCCTCCGGCGACATCCGGAAATACGCCTCCGGCTCACCGGAGATATTCACGCAGGGAAAATATCTTTCCCCTTCCGGCGTTCTCACCACGAAGCCGCACGACTCCGCTGGCGCACATCGCCGGGCGTGCGCCAGAATCGCTGATTCTGTCTCTGTCATGGGATTTACTGCGAAAGTTTGTTAATGGAAAGGAAGCCGCCAAAGTTGCCGACGTTATTGCGAAACTTACAACCACTCAGGCATTTGCTGCATTTATCCTTCGTGATATCGGACGTCGGCTGGTCATATTCATCAGCGACAGCCGGACCGTGATAACCGCACTCATCACCGCGATAGGTCCAGGTGCAGGTATTAGCCAGCATGATGCGCCCAGGAAAAACAGCACCGTCCGTTTCCGTCGGCGTGGACAGTACAAAGGAGGCACTCACCGCGCTCAGTTCGCTGCACTGCTCGATGCGCCAGCGGCTGATCACCTCCTGCTCCGGATCGGCGTCACTGTTTCCGTTGACGAAGTTCACCGCATCCAGAAAACGGGCGTAAACCTTACGCCTGACCACCGTTCCGCCGACCAGACTCTGCAGGTCTTCCGCCATCCCGGTGACCATTCCGTGCAGGTTAGAAACCGTCAGTGTCGGACGGGCAGCACTGCCCTTGCCGTTCAGTTCAAATCCCGTCCCCTGAATGGGGTATGCCTGATACTGCCGCCCCTGCCAGGTAACCGGCTCACCTTTTTCGTTCTGCTCATTACAGAAAAAATAACGTTCACCACCGACCTCTGTCAGATCGATTTCCCAGAGCACCACCTGGGCTGACTGAGTGAGGCGTGTCGTCTCATGATGTGTTTCCTGTGGAATATCCTGCATCAGAGCCTCCTATGCCACGACCTGTTCAAAATCTGCCGTTATGGTTACCCACAACGCCCCCACGCTTGCCGACCATTTACGACAAACCACCCTGATCGGCTTCCAGTCATAAGGTGGCGTCCACTGAAATGCGCGGACGCCACCGTGCCGTTCCAGAAAGGCTTTTAAAGATGGGTGTTCACATTTACGAACACGTATCGTCACGCTGTAAGTCGACAACTGGTTATTCAGTCCCGCCGCACGACGCTGTTCATAACCATCGCCCAGCTTCACTGTCACCACTTTCGGCTCTGATACCACATTCATATCCGGGCGCACTTTCCAGTGAAACGTCTCCATTACCGATATGCTCCACTTAACCGACCACCATCACGGGCCTGCTGTTGCATAAAGTCCGCTGCCGCTTTTTTCCCGAGATCATAAACCACCTTCAGGGCAGCCGGACCTATCTGCCCGTTCGTGCCATCGTTATTGATCTCGATGTTGTACTGCGGGGCAAACATCGCCATACCTGAACCACCAATATCCGCCACAACCCCCAGCTTACCGTCAGCACCACGACGCAGTGGCAGAATGGCTTCAGGTCCAGCTTCCCCCATCACACCCGCGCCTTTTGCAAAAGCAAAAAACGTCGGACGGTTAACCACCGTGCCACTGTAGCGACTCAAATCAGCCGACTGATAAACACCGCCATCAGCATTGGCTACAAAATCAAAAGGCAGCGCGGAAGCAATGCCTTTTACCGCTTTCATTAAAGCTATCTGAGCCATGATTCTGGACATATCTGACAGCACAGAAGAAGTAAAAGATTTGAAATTGAGTTTGCCTGTAGTACAGAATGTCGCCAGCCAATCACTCATGCTACTGAACGCAGACGTGAACAACTGTTCCACTGTCCCGGCTGTGTTATCCGCATTCTCAGTGACATTCTGGAGTTCACGCAGGACTCCGTTTTTCCAGTTACCCTGAGCAATTTCAAGCTGTTGCCAGTAACGGCGATTCTCATTCAGTTGTCGGTTCAGGCTCTCCGTCAGCGCCTGCTCGGCCTTTCTGTAGTCATCCGTGTTATATGTCCCTTTCTGCTCACTATCCCGCCTCAACTGCTCCAGCTGTTGCTGGTATTTCTGGCGAAGACTCAGTTGTACCTGATATCGCTGCCGCTGCTGATCACCCATACCCACCGTGGCGATATCCTGGTCATGTTGCTGACGCTGAGCGCGCTCTTCTTCAGCCAGTTGACTGGTCAGCTGAATTGTTTTTTTCTTCAGATCGTTGAGTGCCGTCTGTTTCTGAAGCTCCTGCTGTTTTACATCCAGCAGCGTCAGTGCCTGAATCAGTTCATCTTTACGGGCCAGCACACTCTTTTCATCTGCCGTCAGTTTTTTCCCGTCCAGATCGCTGATGCGCTGCTGCAGAGCCAGAAGCTGTTTATGCGCTTCTGTCATCCTGTCAGTGGCAATGCCTGCTGACTGTCTTGCAGCAGCAATCTGTCCTTCCACCTGTGCCTGTTGCTGGCTGTACTGCAGCAATAACCGGGTGGCCTCATCATTACGGGTTTCGCGTGTTTTTTTCTTACCGGATGCCAGGGCTTTCTCGTAACGTTCATTTTCACGTTGTATCGCCGCATCCCTGACAGCCTGATCGGCGTACTGCATGGCATTAATACGCGCAATTTCACGCTGATGTCGTGCTGCTTCCGTTTCATTCATCCGGTTCAGTGCAGCATTTTCAGCATTACGGCGTTTCTGTTGCTCCTGATAATTCCGCTCTGCCTGCTCTTTTGCATCCTGCAAATCCTTCTGGCGTTTTTTCTCCTGAAGATCGTTAAGACGCTGCTGATCGTATTCAACCTGAGAAGATGATGCCGTCCAGGGGAGTCTTTTCGCCCGCGACACTTTCTCCTGTAAAGCGGCAATCTGTTCATCCAGCGAGTCTTCACGACCAATATTCATGGCCGCATCCCAGAAACGACTCCATAAATCAGACAGATACTTCAGCGTACTGCCCAGCGCATTGAGGTTATTATCAATATCCGCAGTACGCCGACCGGTTTCCTCTGCCAGTGCAGACATGGCTATCCGTGCCGCATCACTGGACCGCCCCTGTTCCCCAAGGACGCGTATCTGCTCAAGCTGAGTGGCAGTAAGAAAATGCAGCTCATTGTCCAGAGCCTTCGCGGCATTTACAGGATCATCCTTCAGCCGCTTAAACTGATTTATGGTATCGCTGACCGACTGGCCAACCGATCGCTCCATCTGTGCGGCAGCTCTCGCCACCATACCGATATCGTTTCCACGAAATGCACCACTCCCCACCACCTGAGCCAGCGCACCGGCTGCAGCATGTTGCGTGATACCATTCCCGGAAATAGCACGACTGAGCGTCCACAGCTGCCCGGCAGTGACTCCGGCATAATGCCCCGTCAGCGACAGCTGGCGGTTAAATTCTTCCCCCTCCTTCTGACCGTCATACCAGGCTTTACCCAGACCATAGACAGCCGCGGCAATACCGCCAATAACCCCGCCAAGCATCATGCCTTTCGGTGACATCAATGTGTCTATCCACCCGGCACGGTTAGCCAGCGTTATTCCGGATCCCCTCAGCGCCCCTAAATTGCCGCGGGCCAGTTCACCTATCAGAACGCCTATCTCCTGACGGGCCGCTGCACTTTTCAGACCCAGCGAATGCGTGGCTTTTCCTGCCTGCTCCATTTTGCGGATATACACTTCTGCAGCACTGCTTACCCCCAGCTGGGCAGCCCTGGCACGAAGCAACTCAGAAGAAGAAAGATTCTGGCGGGTTGCCTGCTCTTTAAGCTGACGGATAAACGCCAATTTCTGTCGGGTAGCCTCTTCCTCAGCCTGTGTAAGAACACGGGTTTTCGCCGTAACCTCAGAAATCAGCGCCAGATAATCCTGCTGACCAATCCCGCCACTGTTTCTGGCCTGTCGGATCTGCTGCTGAATACGCTGTAATTCCTGCAGCCCCGCACTGGCCTGTTTCACACTGTCAATCTGACGATAAAACGCGGCAGCCGCTTTATCCTGAGCCTCCGCCAGAGCCATGGCCTGCGCCTGTTCCTCGCGCATTTTCTGGCTCAGTGCCTCCATACGCTGGCGGGTTTGCTCCACCTCGCGGGCCATGCGTTCATGAGCCTGTGCGCTCTTCTCCACCGTCTGCGCATGGACGGATGCGGCTGTTGCAGCCGAAGAAGCCGCCTGCATTGTCTGCCGGGCGGCCTGAGTCTGACGCTCCATAAAACGCTGCATACGGGCAGAAGACCGTTCTGCATCGCTGGCTGCACCATTCAGAAGGTTTTTGATACGGGGAATTTCATTTTTAAACTCTGCCGCATCAATCCCCAAATCAATGACCAGGTTGGCTATCTGGTCCATAACGCACACCTCCGGAAATACCTTCCCCAAGATGCATCAGTTCTTCGTCCGTTCGCTCCGGTATCCCGTTCTCTTCCGGTAAAAGGCTGAAATCAGCCACCGCAGCATCACTGCTACCGGACACCATTCTCACGATCAATGCCTTCAGCGAGGCAAACTGCGCATCCATCCACACATCACTGAAGCTCTGCATCCGGAAATAATCGCCCCACTCACCAAGCTCAGTGGCCGACATTTCCGACAGCATCCGCCGCCAGTCTGCCCGCCGGAACTCCCGGGCAAGCCGCATGACAAACTGCATTTCCCGCGTCAGGACTTTTCCGGCGTCAGCACCTCATGCTCCAAATCCCCGGCATTATCAATGGCCCCCATACCGCTCAGCGACAGAACCATCTCCGCCCCCGCACCCAGGGCATCATACGACCATGTTGTAATAACGGATGCGTAAAGCGTCTCAACATCCTGAGACTGTTCCGCATTCCACAGTGAGCGGGAAACCAGCCAGGCATTGATATCCATCCCCATCCGCAGAAAAGCAATCTGTCGTTCAGCCTCCGGCAGTTCTCCCTCTTCGGCATCAAACTTTGCCGTTCGCTGCTGAACAAACGCCAGATATTCAATTCTCTGCAGCCCGGATAGCTCACTGAGCACCACGGACTGCTTTTCATAATTAAACGTGCCCTGTTTCAGAAACATCATGTTCTCCACCTGCAAAAAAGCCCCGGATAACCGGGGCAAATGATGAGTATCGTCCTGTTAACCTGCGGCGCTGACAGCCACCGCAGCCACTGCCACAAAATCGCCGTCAGAAGTCATGCCCACAATGCTGACACTGCCCTGCTTCACGCCTTTCACCGTGGCCACAAGCCCGTTCAGGGTCACCGTGGCAGTCTGTGGATCTGTCGAATGCACACTGATCGCTTTGTCACTGGCTCCGTCAGGTTTTACTGTAAAGGTCAGCGTGGTGGTTGCTCCCACTTTTACACTGGCAGATGCCGGTGCCACCGTCAGCCCGGTAACGCCCACAGTTTCAGTGCCTTCCTCTGCCAGATACGGACGCCCCACACCGCTGATTTTCACTGTGCGGGTCATCACGTCTTTTGAGCCAATGGTTTTACCCAGTGAACTCAGCCAGCCACGGAAAACATCAACAGTACCGTTGGGATATTTGATACGAAACGCGCAGACTTCACCGGAGTCGAACAACTGAACCAGTTTTTTCTGCCCGCTGTCACCCGGACGCCAGGCCAGCGTCGCCGAAGTATCACCAACGGATTTCTGCCCCTGGGTTGTCGTTTTCCAGTCTGCATCTTCATCATCGAGATAAGTGTCATCTTCTGCATCAGCGGTCATTTCGCCAGGTTGCAGATCCTTCACCATCGCAAGACGCAGCCAGTCAGTGTCCGACAAAGGATTCGCAAACGCATCGCCGTTGCCGGTATAC
>ENA-UESK01000882-UESK01000882.1-human-gut-metagenome-genome-assembly--contig:-NODE-882-length-12964-cov-4.432529_pt1 | contig 12964 bp, 9 predicted proteins | sample MGYA00243006_ERZ508007 | MGnify/ENA primary metagenome ERZ508007 (study PRJEB26167, sample SAMN06115452) | human gut metagenome | host: Homo sapiens | place: China:Jiangsu | collected 2015-08-21... | reverse complement strand
TAAGCCTTGCCGGTTACATCCTGATAGATAGCGTATGAAGAGTTCAAACCACGACCTTCCAAGAACATGGTACGCAGCGGATTTCGTACCCGACCCTTCCTCCTTGCTGATCCAAAAGGAACTGTCCGACTCGATCGATCAGATTATGGAGGAACTACCGCCCAAATGCAAGGAAGCGTTCGTTCTCAGCCGTCTGAATGGCTTGAAAAACCGGGAGATAGCGGAACATATGGCTATTACGGAGAAAGTGGTGGAGAAACACATTACCCGTGCCTTGAAACGATTCCGGGATGGATTAAGGCGTTATGCCTTATTACTGGGAACGCTCCTTAGTCTTTGGAAATGGTAATACAGATTTAGTAAAACAGGAAAATGGAGAATAAACGATTCGAACATATAATTACACGGTATCTGAAAGGCAAGGCGACCCCGGAGGAAGAAGCGGAGTTGCTTCAAGCCATCCATGCCTCCAAGGAATGGGAGGCCGCTTTCCGGAAGCGAACCGCCGAATGGAATCCTTTGGAAGAGACTGAAGCCGATCCGGAAACGGACCGGAAATGGAATCGGATCGCTTCGATCATCACGCCCTCGGAATCTCAATCGCAAACCGAAGAGGCACCGGTTATTTCCTTGGTCTCAACTTCTTCCCGAAGAATATGGTTCTCGATAGCAGCGGTGGTCTTACTATTGCTTGTATCCGGAGTTACCGTCTATTTCTTGAATCAAGGCGGAAAAGCGGGAACAGGAAATGCCGAATGGCAAACGATTATAGCTGAGCAAGAGGATCGTTCGATCCTTTTACCCGATGGTAGTTCCGTTTATTTGAGAGAGAATTCCGAGCTAAGCTATCCGGAGGTATTCGCCTCTTCCGTACGAGAAGTGAAAATCAGAGGAGAAGCCTTCTTTGAGGTCACTCCCAATAGCGAGCAGCCTTTTATAGTTGATGCTTCCGGCTTATCGGTCAAGGTACTGGGAACCTCTTTCAGCGTACAGACCTCCGATCAAGGAAACGAGATCTCCGTGATCTTGGTAGAAGGAAAGGTGAGCCTGAATAACGCGCATGAGAAAGAATTGGTACAGTTGCATCCGAACCAAAAAGCCGATTATTTCGTGAATGACGAACATTATACGGTAACGGAAGTTGATAGTGAACGGCTTACCTCGTGGAGAAAAGGGATCATCTTTTATGATAACGCTTCCTTAGATGAAATCGTACGCTTGATCGAACAAACCTATAAGGTCTCACTCATGTACACACGTCCGGAAAACGATGATCAACGTTTCTCCGGCGCTTTTCTAAAGACACAAAAATTAGAAACCGTATTACAACAAACCAATAAACTCACGGGTACGAACTTGATTCTTATTCAATGAAGAGATACGCGCCACTGCTGTTAACCTTTCTTTTTCTCCCGCTGCTCTTCTCCTGCTTCGATCTGGAAGAAGACCTATACGACCAGCTGGAGAAAGAGGATTATTATACGGATTATGAATCCTTAATGGCCTCCGTACTCCGTCCTTATGAGCATGCGAAATGGGCGGAGACTAATTTCTCTTTCTGGCTGCAAGAGTTATCGGCGGATCAACTCGTGATCACCCAAAAACGAGAGCATTGGGAAGACGGGGGCGTATGGCGTATGATCCACCAACATACATGGGACACGTACGAGAAAAACAGTGAGCAAATGTGGAACGCTTGCTACGGAGGTATCGGATATTGTAATAATACATTGGCGGATATCCAAGAGTTATCATATGATAACTTCGGACTCTGCGAGTCCGACAAGCGGCAGCATATCGCCGAGCTTACCGCTTTACGGGCTTATTTCCAACTTTTACTTCTGGATGCGTTCCGCATCCCCGCGATCTCCCTCACGACAGAGGAAGAGGTCGGTTCGGCTACCCCACAAGAAAATTTCCACTTTATAGAAGAGAGCTTATTAAACGCCATCCCCGATTTACCCAAGGCACCCTCTAAGAATTACGAGGGACGTATCACCCAAGGAGCGGCGGCCGTATTATTGATGAGGCTCTATTTTAACGCGTCTTGGTACATCAATATACCGATGTGGGAACAGACCGGAGCGCTTTGCGAACGGATTATCAACGGAGAGTTCGGCACTTACTCTCTCACCTCGGAATGGACCGATTTATGGAACGCAGGCAATCAAGATTGTCCGGAATTAATCTGGTCTTATCCCCAGTCCCGGCAAGTAGGGTATGATGATTTTTACTATCTGTTTTTTATGCACTACCAAGCGCCCGAACGATTCGGCTGTGGCAAGGATTTGCCGGCGGCCTATAATGGTTGTCACCTCAGTCCCTCTTACGATCCATCCGGCAAGCCCTACCCTTATACGTTAGGACGCACGTTTTCCAAATTTCCTGATACGGATCTCCGGAAGAAGAACTTCAAGGTACTCTCACAAGGCATTTACGAGGGATTATTCCTCTTCGGACCCCAACAGATATACAATAGCGACCAGCTTCAGTATGGCGCCGAGGAATGGGGAAACTACCCCCTCATTTTCATAGATCAAGTAGCACGTTATTCCGACCATCTATCCGATACGGAAAAGAAAGCGCTCACAGATAAACAATTATCTTCCGATACGCCGTGGATCATACAAGATAAAAGATTCACCTCCCTCGCATCCAATATCAAGACCGGCGAGGAGAATACAGGTATCCGTATCGTGAAATATCCGCTTTATCCATCCGGAGACGTGGGGCTGATGGCGAATAATCTGGTAGTGTTACGGCTGACAGAGGTTTATTATACGCTGGCGGAAGTTTCCTTTCGTCTGGGTAATCCAGCCAAGGCCGAGGCGATCTTGAACCAGATACGCAAACGATACTATGCGCCGGAAGACTGGGAACAAGTACGCTATCCGGAAGATGGCTCCGTCCTTACCGCACAGGAATTATTGGATGAATGGGGACGTGAATTTCTAGCGGAGAAACGAAGACGTACCGATTTAAACCGGTTCGGCCTATTCACGACCGGTATCTGGTGGGATAAGCAACCCTCCGATAGTTATCGCCGGTTCTATCCGATACCTGCCCGGGCGATATCGGCCAATCCCTTATTGAAACGCTCGGAAGGATATATCTATTAACCGTTTAATTCACCCTATGCAAATCAAGATATACATATCATTCTTAATAACGGCTCTGTTCCTTTGCGTCCCGCATACACGGGCCCAAGAGATCGAGGTTCCCATCACCTTGAATGAACATGGGACTCAATTAAGGGATGTATTGCGGAAAATAGAGCAACAATCCCCTTATCTTTTCCTATACAACGAGACTCAGTTGGATATGAAACAGAAAATCAATGAGAAAATAACCTCGCCGGATATCCGTAAAATACTAGACCGGCTATGCGGACCGATCGGGATACGCTATGAGATCATGGACGTACAAATCTTGTTGATGCCTAAGATCGATACAAGGAAGCCCAAGCCCTATCCAGTCCCGGTTACGGGTTATATCACGGATGAGAAAGGGTCTCCCATGGAATTTGTCTCGGTAATCGACCTTCTTTCCGGTAAAGGAGGACTAACGAATGAGGAAGGGTATTTCCGCTTCTTTACGGATAAGGATTCGTGCCGGCTACAAATCTCCCATCTGGCCTATAAGCCGGAGCTAAGGACGGTGGGGCCCGATAACCGTCATTTACAGATCCAATTGATACCGGCCGTCTTTAATTTGGACGAGGTGGTAGCGATCGGCTACGGAACCTTGGCACGCAAGGAACTGACATCAGCCGTGGGTTATGTATCCTCGGAACGGTTCTTATCCGGGAAGGTCAACAATCCCATCCAAGGCATCAAAGGATTGATCGCCGGAATGAGCATCTCGGGATCTTCCTTGTCCGATATAAACTCGATACCGGATATACAGATACGGGGCGCCGGGTCTATTTTGGCCGGAAACAATCCGCTAGTCGTGGTAGATGGGGTACCCGGAGTATCCTTGAATAGTTTATCACTAGCCGAAATCGCCTCCATATCGGTATTAAAAGACGGATCTTCCGCCGCCATTTACGGATCGAACGGGGCTAACGGAGTGATCTTGATAACGACCAAAAGCGGTAAAAGCTCGGATAAGTTGCAGGCCAATTACCAAACCTACCTAGCGGCCGCTCACGAATATAATAGACCTCGTGTCCTTTCGCCCGAAGCCTTTGTAGCAGCCGGGAGAGACGCTGATCTAGGGTACCATACGGATTGGCAAGCCGCTTTGATACGTTCCTGCCCCTTGGAACAAAATCATGATTTATCCATTCAAAACGGATGGAAAAGCGGGGCGTTCCGTATCTCCATGAATTACAGGGACGGACAAGGGCTAGACATTGTATCCTCCCGCCGGGAATACGCCTTACGTACCCATATCAGCCAAAACCTCCTCTCCGGCTATCTGGAGCTAACCGTATCGCTCGCTTACAAAAAACAACATTTGCGCCTAGGTAACCATACAGCTTTCCAACAAGCGATGCTAGCCAATCCTACCGCCCCGATCTATACCGATGAGGAGGAGACGGAGTATCTCTATCCTTCCGGTTTCGAGCGGGATAATCCCGTAGCCTCACTAAAAGAGGAAAACCGGCAACAAGAGAACCAGTTTATGACCGGCTCGCTAACCGCACGGATCAACTGGAGCAAACCTTTTTACTCCACCATTATGCTCGCCGAGAACCGGGAAGAGAGTGAGGAAAATGTCTATTGGACCTCACGGGCCAAAGAATCCGTAGACAATAACCGGAAAGGGCGAGCGGATCGTACCTCTTCCAAATATGTAAACCGGACGCTAGACTGGACCAATCATTACGATAATACGTGGGACCAGCACATGGTCAAAGCGATGATAGGCTATTCATTCCAACGTTGGGATCATTCGGGAATGAACGCCGGAAATGCCGACTTTCCTACCGACTTCTTCACATGGAACAACATAGGCACCGGTTCTTACCTTACCGATGGAAAAGCGACTTTAAGCTCATTCAAGAATTCCAGCAAGTTGATTAGTGTCTTTGCCCGGTTTAATTATTCCTACCGGGACTTATTGATGCTTTCCGCCTCGTTTCGCAGGGAAGGTTCCAGTAAATTCGGGGCGAATCATAAATGGGGCAACTTCCCTGCCCTTTCGGGTGGTATACGCTTGAGCGAGTTACCCGCCTTCCAAACGGAATGGTTGGACGATCTTAAATTCAGGGTTGGTTACGGGGTATCGGGCCGCCATAATTTCTCCCCTTACCAATCGCTAGAGACGTACGCCGGAGCGGGTAAAGTCATGGTAGATGGCAAATGGATACAAGTATTCGGACCTAGCAATAACCCCAATCCGGATTTACGCTGGGAAAAAAGCCTGCATACCAACATAGGCGCCGAGGCGATCTTACTTAACTCCCGCCTCATGCTCTCCTTGAATCTATTCAAACGTACGACAAAAGATCTCCTGTTTGTTTACAACGCGATCAAGCCTCCCATGATCCATGACAATATCACGACAAACGTAGGTACTATCGACTCCAAGGGATTGGAATGGGAAATGAACTGGCTACCCGTGCGTACCAAGAACTTTCAATATTCGGCAAGCCTCACCGGTAGCCTATTGAGCAGTACGCTGAAAAGCCTTTCCAACAACCAGTTCAAGCTAGGCTATACCTATCTGTATGATCTTCCCACCCCCGGATTACCCGGCCCGGCTATCCGCTTGGAGGAGGGAAAGCCAATCGGCTCCTTTTTCGGTTGGCGCTATGCCGGAACCGACGCCGAGGGTAATATCTTGGTATGGAGCAAAGACGGGAGAAAGATCCCGACCACGGAACGAACCGAGGAAGACAAGAATTTTATCGGCAACGGCGTACCGAAAGTGCAGCTCTCTTTCAGCCATACGTTTACTTGGAAGAATTTTGATTTACGATTGTTTTTCACCTCTTGGCTGGGGTACGACCTGTTGAATCTGAAACAAATGTACTACGGGCTACAAAACGTACCGGTTACCAATCTTTTAGAAGACGCTTATACCCGTAACGACGCCATCAAGGGAGACAAGATCTATTGCGATTATTTTCTTGAGAACGGTAATTTCCTGAAATTAGAAGAATTGACCTTGGGATATAAAATTCCTCTCCCAGACAATAAATGGATTCAATCGTTACGCTGCTATTTCTCGGTAAATAATGTATTTACACTTACCGGATATACCGGAGGCGATCCCGCTAATATCAACGTGAATGGCGTAGAACCCGGTATCGAGACCACTTCCATCTATCCTGTAGCCCGTACCTTCACGCTGGGATTATCCGTCCAATTCTAAAGGCCTCCACTGCAAGCCGGGTTGCAGTAACACAACCCGCAAGGCTCTATCCGGGAAACCTGTAGTCAATATTTATTTTGTACGAAAAGCAAGCGCAAAAGGAACAACCTAATCAGTTAATCCCTAACTTTGTGAGCCTAAACAGTAGAAAACATGGTACAAAGATTCGATTACTTAGTGATAGGCTCAGGAATCGCCGGTATGAGTTTCGCTCTGAAAGTAGCCAATGAAGGCAAGAGCGTAGCACTTATCTGTAAAGCCGGACAAGAAGAAGCCAACACATATTTCGCACAAGGAGGTATCGCTTCCGTAACCAACTTGAAAGTAGATAATTTCGAGAAGCACATAGAAGACACGATGATCGCCGGCGATTGGATCAGCGACCGGGCAGCCGTGGAGAAAGTCGTGCGCGAGGCCCCTGCCCAGATCGAGGCGCTTATCCGATGGGGAGTTAATTTCGATAAGAAAGAAAGCGGAGAATTCGATCTGCATAAAGAAGGAGGACACTCCGAGTTTCGTATCCTGCACCATGCCGACAATACGGGAGCCGAGATACAGACGAGCTTGATAGAAACGGTAAACAACCATCCCAACATCACCGTATTCACGAACCATTATGCGGTAGAGATTATCACCCAGCACCATATGGGCATTATCGTCACCCGCCATACCCCCGGTATCAAATGTTTCGGTGCCTATGTATTGAACGAGGATACGGGCGAGGTACATACTTTCTTGTCAAAGATAACCGTTATGGCGACAGGCGGTTGCGAGGCCGTTTACCGGAATACGACAAACCCGCTGGTAGCTACCGGAGACGGTATCGCCATGGTTTACCGCGCGAAAGGCTCCGTAAAAGATATGGAGTTTATCCAGTTCCACCCGACCGCCTTGTATCATCCGGGCGACCGTCCCTCTTTCCTCATCACCGAGGCGATGCGCGGATATGGAGCTGTATTGAGAAACCTTGGCGGCGAGGAGTTCATGCATAAATATGATCCCCGTCTTTCCTTGGCTCCCCGTGATATCGTAGCCCGTGCGATCGATAGCGAGATGAAACAACGGGGTGAAGACCATGTCTATTTGGACGTGACGCACAAAGATCCGGAAGAGACGAAGAAACACTTCCCCAATATCTATAAGAAATGCCTCAGCTTAGGGATCGATATCACGAAAGATTACATCCCGGTAGCCCCTGCGGCCCATTATTTATGTGGAGGTATCAAGGTAGACTTAAACGGGCAATCCAGCATCCGTCGCCTATATGCGATCGGAGAATGTTCTTGTACCGGCCTGCACGGTGGTAACCGCTTAGCTTCAAACTCATTGATCGAGGCAGTTGTATATGCCGACGCCGCGGCAAAACACTCATTAAGCGTCATGGATCGCTATGAGTTTAACCAAGATGTACCGGAATGGAACGATGAGGGAACGATCACCAATGAAGAGCGTGTATTGATCACCCAAAGCATGAAAGAGGTAAACCAGATCATGGAAGCGTATGTAGGTATCGTTCGTAGTAACACACGTTTGATCCGTGCGTGGAACCGTCTGGATATTTTATATGAGGAGACAGAGAGCCTTTTCAAACGTTGTAAGGCATCCCGTGAATTATGTGAGTTGCGTAATATGATCAATGTAGGTTATTTGATCACTCGTCAAGCGATGGAACGGAAAGAGAGCCGGGGATTACATTATACGATTGATTATCCGCCGGTTAAATAATTGAAAATTGAGAATTGAAAATTGAGAATTAACATAGTTAGTAATTCTCAATTTTCAATTCTCAACTTTTAATTATCAATAGTTCTGTTTCATCGGTTCGAAATAAGCTTGCGGATGAGCGCATGCCGGACAGTTAACCGGAGCTTTCTTGCCCTCGAATACGAAACCACAGTTGCGACATTGCCACAAGATAGCCTCAGCTTTCTCAAATACCGTACCTGTTTCTACATTATTCAATAACTTACGGTAACGATTCTCATGCTCTGCCTCTACCTTAGCGATCATCTTGAAAGCTACAGCGATAGCGGGGAAACCTTCTTCCTCTGCGATCTTAGCGAACTCAGGATACAATTCAGCCCACTCCTCATTCTCACCAGCTGCCGCGGCGGCCAAGTTCTCAGCGGTTGTTCCGATTACGCCTGCAGGATAAGAAGCGGTAATCTCAACCATTCCACCTTCCAAGAATTTAAAGAAACGTTTAGCGTGTTCCTTCTCTTGCTCGGCTGTTTCCATGAAAACACCTGCGATTTGCTCGTAACCTTCTTTTTTAGCTACGCTAGCGAAAAATGTGTAACGACTTCTTGCCTGAGATTCTCCGGCGAATGATTTCAATAAATTCTGCTCGGTACGTGTACCTTTAATACTTTTTTCCATAATGCTAATTTTATGTAGTAAATTAATGAGTCTGTTTTTTATATCGTTTTTCTTATGACCGATCAAAAGTAAGAATTTGTTTCCAAACATCGATTACGCAAACATTAAATAATATCTATCTCTCAATAGATATCACTTATTTATCAAGGAAAAACTTCTCCTCCTTTATACAATGAAACAACAAATCCTCCTAAATTGTTTACACAAAATCGGAATGCGTCTTTAGATTTTTTGCATCTTCTTTATTTTATTAACTTTGCATCCTCAAATCAAATAGGCAAGAAGAAAAATGAAGAACAAATTTGATTTTCAGCCCAAACTCTTTACGGCGCTGAGAAATTATTCCAAAGAGAGGTTCATGACGGATCTCATGGCGGGTATAATTGTCGGCATAGTTGCCCTACCACTCGCCATCGCTTTTGGTATCGCCTCCGGGGTAAGTCCGGAGAAAGGGTTGATCACGGCTATTATCGGTGGATTCATTGTCTCCCTTTTAGGAGGCTGCAACGTACAGATCGGCGGACCTACCGGAGCGTTTATCGTGATCGTTTATGGCATTATACAGAATTTCAGCATCGAAGGGCTTGCCATCGCTACCGTCATAGCGGGTATTATTCTGGTATTGATGGGCGTGTTGAAGCTCGGTACCGTGATTAAGTTTATCCCCTACCCAATTGTCGTAGGTTTCACGAGTGGTATCGCTATCACTATCTTCACGACACAAATGAAAGACTTATTTGGATTGACTATGGATAAAGTCCCCGCCGATTTCATCTCTAAATGGATCGCATATTTCGGGGCGTTCGATACGGTTAACCCTTGGGCATTCGTTATCGGTTTCATTAGTATCCTGATCATTACGTTAAGCCCGAGGCTAACGAAGAAAATTCCGGGTTCCTTGATCGCTATCGTCATCATGACGATCGTTGTTTACATTATGCGTAATCATTTGGGTATTACAGGTATCGAGACGATTGGAGACCGGTTTACTATTAACGCTTCCTTGCCAGCCCCGGCTCCGATCACGTTTAATATGGAAACTATCAACTTATTGCTTCCCTCCGCCTTTACGATCGCTATCCTTGGGGCTATCGAGTCTTTATTATCCGCTACGGTAGCGGATGGTGTGACAGGCGACAAGCATAATTCGAATACGGAACTAATCGCCCAAGGCGCGGCGAATATCATCGTTCCTATTTTTGGCGGTATTCCCGTGACCGGCGCCATCGCCCGCACAATGACCAATATAAATAATGGTGGACGAACCCCGGTTGCCGGTATTATTCACGCCATCGTATTATTATTGATCTTGCTTTTCCTCGGACCGCTTACCAAACACATTCCAATGGCTTGTCTGGCTGGCGTATTGATCATCGTATCTTATAATATGAGTGAGTGGCGTACGTTCCGTTCCTTGATGAAAAACCCGAAAAGCGACGTATCCGTCTTGTTGGTGACTTTCTTCCTGACGGTTATCTTTGATCTTACGATCGCTATCGAGATCGGTCTTTTGATCGCCATGTTATTCTTTATGCGCCGTGTGGCCGAGACCACGCATGTATCCGTCACCACGGATGAGATCGATCTTTCCGACGAGGGCGAGATTCATCATGACGAGGAAGTCCTCTCCCTGCCTAAAGGTGTAGAGGTATACGAGATCGATGGTCCGTTCTTTTTCGGCGTAGCGAATAAGTTCGACGGCATCATGAAAAGTATGGGAGATAAACCGAAAGTCCGCATCATCCGTATGCGTAAGGTTTCGTTCATAGATTCTACCGGTCTGCATAACTTGGAAAGTCTTTTCCGTCTTTCCGAGGCAGAGCATATCCATATGATACTTTCCGGGGTCAATGAACATGTACACCGTGTATTGACAAAATCCGGATTCGATAAGAAGATTGGCGCAGAAAATATTTGCAGTAATATCAATGAGGCAGTAGAGAAAGCGAAAGCTGCCGTACAAGACTAAGATACTATCAGACAGTGGGAGACGCAGCATGCTGCGTCTCTACAACTGGATATTTATTCCGGTAAATAATACCAGTCCTCTGGTAAGACAGCTTCCTTTATTTTACGGCAGGAAACCCCGACCTCCAAGGCCTCGCCCATATAATCCTCGAAATACAAAACACGTAATTCGTGGAAACCAGCGTCTAACGCTACCTTTCCTTTCGCTATACGAGCATTATGAGAGCCATCATTATCAACAATAGCTTTACCGTCTATAAATAGTTTGGAACCATCATCCGAATACGTATAAAAGCGATATACACCTTTTTCAGGGATATTTATCAACGTACGGAACTCATAAGCGAAATGATCCTTGGCCGGAGCCTCCTGAATAGAGATATTTTTCATCGTACCCTCTTTCACTTTTGTCCCGGAAGCGATCTGATCCGTATGTTTAAATTTACCTTCATAATAGGTATAAGCTACCCCGTGCTTTTTAGGTTTTACCGTTTTGGCGGGTAAGAATTCCATCGTTTCCTCATCCTTAGAGGTCAGGCCAGATGGATAATAATACGTATATTCCTTTCCGGACGGGGTACGAATCCATGAATCAAACTCAAACTTGCCTTCACGCAATTCAATGATACGGCCACCCCGCTCGAAATCTCCATAAGCGTCCCATCCGGATACACGCCCGAAAGCTAGCCCCACGTTATATAACATTCCTATATAATCGTTATCATGATCGTGCCCGGCGAAAGTAGCCATCACATCCTTCATTTCCACCAAGGAAGCGAAGAAGCCCGTGTTGATCTTGGGAGAGGCGATTCCCTCTTCTTTCTGTCCTAATGTAGTCTCCGCCCCAACGATCTCATTATATTCCAACAGAGGAATATGGAAAAAAGCCAAGGCTGGCAACGGTTTGCCGCCATTTTCCTTGGTATAGCGCATACTTTGCTCACGATACCAATGGATCTGGTCGAAATGAATCCAATCATACGTGCCATAATCCTTCAGCGTAGGATAATCGTTGGAGTCGATACAATACAATAAGGCCGCCGGTTTCTTTCCGTCCGAACTGTAGACCGGTACCACATAGTTTCCGGCTCCATGGATATCACCCGGTCCCTTCTCGCCCATAAAATAAGGTGATTTACTAAGCATGGCATAAATCTCGTCCTTGGAGACGATCTCCGCGTCATGATTTCCCATCATGACCGTAAACGGTATCTTGGCCTCCTCAAAGATCCCGATCACCGACTTCCATCCTTCCAAACCGGGGTTTGCTGTCACCACGTCGCCCGTCAGCATTGCCACATCCGGATTCTCCGCCTTTAATACGGATTGTATCGTAGCGACTGTCTTAGCGCATTTAGATGATTTCTGATCCCAATGAATGTCTGTAAATTGGACGATCTTGAATTTCCCATCCTTGAAAGCAAGCTGTTTTTGCGCGAATAAGCTCATCGGGGCACAAAAGCACAACAAGGCTATCGCTAATAAAAAAGTCTTTTTCATGTTCTTCGATTTAGTAATTGGGGGCTAAGTTATAAAAAAAAGAGAGCGATGTATAAAAACAGGCTCTCTTCCTTATGTTAAATGCCACAATGAAACCCTTGCTGTCAAACAAAAGCTATATACATATCCGCAAGCCGGGTTTTCCTGTCAAAATGCGGGATCTCTTTTACTATTTTCTCACAATCCTCAAGGCTCATTCCTCCTTTAGGTTCCCCCCAGTACCAAAGTTTAGGGGTATTCTGTTTTTTACTTGTTGACTCCATAATTCTCGTTGTTTTTATCGTAAGACAGGAAACGCTCAAATACCCCTATCCTCAAAATATATAAAAGATTAAAATAATGTGAATTTATATCCAACCGACAAACCTAATTTCAAATCCCGGTCATTGACACAATTCTGGAAATAGTTCACTCCCACATAAAATCTTTTTACCTCTATACCGGCCGCCGCCGTAGCTCCCAGATTCCAATATTCACCACTACCGGTGTAAGCACCCGCATTTAATCGGAGATTCACTTTATCGCTCAACGGAATATGAAAAGAAGCATACACGGGTACAAAAAAATCAATATTCCAATCATCTCCATATGAAAACGAATTCCCTGCGGTATGCAGCAACAATCCCGTTTGTATAGAAAACAACCGTGATTGTGGAAAGTTTATATACGCCCCCGTCTGAAGCCCCCATCCATCTCCTCCTAGTATTCCGGTACGAGCTTCATAAACAGCGACAGGATGTATTCACAGAAGTGGTAGACAATGTGCTGACTAGTAAAATATGGGGAATTCCGG
>ENA-UESK01000879-UESK01000879.1-human-gut-metagenome-genome-assembly--contig:-NODE-879-length-12984-cov-5.962191_pt1 | contig 12984 bp, 7 predicted proteins | sample MGYA00243006_ERZ508007 | MGnify/ENA primary metagenome ERZ508007 (study PRJEB26167, sample SAMN06115452) | human gut metagenome | host: Homo sapiens | place: China:Jiangsu | collected 2015-08-21... | reverse complement strand
ACCGTTTTACTGGCAGATGATTCTGCAGTTAATAAAGAAGAATTACGACTCATATGACGGCTTTGTTATTCTTCATGGAACAGATACAATGGCATATACAGCTGCCGCGCTTTCCTATATGATACAGAATTCTCCCAAGCCGATTGTTCTCACAGGTTCTCAAAAGCCGATTTGTCTGGAAATAACAGATGCAAAAACCAATCTGACAGACAGTATATATTATGTGTGTGATGAAAAATCCTGTGGGGTGACGGTGGTTTTTGACGGATGTGTAATTGCAGGGACAAGAGCAAAAAAAACATGCGCTCACAGCTATGATGCATTTTCCAGTGTTAATTTTCCGATAATGGCATCTATTCGGGAAGGCAGAATTATACGTTTTGTATTTCAGGAGAAGGAGAACCTGAGCGTTCATTTTTATGAAGCCATGAATGACAGCATTGCAATATTAAAGCTTCTTCCGGGGAGTCGCCCTGCACTTTTAGGATATTTATTCGAGCAGTATGATTGCCTGCTTATTGAAAGTTTTGGCGTAGGAGGAATACCAGAATCTCTCAGAGATGAATTTTACAGTCAGATGAGACATTGGAGGCAAAAAGGAAAGATCGTTGTGATTGCAACGCAGGTTGTAAACGAGGGGAGCAATATGGAGGTATATAAAGTAGGTAAAAAGGTGAAACGGGATTTTGGATTGATTGAAACGTATGATATGACTCTGGAGTCGGCTGTAACAAAAATGATGCATCTTATGGGGGTATATGGAAAGGATTATTCGTCAATTTGTAAAGGGTTTTATCAGACAGTCAGCTATGATATTCTGTATCCAGACCGACTGATGGAATGATAATCAGTTAATCGACCGGAATGATTCGTAATAAACGGAAAATTCCGGTATTTTTAAAAGTTGACAATACAATACTTGTGTGATATGATTAAAAAAATAAAAGAAATGGAACGTGAATAGTTGAATTTTGACAAAGCTTATATATGCTCATAATTAGTTGAGCGTTTCTACCAACTACCGCAAATAGTTGTCTATAAGTTTTCACAGCGGGAGTGTCTGTGAAAGCATGAAGGCAGCGGTGGTTTTTTTGTGCGGATAGAGAGTAAAAACCTGGAAAATGGTGTTTCAGAGCGCAGAAAGGAGGCACAGAGCTTCATGGAAGGAAAGAGCAGCAGACAGGACAGCAGCTCCTTAAGAGAGCGGATTCTGGCGGCTTCGGGTGAAAAAAGGGCAGGTCTGGTGTTAAAGGGCGCCAGGGTAGTGAATGTATTTACCGGGGAGCTGGAGGAAGCCGATGTGGCAATAGAAGCTGGATACATCGCAGGAGTCGGTTCCTATGAGGGAGAAACGGAGGTGGATCTGTCAGGAAAGATTATCTGCCCAGGCTTTATAGACGGCCACATTCATTTGGAAAGTTCTATGGTAAGGCCGGCTGAGTTTGAACGGGCGGTCCTGCCCCACGGCACCACGGCAGTGATTACAGATCCCCACGAGATTGCCAATGTGGCAGGCACAGAGGGAATCGATTACATGCTTTATGAAACAGAAAATCTGATGCTGGATGTGTTTTTTATGCTTCCATCCTGCGTACCGGCAGCCGATTTAGAGGAGTCCGGGGCTGTGCTCCGTGCAGAGGATCTGAGAGCCTACTATGAAAATCCCAGGGTGCTGGGGCTGGCAGAGATGATGAATGCTCCCGGTACTGTAAAGGCAGAGGAAGGCGTTCTGGCTAAGCTTAAGGACTGTTCGGACAGGGGAAAACGGATTGACGGCCATGCTCCCGGACTTTCAGGATATCAGTTAAACGCTTACTGCGCTGCGGGAGTGGCTTCAGATCACGAATGCTCTGAAGTAGAAGAAGCGCTGGAAAAGCTGCGGCGGGGACAGTGGATCATGGTGCGTGAAGGGACAGCAGCCAGAAATCTGGAAGGACTTATTTCATTATGCAAGCAGCCTTATGCAAACCGATGTATGTTTGTTACGGATGATAAACATCCGGGAGATCTGCAGAGAAAGGGCCATATGGATGGGATCATCCGAAAAGCAGTCCGGCTGGGAGCAGATCCGGTGACAGCGATTCAGATGGCAACGCTTCATCCGGCCCGGTATTTTGGTCTTCGTGAAAATGGGGCAGTAGCGCCGGGCTATCGGGCAGATCTGGTGGTTTTAGAGGATCTGGAGCAGATAAAAGCAGTGCAGGTCTATAAAAACGGGAAGCTGGCGGCGCAGATGGGAGAGCTGATCTCACAAGAGAAGCGCAGAGAGAAATCCGAAAGCCCGTCCTTTGACCGCGTGCATCATTCCTTTCATATGAAGGAAGTTTGTGAGCAGGATTTCAGGCTGGAGCCGGAGGGGGCTTACTGTCGGGTGATTGAGCTTACACCAGGAGAACTTTTGACAAAGGAGCGGAATGCAGCCTGGGTACAGCTTCCTGGCTTTGCTCCCGGGGTAAATCCTCAGGAGGATATTATAAAGCTGGCTGTTCTGGAACGCTATAAAGGAACCGGACATAAGGGGATTGGATTTCTGGGAGGCTATGGCTTAAAGGCCGGAGCAGTGGCGACCAGTGTAGCGCATGATTCCCATAACCTCATTGTAGCCGGCGTCAGTGACCGGGATATGGCTCTGGCCGCGGAGACGGTGAGAAAGGCGCAGGGAGGGATTGCCGTAGTAAAGGACGGAGCGGTACTGGGGCTTCTTCCTCTTCCGATCGGCGGACTGATGAACCCAATGGCAGCAGAAGCAGTAGATGAAAAGCTGGAGGAGCTTAAGAGACTGGCGGCCGGTCTGGGTGTCAGAGAGGGGATCGATCCCTTTATGACTCTGGCATTTGTAAGCCTTCCTGTAATTCCAAAGCTGCGTTTAAATACCTGTGGCCTGATAGATACACAGCTGCAGGAAATCCGGGCTGTTTCTTTTTCATAAAAGAGCGGCAAAACGGAACATGGAATGAAAAAGTAGGAGGAAACTTGTATGGATCTGGAGAAAATATTTCACCTGAAGGAAAATAAGACAGATGTAAAAACAGAGGTCATCGCAGGAATTACCACTTTTATGACAATGGCCTACATTCTGGCAGTTAATCCCAGTGTACTGAGCGCCTGTGGAATGGACAGTGGCGCTGTATTTACCGCTACCGCTCTGGCGGCTCTTATCGCGACGCTCTTAATGGCGGCATTTTCCAACTATCCCTTTGTACTTGCTCCCGGTATGGGCTTAAATGCGTATTTTTCCTATACCGTTGTTTTGCAGATGGGGTATAGCTGGCAGACCGCTCTGGCAGCCGTATTTATTGAAGGTATCGTATTTATCCTTCTGTCTTTGACAAATGTACGCGAGGCGATTTTCAATGCCATCCCTATGAATTTAAAACATGCGGTATCTGTGGGTATCGGACTTTTCATTGCATTTATCGGCCTGCAAAATGCGCATATTGTAGTAGACAGCGCGACTTTGGTAGGCGTGTATTCTTTTAAAAGCTCCGTAGCAAATGGTCTGTTTAACAGTGAAGGGATCACAGTCGTTCTGGCTCTGGTGGGTATTCTGGTTACAGGTATTCTGGTTGTAAAGGGCGTAAAAGGAAACATCCTCTGGGGTATCCTGATCACATGGGGTCTTGGCATTCTCTGCCAGCTTCTTGGAATCTATCAGGTAAATCATGAGATTGGCATGTACAGTCTGCTGCCTGATTTTTCCAATGGAATCAGCGTTCCCAGTCTGGCGCCTACCTTAATGCAGATGGACTTTTCCGGTATTTTATCCCTGGATTTCTTTGTAGTCATGTTTGCATTCCTGTTCGTAGACCTGTTTGATACCCTTGGAACCCTCATTGGCGTGGCTTCCAAGGCAGATATGCTGGATAAGGATGGAAAGCTCCCAAGGATCCGCGGCGCCCTGTTATCCGACGCCATCGGAACCTCTGTAGGCGCTATGCTTGGTACCTCCACCACTACCACATTTGTAGAGAGTGCATCCGGCGTGGCAGAGGGCGGACGTACGGGACTTACCGCAGTTGTAGCTGCAATCCTTTTTGGACTGTCCCTGTTCTTGTCCCCGATTTTCCTGGCCATCCCGTCCTTTGCAACGGCTCCGGCTCTGGTAGTAGTAGGCTTTCTGATGCTGACCTCTATTACAAAGATTAACTTTGATGACTTCACAGAAGCTATTCCCGCATACGTTGCCATCATCGCAATGCCCTTCATGTACAGCATTTCCGAAGGAATTGCAATGGGCGTTATCTCCTATGTTGTGATCAATGTAGTGACCGGAAAAATGAAGGAAAAGAAGATCAGCCCGCTGATGTATGTGCTGGCGGTGCTGTTTATCGGGAAGTACATTATGCTGTAAGATACATAAATTTATAGTTCAGTTGCAGCACTGCAAAAACAGGCGGGAAAGGAGGCCGCAGACCTTACCCGCCTGTTTTTGCGTGAATTTAGTAACAGTTCAGACTAGCCATAGATAAACGTGAGAAATTGAAAAAAGATTTTTTCTTTTTGGTTTATTTCTGGTAAAGATGAGGGAATTTTGAAAAAACAGTTGACAATTCCCTCATCCTGTTTTATAATACCTCTTGTTCGTGCAGGTGTAGTTCAATGGTAGAACACTAGCCTTCCAAGCTAGATACGTGGGTTCGATTCCCATCACCTGCTTTTTTTGTGCCTAAAAACAGCTTGACTAAATGCCCTGACGGGAGTATACTGACATCAGATACATTCTTCGGGGCAGGGTGAGATTCCCTACCGGCGGTAGAGTCCGCGACCCGCATATGCGGTTGATCCGGTGTGATTCCGGAACCGACAGTTACAGTCTGGATGAGAGAAGATGGGCAGAGCAGACCTGGATGCAGATTTGCTGTATAAAATGCGTATTTTATCCCGGAGGATCCAAGATCAGCCGGGATTTTTTTGTCAGTGGGAGAGAAAGCGGAGATGTTTTGGTTAAGCCTGCTGCTGGCATTCTTTACCCCGGCAGATTACATCAAAACAGGAGGATCTGACAATGAAGATGAAAACAAAGCAGGTAGTATTGATGGGAATGTTTGGAGCTCTGGCGGCAGTTCTGATGCTGTTTGAGGTGCCTCTTCCTTTTATAGCTCCCAGTTTTTACGGCCTTGACATTTCTGAAGTTCCGGTACTTGTGGGAACTTTTGCTATGGGACCTGTAGCAGGTGCTGTGATGGAGGGAGTGAAGATCCTGGTAAAGCTCCTTCTCAAACCGACTTCTACCGGTTTTGTGGGAGAGTTTGCTAATATTGTGATCGGCTGTTCTATGGTCGTGCCTGCAGGAATGATCTACCGTCTCCGTAAGACGAAAAAAGGAGCAATTGAGGCAATGGCAGTGGGGACTATTTTAATGGCTACAGTGGGGGCGATGATCAATGCCCTTGTAATGATTCCGTTTTATTCCCGGTTCATGCCTCTGGATAATATCCTGGAAGCGGGGGCTGCAATTAATCCGGCGGTAAGCAGTGTGTGGGGATTGGCGATTTTCTGTGTAGCTCCGTTTAATTTATTAAAAGGAGTGATCGTTTCTCTTCTGACTGCCCTGGTATATAAGAGGATCAGCTGTATGATCCATAGCGCAGACCGGGAAATATGTGGAGACATGTAAGTGAAATCCCGGTTAAAAGCGGGATAAAATTTCAGAATAAAAAAACTAAAAAAATATAAAAAAAGTGCTTGCATTTCTTGATAAAGTATGATAAAGTATAACACGTTGATGCGGCAAGCATCACGGATGAGTCTGTAGCTCAGTTGGATAGAGCAACGGCCTTCTAAGCCGTGGGTCGGGGGTTCGAATCCCTTCAGGCTCATTGAGCGTAAGCTCTAATTGAATGATATATGGTGGGTATGGCGAAGTTGGTTATCGCGCCAGATTGTGGCTCTGGAGGCCGAGGGTTCGAATCCCTCTACTCACCCTTTCCTCTTTTCGTGATGATGAGAAGAGGATTTTTTAATATAATGGGCTGTCGCCAAGCGGTAAAGGCACAGGACTTTGACTCCTGCATACGAGGGTTCGAATCCCGCCAGCCCAGTAAAAAAGCGCCGTAGTTTCCGTAGCAGATAGGAAGCGACGGCGCTTTTTGTAATTCTGGTTTCAGAACAGATTATTTCTCATCCATATAGGCAGAGGGGGCGGGTTCTACACCGCGGCTCCATTCGATGGCATTTACAAGGAAAAATACAGCTACGCTGACTGCACAGCCGAATACCACAGGAAGAATGCCAAATTTAAAGCCTCCGCCGCTGAGATACTGCCAGAAGCAGAAACCGATCGTTCCGCCGATCAAAGAGAGAATACCGGAATTTTTAGTCGCCTTTGGTACGATCAGGCCAAGTCCGTAGGCTGCAAAGGGGCCCGCGCACCGGATGCCAAAGGCAAAGGTGTTCATAGTTACGATGGGGATTCCTGCCATGGAGATGATCATGGCAATGATTGCTGCCACAACGTTGCAGGTACGGGTGTAGGCGATAACCTGCTTATCCTTAAGCTGTTTGCCGCCGTATTTCAGATACAGGTCATTCATCAGCATGGTGGACATACATAACAGATTAGAGTCCGCAGAGGACATGGTGGCGCAGATGATAGCGGCAGAGATGATGCCGACGATGGCTCCGGGAGCATGGGCGGAGGTAACGGCCATCATGGCATTTTTTCCGCCGTCGGCCAGTTCCGGCATGGTAGCCAGAGCTGCCAGGCCCAGAAGTGTCGGGAAAATGGACATGGCCGCCATCAGTACAGCAGAAAGCCAGGCGGCTTCCTTTGCGACCTTTTCACTTTTTGCAGTTTCAAAACGTGATACCATCTCAGGGCCTGCGAGGAAGGTGCAGAAATAGTTGAAGATGTATCCGATGATCGTTACCCAGCCGATTTTCGTAAAGCTTAAATGAGCAGGAGGAAGAGCCGCAGAAATGGCGTCCCATCCGCCGCATCCGTGGATTACGATGGGGGTGGCAACAGCAAGACCGATCAGTATGATGCCGAACTGGACCAAATCTGAAATCTGGTCTGCGATCATGCCGCCAAAGGTAGTATAGAGAATCACTACAGCGCCTGCGATCAGCAGAGCTACATTGGTAGGAATTCCGGTCAGGCTGGCTACTACAGTGCCGGAGGCTGCAATCTGGGATGAGGTAAGGCAGAAAAGGGACAGGATACTCAAAACCGCAGTCAGAGTACTGGATGTTTTTCCGAATCTGCGTCCTACAACCTCAGGAATGGTCACAGCCATGGTTTTGCGGATCTTCGGGGCGAAATAAGCCAATGGGATCATAGCGATGGATGCGGTCAGTACATACCAGATCGCACTCATTCCCCATTCGCCGTAGGCTTTCTGCGCCAGTCCTGTAGTAGAACCGCCGCCGATATTGTTGGCTGACAATGAGAATGCCACCATAAAAAGTCCCATACGCCGTCCGGCCAGCATATAGTCGCTGCTGTCTTTGATCTTCAGTTTCCCCACGATGAAGCCAACCAACAGCATGCCGATCAGATAGGCAGCTACGATAATAAGAGCTTGCGTTTGCAGTACCATAAGAAACCCTCCTTAAAATATTAAAAAAAATATAAATAAATTATAAATGATTCAGAAAAGAATGTAAATAAAGATTCTGTGTCAAAATAAATCAAATGAAAGAAAATATCTGCTGCAGCTATCGGAAAACAACTTTTTATGGAGATGTAAAACTGACAAAAAACAAAAAATACACGAAATGAAAAAAGTAGTTGACATTTTGAGTTTTATCGCATATAATAATCTACGTTGCTGAGGCAGACAAGCCAAAGTAATGAAAGATGCGTCAGTAGCTCAGCTGGATAGAGCATACGGCTACGGACCGTAGTGTCGGGAGTTCGAATCTTCTCTGGCGCATGATAAAAACCTCGTAGGTGTTTTGCTTACGAGGTTTTTTGCAATTATTCTATCTTTTTCTTTACATCACTGTAGCCTTCCAGCTGTCGTTCGATTTCTTCCAAAATATCCGCATAAATTTTAAAATCCCGGCTCAGCTGTTCCCGGCCATGAGGATTCTTTTTGTAACAGATACGGTGTTCCATACTGGCCCAGAAGTCCATGGACATAGTGCGCAGCTGAACCTCTACGGGAAAATATTCCATTGTATCAAGGCAATAAACCGGGATTCCGGCGATATCTAACAGATAATCTCTGGCATTGGCAATGCTGTTTGTTTTTCCCGAGCGCTTAAGCTTTTCCTCAATACTGTCTTTTGACTTGATCCGGCTTTGGATGGTATGGACAGGCCCGCTTTCGGTATGGTTCCCATACAGGCTGTGATCCAGTATTTCCAGTCGGGAAATCAGGATTTTTCTGGCATCCTCATAGGACTGGATCAGGCTGTAATACTGTTCATTGGTCATAATCTGGTGTTCCCTCACTTTAATGTAGTTCATATACCAGAATAGAATACGATTAAACTGTGACAGAATTGTGTAAAAACTGTGTAGGAATTTTACCTGCAGGAATTTTGCCGCAGTTGAAACCTGCCCCGGAATATGGTATGATGATAAGAAGCTCTGCAGATATTTTTGCAGGCAGCGGCGATAAAAAATGACGCAATCGGATACAGAACAGGTGGAGATTTATGACAATACAAAAGCTGTCCATCCAGAATCTGCTTCTGGTAGGATTTACTTTATTTTCGATGTTTTTCGGTGCGGGAAATCTGATCTTTCCTCCGGATCTGGCTGCACGGGCAGGCGCTCAGGTGATTCCGGCTATGGCCGGCTTTTTGATCAGCGCAGTGGGGCTTCCGGTTCTGGGAGTGGCTGCGGTGGCTGTTTCAGGAGGACTTGAAAAGCTGGCGGGAAAAGTGGGCGGGAGATTTTCGCTTTTATTTACTTTAACCGCGTATCTGGCGATCGGCCCCTTCCTGGCGATTCCCAGAACTGCAAGCACTTCCTTTGAGATGACGCTGCTTCCTGTTCTCAGCGGTGCGGGAGTCCAGCTGGGAGATTATCTGGGCCATACGGGCATGACGGTTCGGTTTTGGGCTCAGTTGGGATATTCCTTTGTGTTTTTTGCCATTGCCCTTCTTTTGTCCGTTCATCCGGAAACCCTTTCAGAACGTTTGGGCAAGGTGACCTGTCCGGCACTGTTGATCCTGATTGCAGTATTATTTACGGGAAGGCTGATCTGGCCCATGGAGGGGGTGGGCGAGACAGCGGCAGAATTTGCGGCAGGAGCTTCGGTGAGAGGCTTTATGGAAGGGTATCAGACCATGGATACGCTTGCGGCTTTAAATTTTGGCATTATCATTTCTCTTAATATAAGGAATAAGGGGATTTCCAGAGAGGATTCCGTAATCCGGGAAACGATAAAGGCCGGACTTATGGCGGGGATCCTTTTATCTCTGGTCTATGGTGCTTTGGCCTATATTGGAGGCCCTGTAGGACAGCAGGCGGGAACAGGCGCCAACGGGGCCAGAATCCTGACCTTTGTGGCCGGAGATCTTTTTGGCATTTCGGGAATGGTGATTTTGGGGATTATCTTTTTTATCGCCTGCCTGAATACCTGTGTGGGACTGATCTGCTGCTGCAGCCAGTTTTTTTCTACTCTGGCGCCATGCGTTGGATATCGGATATGGACGGTGGTTTTTGCAGTTATCAGCCTTTTGATTTCCAGCGCGGGACTGGACCGTATTTTGAAATATTCCGTTCCTGTTTTAAATGCCGTTTATCCGATCGCGATTGTTCTCATTGCTCTAGCTTTTATGGAGCGGTTTACAGGGCGCAGGATCTGGGTGTACCGTCTGTCGATCCTGTTTACGGCGGCGGTAAGCGTTGTCTGGACCATGGATCAGGCAGCTCTTGCGATTCCGGGCATAACGGAAGGTATGAGGCATCTTCCAGGCTATGCTCCCGGTCTTGGATGGCTGCTGCCGGCTGTGATTGGCGGGCTGCTTGGAAGGATGATTCCCGGAGGAAATGAAACGGGGGATGGGCAGGGGTAAGAAAAATCCCCAGAAATGACATAAGAGAAAGGACAGCAGGATGACAGGATCAATCTGGATGCTTCATGCAAAAAAAGCTGATTTTAACGCTCTGGCAGGACGGTTTCACATCAGTCCGGTGACAGCCAGAATTATACGGAACAGGGATATTGAAAGCGAAGCGGAATTTGAGCGCTATCTGAACGGAAGCCTGGAGGATCTTTATTCCCCCGGGCTTTTGCCCGATATGGAGGAGGCGGTCCGGCGGATCAGCAGGGCAGTACAGGAAAAACGGCGTCTGCGGATCGTGGGTGATTATGATATCGACGGCGTATGCTCCACTGCTATTTTATATAAGGGATTCAAACGGATTGGAGCCTGTGCAGATTATGTGATCCCGGAGCGGATCCGGGACGGCTACGGTATCAACGAGCATATCATTGAGGCTGCGGCAAAAGACGGGATACAGACTATTGTAACCTGTGACAACGGCATTGCCGCCATCAGCCAGATTGCCCTGGCAAAGGAGCTGGGGCTGGAGGTGATCATTACAGATCACCACGATATCCAGACCAATGAGGAAACAGGGGAAGACCTGATGCCTCCCGCAGATGTAATTGTAAATCCCAAGCGCAGGGACAGCCGGTATCCGTGGCCGGAGATCTGCGGAGCCATGGTGGCCTTTAAGCTTGTTGGCGCTCTCTATGAAGCATACGGCATCAGCCGTAAGGAATGGCTTGAACTTCTGGAGCTTGCTGCCATTGCTACGGTGGGAGATGTGATGAAGCTGAAGGATGAAAACAGGATTGTGGTAAAGGAGGGCTTAAAGCGTCTGGCTGTGACCGGAAATCCGGGCCTTAAAAGCCTGATTTATAAAAATGCGCTGGATCCGGCAAATATCAGTGCGTACCATATTGGTTTTGTCCTGGGGCCCTGTTTAAATGCCAGCGGACGGCTTCAGACGGCCAGACTGGCCATGGAGCTTTTGCTGTGCGAAGATACTGCAAGGGCGGATTCTATTGCAGAGGAATTAAAGGAATTAAACGACCGGAGAAAGGCTATGACGCAGGAGAATGTGGATGCGGCGGCGCTTCAGGTGGAAACAGAGCTTAAGGATGACAAGGTTTTAGTGGTCTTTCTGCCCGACTGCCATGAGTCCCTGGCTGGAATTGTAGCCGGACGGATCAGAGAGCGGTACAATAAGCCTGTTTTTGTCCTTACAAGGGCAGAAGGATGCGCCAAGGGATCCGGCCGTTCTATCGAGGCCTACCATATGTTCCATGCCCTGGTAGAGGTAAAGGATCTGCTGCTGAAATTCGGAGGCCATCCCATGGCGGCCGGTTTTTCGCTGGAAGAAGCAGATGTAGGAGAATTCCGCAGACGGCTCAATGAAAATGCGGCAGATAAGCTTACGCCTGATGATTTTATCCCCAGAGTATGGATTGATGTGGCAATGCCCTTTGAATATATTTCGGAGGAGCTGATCTGCGATCTGGAACGGCTTGAGCCTTTTGGACAGGGCAATGAAAAGCCCCAGTTTGCTCAGAAGGCCATGGGGATACGAAGCGCCCGTGTAATGGGAAAAAACCGCAATGTAGTGCGTCTTTCTCTTGTAAATGAACGGGGCTTTTCCATGGATGGGATTGTGTTCGGGGATGGAGATGCCTTTATGGAGGAAATGGGTTCAAACCGTCAGATTGACATTATTTATTATCCCACTGTAAATGAATATAATGGAAACCGGAGCCTTCAGATAGTGATAAAAGCATGGAAATTTAAGAATTGACAGTTATTTTGCAGACAAAACCGAAAATGTGTCCGTATCAGGGAGTATTGCATTTTATAATCAGATAGGTTATAATCGCAGAAAAGAGCGGAAAGGACGGTAGGCTGCAATGGTAAATACAGTTATGGATTTTATTACAGGCTATGACAAGGAAGTGGGCGAGGCGATTCAGGCGGAGTGCAGGCGCCAGAGACAGAATCTGGAGCTGATCGCTTCTGAAAATATTGTTTCGGAGCCGGTAATGATGGCAATGGGAACAGTTCTTACAAATAAGTATGCGGAAGGATACTCAGGAAAGCGCTATTACGGCGGCTGCCAGTGTGTGGATGTAGTGGAGGATCTGGCAATCGAACGTGCAAAGAAGCTGTTTGGCTGTGATTACGCCAACGTACAGCCCCATTCCGGCGCACAGGCCAATATGGCGGTATTTGTAGCCATGTTAAAGCCGGGAGATACGGTTATGGGTATGAATTTGGATCACGGCGGCCATCTGACCCACGGAAGTCCTGTAAACTTTTCCGGCCTTTATTTTAATATTGTACCCTACGGCGTAGACGATCAGGGATTCATTGACTATGACGAGGTAGAGCGCAAGGCCAGGGAATCGAAGCCAAAGCTGATCGTGGCGGGAGCCAGCGCCTATGCAAGAACCATTGACTTTAAGCGCTTCCGTGAGATTGCGGACGAGGTAGGCGCCTATCTGATGGTGGATATGGCCCATATTGCAGGTTTAGTGGCAACGGGAGAGCATCCAAGCCCCATTCCATACGCAGACGTAGTGACTACTACCACCCATAAGACGCTCAGAGGTCCCAGAGGCGGCATGATCCTGGCAAATAAGGAGGCGGCAGAGAAGTTTAACTTCAATAAGGCCATTTTCCCGGGAACCCAGGGTGGCCCCTTAGAGCATGTGATCGCAGCCAAGGCAGTGTGTCTGGGCGAAGCCTTAAAGCCTGAATTTAAGGAATATGCCCATCAGGTTGTTTTAAATGCAAAGGCCCTTGCAGAGGCTCTTAAAAAGCAGGGCTTCAAACTTTTAACCGACGGTACGGACAATCATCTGATGCTGGTTGACCTGCGCGGTCTGGATATTTCCGGAAAAGAGCTTCAGAACCGCTGTGATGAGGTATGCATTACATTGAATAAAAATACCGTTCCCAATGACCCCAGAAGCCCCTTTGTTACCTCCTCTATTTTCTGTCGCGACACCAGACCTCCCACATACACCAACGGTATGTCCAGTA
>ENA-UESK01000862-UESK01000862.1-human-gut-metagenome-genome-assembly--contig:-NODE-862-length-13213-cov-8.606044_pt1 | contig 13213 bp, 6 predicted proteins | sample MGYA00243006_ERZ508007 | MGnify/ENA primary metagenome ERZ508007 (study PRJEB26167, sample SAMN06115452) | human gut metagenome | host: Homo sapiens | place: China:Jiangsu | collected 2015-08-21... | reverse complement strand
CCACGGATGAGAACGGCTTGGTCAGATAGGCATCGGCACCCAGATCCAACCCTTCCGCCTGTTCGTTTTCCGAGACCTTTGCCGATACTACGATTAAAGGTATATGCCGAGTGAACTTATCAGACTTGATACGGCTGATCAATGCAAACCCATCCATGCTCGGCATCATGATATCCGTAATAATCAAATCAGGAGTTTGCTGGTCCATCAAGGCCAAAGCCTCTTCTGCATTAAATGCCTCCCGAACGGCATATTCGGACGATAAAGTTTCCTTAATCAGCCAAACGATATCCCGGTTATCATCAACCACCAAGATAACCGGATTACCGATATTCCCAGTGGTTTCGGCAGTGGCTTCGGCAGCCACTGGTTGTGCAACCGGAACCTCTTCATCGGCTTGTTCGTCTAAATCCATTTCCTCGACCTCCAGATAAGGCAACGTAACGATAAATCCGGCAGATTCCCCCTCCTTGCTTGCTACTCTTATCTCGCCACGAAGCAGCTGGACCATACTGTGGCAGATGAAAAGTCCCAATCCATTTCTGGAAGTCATCTGAGTATAATTATTTCCATCCAAATCACCTAAGATATGAAAACGGTCGAAAATCGTTTTCAGGTCAGCTTCCGCTATCCCCTTACCTGTATTATATACCTTTATTATCAGAGATTCATTTTCTATCCAGACAGAAACATCGATCGTGCCTTTCTGTTCCGTGTACTTGAATGCATTCGACACCAGGTTACGTATGATCTTCTTCAGGCTGGGTACATCCGTATTCCAATAAACCGGTTTATCAACATCACTGAAGGTAAAATTGATCCCGTTCTGCTCCGCAACAGGTATAAACGATTCGCATTGCTTCCGGATCAAACTGCTTACGGACACCCGTTTGATCTGTATATGACTGAATCCGACCTCCTCGATCTTTCTGATATCCAAAATTTCTTGGATCAATTCATTCAGGCTTGTATCGTTTTCACCCAGGATACGGGCATATTTCTCCAATTTTCCATCAGCCAACCGGTCAGCGGATGTCTTGATATGATCGTTCACACCATTAATCAAAGTCAAAGGCGTACAAAGCTCATGCGTGATATTGGCGAAAAAATTCAACTTCGCTTCATACAATTTTTCTTTTTGCTCTTCTCATCTTTATGTTCTATGCAACGCCAAGCAGTTCCACTTCGAAGATCAATGTCGAGTAAGCAGGAATAGAATCAAAAGATTTGATACCGTATCCCATTGCATAAGGAATATAAATAATCCATTTATCACCAACATGCATTTTCTGAAGTGCCACCTGCCACCCTTCTATTACATCACTAAGACGTAAGGCATCGGGACAAGTACGCTCATAAGAATTATCAAACACCCGACCATCAATCAGACTTCCTTTGTAATGCACGGTAACAATACTCCGCGCACCCGGAGAAATCGTACTTTCGCCAGTTTCCAAAACTTTGTAATAGATTCCACACGGCAACGCGCAAACACCTTCCTGAAAAGACAGTTTTTTCAAAAATCGCCGATTGGCCTCTTTGTATTCTTTCTTTTTCCCCATAAATAAATTGATTAAGAACTTGCAAAAATAATCAGAATAACAAAGGATTTAGCATAAAAACTGTATATTTGTTTGTTGAACTATAAAAAACTTCTCACTATGGGACAAACAAAGACTACACGTAGCATCAGTGCTACCGGACTATTCTTACTTATCATGATGACTGTGGGCCTATATTCATGCACACGCACTCAAAAAGACATCATTCCTTCTGCCGATTATGCACCGTATGTAAATGCGTATACGGGAGGAGTCATCTCACAAAATTCGACCATACGTATAGAACTGACCCACGACCAACCCATGGTGGATATGAACAATGAGTTAAAAAGCAATCCGTTCAGTTTCTCACCTTCATTAAAAGGAAAAGCATATTGGGTTAGCAACAACACCATTGAATTTGTGCCCGAAGAAGGAGCGCTGAAACCGGGAACACTTTACGAAGGAACTTTCCGGCTCGGAGACTTCATCGAAGTGGACAAAAAGCTGAAAGAGTTCAACTTCTCATTCCGTGTACAGGAACGTAACTTCACCCTGCAACTGGAATCATTGCCGATTACAGCTACCCAACCGAATGAAATAAATATTAAAGGAGAGATACGTTTCAGCGACGTAGTGAAAAAGGAAGAGGTAGAAAAGATGCTGACTGCCAGTGACGGAAAAAAGAGTTATCCGGTGGAAGTCACCGCAACCGACAATCATACCCGGTATTTGTTTAGTATCAGACAAATCCCCAGAGAAGCTGATGATTACCCCTTGACTATCACAGCCAACGGCAACGCAGCCGGCATCGACCGTAAACAAAGCGAAGAAGTACTGATACCGGCGAAAGATTGTTTCCGTTTCATGTCTGCCGAACGCATCGACCAACCGGAAAATGGAATCGAGATTGTTTTCTCCGCTCCCTTATCCACTACTCAAGATTTAAAAGGACTGATTGAGATCCCGGAAATCTCCTCATCGATCTTCCAAATCAGTGAGAACAGAGTTTTTATCTATTTCGAAGCAAACACACAGAACAAACTGACGTTGAATATCCATGAAGGAGTCAAAGACTGTCAAGGTAAAGCATTGGGAACTTCTCATACGATCTCATTCAGTGAAGTAAGTCTGAAGCCACAAGTGGAAATGTCTACTACCGCCGCTATCCTGCCCGATTCGAAAAGTCTGATTATTCCTTTCAGGGCTGTCAACCTATACGCTGTGGATTTGAGCGTGATCCGCATTTTCGAGAACAATGTATTGATGTTTATGCAAACCAATTTACTGGCCTCGGCCAATGAGCTACGCCGTTCGGGAAGACTGGTTTACAAGAAAACATTATGGCTTGCCAAAGATGCTTCCAAAGACATTCATCATTGGGGAGATTACTCGATAGACCTTGCCGGATTAATCCACCAGGAACCGGGTGCCATCTATCGTGTCATACTTTCATTTCGTCAGGAATACTCCGCTTATCCTTGTGGAGGAGGCGAGAATCAGGATATGAAATTCGCCGACAGCAGCACCTCCGACGGGCTGACCAAAGTAAGTGGAAGTGTTTTGTCCGAAGAAGATGAAGCAATCTGGAATACCCCCGAAGCCTACTATTATTACAATGGCGGAACAATGGACTGGAGTGTGTACCGATGGACGGAACGCGACAACCCCTGCCATCCGTCTTATTATATGGATTCAGACCGGGCAGCTGCCTGCAACGTTTTTGCTTCCAATCTGGGAATGATTGTAAAACGGAACTCACTGAATAAACTGTGGATTGCCGCTAGTAATATTTTGGATACAAAACCGATAGGAAAAGCACAGGTAACAGCATATAACTTCCAGTTACAACCCATAGGGAAAGGAGAAACCAATGGAGAAGGATTCGTTGAAATCGCTCCGAACGGTGTGCCTTTCATTATCGTGGCAGAATCGGAAAAGCAAAAGGCGTATGTGCGCGTTGTGGACGGTGAAGAACAGTCCGTCAGCAGATTCGACGTGGGAGGAAAAGATATTCAAAAGGGACTGAAAGGATTTATATATGGCGAAAGAGGGGTATGGCGCCCGGGAGACACGCTGCACATTTCCTTTATATTGGAAGACCGCGAAAAGAGAATCCCCGACAAGCACCCCGTAGCACTGGAGATTTACAATCCGAGAGGACAGTTCTACACGAAAATGATTTCAACACAAGGAATGAACGGATTCTATACATTCGACGTTCCGACACAGGCAACAGACCCGACCGGACTTTGGAATGCGTATATTAAGGTGGGAGGAACCACCTTCCACAAAGGTCTGCGTATCGAAACCATAAAGCCCAACCGCTTGAAAATAAATCTGGCATTGCCGAAGGTACTTCAAGCTACGGACAAGGATGTCTATGCCCCACTCACTTCAACCTGGCTGACAGGAGCAACTGCCTCCAAACTGAAAGCCAAAGTAGAAATGTCTTTATCGAAAGTGAATACACAGTTCAAGAATTACGGACAATATATCTTTAACAATCCGGCTACGGATTTCACGACTATCAAAACAGATATATTTGACGGCACACTGGATGCAGAAGGAAAAGCAAATGTCATGCTGAAAGTTCCGACCGCAACGGAAGCGCCGGGTATGCTGAACGCCACTTTCACCACCCGCGTGTTCGAACCGGGAGGAGATGCCAGCATCTACACTCAAACAATTCCATTCTCACCATTCACCTCTTATGTCGGTATCAATCTGAACCAGCCAAAAGGCAAATATATTGAAACTGACAAAGATCATGTATTCGATATTGTAACTATAAACACGCAGGGACAGTTAGTGAACAGTTCTAATCTGGAATACAAAATATACCGCATCGGCTGGAGTTGGTGGTGGGAAAACAGTGGTGAATCTTTCGGAACGTATATCAACAACAGTTCCATCACTCCTGTTGCCAGCGGCAATTTACAGACAAGAGGCGGAAAAGCATCTTTCAAATTCCGTATTGATTATCCGTCATGGGGACGCTACCTGGTTTACGTGAAAGATAAAGAGAGTGGACATGCCACCGGAGGTACAGTTTATGTTGACTGGCCGGAATGGCGGGGACGTTCGAGCAAGACTGATCCCAGCGGTATCAAAATGCTTGCTTTCTCGCTGAACAAAGATTCTTATGAAATAGGAGAAACAGCCACAGCAATCATTCCTGCAGCAGCGGGAGGACGTGCACTGGTATCCATAGAAAACGGTTCTACCGTATTACGACAAGAATGGATAGAGGTTTCCAACGGAGGAGATACGAAATATACATTCAAGATTACACCAGAGATGACTCCGAATGTATATCTGCATATCAGTCTGTTACAGCCTCACGCGCAAACAGTCAATGACCTGCCTATCCGTATGTATGGCGTCGTTCCGGTATTCGTGACTAACAGTCAGACGGTGTTGCAACCGCAGATACAGATGCCGGAAGTGTTACGCCCGGAAACCAACTTCAATGTAACCGTCAGCGAAAAGACCGGAAAACCGATGACTTATACATTAGCTATTGTAGACGACGGTTTGCTGGATCTTACCAATTTCAAAACCCCGGACCCATGGAATGATTTCTATTCACGCGAAGCACTCGGCATCCGGACATGGGATATGTATGATAATGTATTGGGAGCTTCCGCCGGAAGTTACAGTTCACTTTTCAGTACGGGTGGAGACGCCACATTAAAACCTGCCGATGCAAAAGCAAACCGCTTCAAACCGGTAGTCAAGTTTATAGGTCCTTTCTATCTGGGAAAAGGTAAGAGCCAGACGCATACGCTGAAACTTCCGATGTATGTAGGTTCGGTACGTGCCATGGTGGTTGCCGGACAAGAGGGAGCGTACGGCAATGCGGAAAAAACGGCTTTCGTGCGGACTCCGTTAATGATGTTGTCCACCTTGCCCCGTGTGCTTAGTATTCAGGAAGAAATCACCGTTCCGGTAAATATCTTTGCGATGGAAAATCAAGTGAAGAATGTAACCGTATCACTTCAGGCATCCGGTGGAGGAGTACAGATTGTAGGAGCTAACCAACAGTCGCTCAAATTTAGCCAACCGGGTGACCAACTTGTGTTCTTTACTTTAAAAACAGGTAGTAAAACAGGAAAGGCTACCATCCATCTGACAGCCAATGGTGGCGGACAACAAACTAAAGAAACCATTGAAATAGAAGTACGCAACCCGAATCCGGTAGTAACCCTGCGCAACAGCCAATGGGTAGAAGCCGGACAAAGCAAAGAACTTTCATACAATCTAAGCAGTTCTTCTGCAAATAACCAGATAAAGCTGGAAGTATCACGCATACCTTCGGTTGATATCAGCCGCCGGTTCGACTTCTTATACAACTATCAGCATCATTGTACAGAACAGTTGACTTCCAAGGCTTTGCCTCTTCTGTTTGTCGGCCAATTCAAAACAATAGATAAGATAGAAGCCGAAAAGATAAAGACAAATGTACAGGAAGCTATCCGGCAGATTTATGGTCGTCAACTCCCCAATGGCGGATTTGTATATTGGCCGGGAAATGCTGTTGCCGACGAATGGATCAGTTCTTATGCAGGAATGTTCCTGACACTGGCACAAGAAAAAGGATACGCCGTTCATTCGAATGTACTGAACAAGTGGAAGCGTTTCCAACGTGCCGCCGCACAGAACTGGCGGATGCCGCAGGATGCAAGCGGCTGGCAACAATGGCAGTCGGAATTGCAACAGGCTTTCCGTTTATATACGCTTGCATTGGCAGGAGCACCGGAATATGGGGCCATGAACCGGATGAAAGAACAGGCAGGATTATCCATTCAGGCTAAATGGAGACTGGCAGCAACCTATGTACTGACCGGAAAGATGAAACCGGCTGAAGAACTGGTGTATAATGCGGAAACAACAGTAAGCCCCTACTCTTCCATGAATCAGATTTACGGTTCCTCCGACCGTGATGAAGCTATGATTCTGGAAACACTGATCCTGATGAACCGGGAACGGGATGCTTTGCAGCAGGCAAAAGTCGTTTCAAAGAATCTGTCACAAGAGGAGTGGTTCAGTACACAATCCACCGCTTTTGCTCTTATGGCAATGGGACGTCTGGCTGAAAAGCTATCAGGCACACTGGATTTCGTATGGACATGGAACGACAAACAACAACCTGCCGTGAAATCGGCTAAAGCTGTGTTTGAAAAGGAAATCGCCACCACTCCCAAATCCGGTATGATTGCTGTGAAGAATCAAGGAAAAGGAGCGCTTAGCGTAGACCTTATCACACGCACACAGTTGTTGAACGATACATTACCGGCCATCAGCGACAATCTTCGCATGGATATAAGATATGCCAACCTGAACGGTACACCAATCTCTGTCAATGATATTATACAGGGAACTGACTTTATGGCTATCACTTCCATATCCAATATTAGCGGAACTTCCGATTACACCAATCTGGCACTGACGCATATCATACCGTCCGGTTGGGAAATATACAACGAAAGAATGGTTGCCCCCGAAACGGAAAGCGGAGCAGCCGACGGTTCCGGTAAATCCGTCAGCAAATATAATTATCTGGATATACGCGATGACAGGGTATTAACTTATTTCAATTTGCGTCGTGGTGAAACAAAAGTATTCACTGTCAGACTGCAAGCGACTTATGCAGGTAACTTTATTCTTCCTGCCGTTCAATGTGAAGCAATGTATGATGTAAACGTACAGGCACGCAGCAAAGCGGGAAGAACAACTGTCAGTCGATAAATTTCAGGCACGGATTACACGGTTCTACTCGTTAACCAAAAATGCGTAATCCGTGTAATCCGTGCCTAATTATTTGTCACAAAGATATGTCTCTTAGCTCTTAACATTTAAATGAATCCTATATATAAATTCTTCAAACGATTATCTGTTACTAAGAAAGTAATGACAATAAGCATTGCTCTTTTGATGATAGGATACATCTTTTGCCTTCCCCGGCAACTGTTTCATGTACCCTACTCCACCGTTGTGACTGATCGAAACGAAGAATTACTGGGAGCACGTATCGCTTCGGATGGTCAATGGCGGTTTCCTCCCCGAAAGACAACACCTGAAAAAATCAAGCAATGTCTTATTACCTTTGAAGATAAACACTTTTACCACCATTGGGGAGTTAATCCGCTATCTACCGGAAGAGCACTCTATCAGAATTTAAAGAATAAACGTGTTGTAAGCGGAGGCAGTACCCTTACCATGCAGACCATCCGTCTCGCCCGGAACAAACCCAGAACTATCGGAGAGAAAGTCATCGAAATGATCTGGGCTACCCGTTTGGAGTTCCGGACTTCCAAAGAGGAAATCTTATCCATGTATGTCTCTCATGCACCATTTGGAGGAAATGTAGTAGGACTGGATGCTGCTGCCTGGCGCTACTTCGGTCATTCTGCCGAAGATTTATCATGGGCGGAATCAGCCATGCTGGCCGTCCTGCCCAATGCCCCCGCCATGATTCATCTATCCAAAGGACGAAAAACACTACTTTCCAAACGCAACCGTTTATTAAAACAACTTTTTGAAGAAGAGATTATTGATGCGTCCACCTATGAATTGGCTATCAGCGAACCGTTACCCGACGAACCACAGCCTCTTCCTCAAATAGCCCCCCACCTGGTTACCCGCTTTTATCAAGAAAGAAACGGATTATATACCCGCTCAACCATCGATAAAGGAATACAAACCCATATAGAGAGTTTGGCGGAACGGTGGAGCAATGAATTTAATCGAAGTGATATCCGTAACCTGGCTATCCTAATTATAGACATTCCCACCAATCAAGTGGTAGCATACTGCGGAAATGTACATTTCGACCGTAAGCAAGGGGGGAATCAAGTAGACGTGATTCAAGCTCCCAGAAGTACAGGCAGTATTTTAAAACCTTTTCTCTATGGTGCCATGCTACAGGAGGGAAGTCTATTACCGCAAATGCTGTTACCGGACGTACCCGTTAATATCAATGGCTTTACTCCACAAAACTTCAGCATGCAGTTTGAAGGAGCCGTCCCCGCTTCCGAAGCTCTTGCCCGCTCATTGAATATCCCGGCTGTCACCATGTTACAAAGATATGGAGTACCCAAATTTCATCACATGCTGCAACAAATGGGGTTCAAGACTATCAACCGATCAGCCGCCCATTATGGATTATCACTCATTTTAGGAGGTGCCGAAGCTACTTTATGGGATGTGACGAATGCTTATGCACAAATGGGACGAATCCTCTCCAACAGTCATTCCAACGACCTTCCCCAAGAAAAGGAAGTGCAGATACTACTGGGAACAGAAGAAAAGACAGTTTCGGAAAGAGATGGTTCAAGAAAAGTTACTTCAGGAAAGACCATTTCAAGAAAAACAACTTCGAGAAAGGATATATTAGAAGGAGTTATTTCAGAAGGAGTCATTTCGGCAGGAGCGGCCTGGCTCACCCTTTCCGCCTTAACAGAAGTCAACCGCCCTGAAGAAATTGACTGGAAATCAATCCCCTCGATGCAGGCTATCGCATGGAAGACCGGAACCAGCTACGGATTCCGTGACGCCTGGGCCGTTGGCGTAACTCCCCGCTATGCAGTAGGCGTATGGGTAGGAAATGCAACCGGAGAGGGAAAACCCGGATTGGTCGGTGCACAAACGGCCGGTCCCGTATTATTCGATATATTCAATTATCTCCCATCTTCACCCTGGTTCGAACGTCCCACAGGAATTTTTGTTGATGCAGAGATATGCCGTCAATCCGGTCATCTGAAAGGACGTTTCTGTGAAGAAACCGACACCGTACTGATCCTTCCCGTCGGATTACGGACAGAGGCTTGTCCTTACCATCATCTCGTCACACTATCCGCCGACGAAAGCCACCGCATCTATGAAAACTGTGCAAACACGGAACCTACCATTCAGAAATCATGGTTTGCCCTGCCGCCCGTATGGGAATGGTACTATAAACAGCATCATCCGGAATATAAACCGCTGCCACCTTTCAAAGCCGGCTGCGGAGAAGATTCTTTCCAACCCATGCAGTTCATCTACCCTCCGATGAACGCCCACATCAAGCTGCCCAAGCAATTGGACGGCAGCAAAGGCTTTATCACGGTGGAACTGGCACACAGCAATCCCAATGCCACTATCTTCTGGCATCTCGACGACACCTATCAGACACAGACACAGGATTTCCACAAAATTTCCCTGCAACCTGCTCCCGGCAAACATTCCCTGACGGCAGTAGACGGAGAAGGCAACACAGTTTCCACCACTTTCTTTATCGAATAAACATCTTATTTTATTATCTTTGCCGCATGAAACAGCCATTAAAAGAAAACGGGGGACTACCGGCATCTATCCTCTGGACACTTGCTATTGTGGCCGGTGTCTCGGTAGCTAACATCTATTATATTCAACCTCTATTAAATATGATACGCCATGAACTTGGCATATCAGAGTTCAGAACTAACCTGATTGCCATGGTCACGCAAATAGGCTATGCGGCAGGATTGTTGTTTATCACCCCTCTGGGAGATTTATATCAGCGTAAGAAAATCATCCTGGTCAACTTCACCGTTCTGATATTCTCTCTATTGACTATCGCCCTGACGCACAATTTTCATTTGATACTTATCGCTTCATTCCTCACGGGAGTTTGTTCGATGATTCCACAAATATTCATTCCGATAGCCGCCCAGTTCTCCCGTCCGGAAAATAAAGGCAGAAATGTAGGGATTGTCTTATCAGGACTATTGACCGGCATTCTGGCTTCACGTGTCGTCAGCGGATTTATCGGTGAACTGATTGGCTGGCGGGAAATGTATCACATCGCTGCAGGCATGATGTTTATCTGCGCAATCGTTGTATTAAAAGTCCTTCCTGACATTCAGACCAACTTTCAGGGAAAGTATAGCGGCCTGATGAAATCCCTGTTAGCCTTAGTGAAAGAATACCCGCAACTACGCATTTATTCGATCCGGGCGGCACTGAATTTCGGTTCCCTCCTCGCCATGTGGTCCTGTCTGGCTTTTAAAATGGGACAAGCCCCGTTCTTCGCCAACAGCGACGTAATCGGTATGCTAGGACTTTGCGGAGTGGCCGGAGCATTGACTGCTTCTTTCGTAGGAAGATACGTAAAGCAAGTAGGTGTACGCCGCTTTAACTTTATCGGTTGCGGATTGATTCTCTTTGCCTGGTTACTGTTCTTCATCGGTGAAAACACTTTTATTGGTATCATTGCCGGAATCATCATCATTGACATAGGGATGCAATGCATCCAACTTAGCAACCAAACAAGTATCTTCGAACTAGACCCGCGCGCTTCGAACCGTATCAATACAGTTTTCATGACTACTTACTTTATTGGCGGTTCGATGGGAACATTTCTGGCGGGCAGCTTTTGGCAACTGTATGGTTGGCACGGAGTTATCGGTACCGGAGTCGTTTTAACCGGAATTTCTTTATTAATTACGACTTTCTACAAGAAGTGAGTCAACAAAACGGACGGTCAAACCGTTTATTACAATAAAAAAGCCAATGAAATACGGAGTTAACAGACAAATCTTACTTATCACAGCCGGCACCGTCTGGATTATAGCCGGTGCGAATATTCTGCGAATAGGAATTGTAACCTGGTTAAACACCTCCCAAGATTGGATGTTCAAAATAGGAGAAGCTACCGTCGTTTTCTTGTTATTCTTCGTTCTGGTGTTCAGAAGGCTTTATTATAAACATACCCAGCGAATCGAACAAAAGAAAGAACACAGAAATTGCCCGTTCTCCTTTTTCGATGTGAAAAGTTGGATTACAATGATCTTCATGATTTCTCTGGGAATTACTATACGTAGCTTCCATCTTCTGCCCGAAACGTTCATTTCTGTTTTCTATACCGGATTATCCATTGCCCTCATCCTGACAGGGGTACTTTTCATCCGTTACTGGTGGATAAGGCGTAAGACTTTCGCTAATTGAGCCGGTCTTATACATATTCCAATCAAATACAAACTTATAATAATTTTTATTGCCTGACGTTTTGAAGCAAAAGATTTCATTCTTTTTTGTTGTATCTTTGCGCGGCTATAAACAAAACAGTAGCCGGAAAACAAATAAAAGGTTATAAGAATCAACATGAAGAAAGCCCCCTCTCCCCTTGTATCATTGATACCGATCATTGTACTGGTGTTATTATTGTTTGCCACTATCCGCACATTTGGCAGTGATGCCCTAAGCGGCGGAAGCCAAGTGTCACTACTCACCACTACAGCTATTTGTATCCTTATCGGTATGGTGTTCTATAAAATTCCCTGGAAAGATTATGAGCTCGCCATCACCAACAATATTGCCGGAGTGGCAACAGCCATTATTATTCTATTGATAATCGGTGCGTTGAGCGGGATCTGGATGATTAGTGGAGTAGTGCCTACGCTAATCTACTACGGGATGCAAATTATCCATCCCAGTTTCTTCCTGGCATCTACCTGCATCATCTGCGCATTGATTTCCGTCATGACCGGAAGTTCGTGGACTACCATTGCTACCATCGGTATCGCCCTGATGGGTATCGGAAAGGCGCAAGGTTTTGAAGACGGCTGGATTGCCGGAGCCATTATTTCAGGGGCATACTTCGGAGATAAAATATCTCCTTTATCCGAAACCACCATCCTGGCTTCTTCCATCACAGATACTCCCCTGTTTCGTCACATCCGTTATATGATGATTACTACGGTTCCATCTCTTGTCATTACGCTAATTATTTTCACCGTAGCAGGATTCTCTCATGATGCCAACAATACACAACACATCGCAGAAGTGGCAACAGCTCTGAATGAAAAGTTTCATATCACTCCGTGGCTACTGATAGTTCCCGTAGCAACCGGGATATTGATAGCGAAGAAAGTGCCGTCTATCGTTACGCTGTTCCTGTCTACCCTGCTGGCTGCTGTTTTTGCTTTAATCTTTCAGCCGGATTTGTTGGAAGAAATTTCAGGAATTGCCGCTTCCGGATTCGATTCACTGTTTAAAGGACTAATGATGACTATCTACGGAGAGACAAATTTACACACGGATAATGCCGTTCTGACAGATTTAATTGCCACACGTGGCATGTCAGGAATGATGAATACGATTTGGTTGATACTATGTGCCATGTGTTTCGGCGGAGCAATGACAGCAAGCGGCATGGTGGGAAGTATCACTTCCATCTTTGTGCGCTTTATGAAGAAAACAGTCAGCGTGGTCAGTGCGACGGTTTGTTCCGGTCTGTTTCTTAATCTGACCACTGCCGATCAATATATCAGTATTATTCTGACGGGAAATATGTTTCGCGATATTTATGCCAAGAAAGGGTATGAAAGTTGCTTACTAAGCCGTACCACGGAAGATGCAGTAACCGTTACATCCGTATTGATCCCGTGGAACAGCTGTGGAATGACTCAAGCCACTATCTTGAGTGTACCCACACTTGTGTATCTCCCTTATTGTTTTTTCAACATTATCAGTCCTTTAATGAGTATCACCGTGGCAGCCATCGGATATAAAATTGCACGACGTTCGTGAACAATCTGGCATACACTTTGTTTTTGCAATAAACGAACAACATATTAAACCTAAACAAAAAAAAGTTATGAAAAAGTTTATTGCATTAGTAGCATTAGTATTAGTGAGTGCAAGCACAA
>ENA-UESK01000852-UESK01000852.1-human-gut-metagenome-genome-assembly--contig:-NODE-852-length-13277-cov-4.487348_pt1 | contig 13277 bp, 9 predicted proteins | sample MGYA00243006_ERZ508007 | MGnify/ENA primary metagenome ERZ508007 (study PRJEB26167, sample SAMN06115452) | human gut metagenome | host: Homo sapiens | place: China:Jiangsu | collected 2015-08-21... | reverse complement strand
GCTTATCTCCATTCTGCTTATTCGCAGTTCATATACTTTAGTTCTGATGAAACTACGTTGATTTGAATAGAGGATAAAGGTGATAAGAGATAGAAAATCAGTGAGTAACTAAATGGTAGAATAACCAATAGCAGTATAGATCTAAATAAAAATAGATATAGATGATTGTTATTTAGGGACTTACATTAGATAAAAGACGTAGTTTCATCAGAACCTAGAACAAGGTTACAAGTGAAGATTCAAATATAAACAAACATCATTACATATCGCAAATATACAAAAAAATGTAAATACAGTATGAGTATCCTTGAAATCTAGTTAAATTCTACTTGAGGACAAAGAATGTCCTCACTAATTATCCGCTTCGCAAATGATATATTGATAAAGGTCGGAATGCCCGGTTTTATCGATTATCTTATGCTTTTCGAGTTGGAATTTCAGTTGGGCCAAACCAAGAGCGCCAAAGCCGGGAAGGTCTAATAAAGAGTCGAGTCCGTTTTTGAGGGCGTAACGTAGAATATCTTCTATGGTTTCTATTTTCAAGGTTGTAAGGCATTTACGGATATAGGGCGCTAAGGTGAGACGGGTAATGGGTTGGCATATCCGTTTCGCGGCATTTAAGGGAACGGGGGTAAGTGATCGGGGAGATTCGATACATAGACCGTTTTGGAGCGCCTTTTTATATAATCTTCTCAATTCGTATTCCATGTTCCTGTTCTCTATCCACAGACGTTCTATCTCAAGGTCTTGGTTCGTGATTGTTTTCTTGTATTCGGTCAGGAAGCCCATGTTTTCTTGCAAGCGGAGCGATATGACCTTATATCGGCGACAGATTCCGTCGTAGGATATACCACAACGTTTAGCTACGTCTTCTATCTTGGCTCCGGAAGTTATTTCCGTAAAGATAAGTCGGTCTTTCTTGTCGTGTATGAATGTTGATAGTTCGGCGATAATGAGTTTAAGTAGGGGAGAGATGTTTTTAAGGGATCGCAGGCAGAAAAGGTAATCATCGAATTGGGAGATGATCTCGTTTATCTCTTCTTCCTTGTCTTGGATGATAAGTTGCAGGTATAGCTTTTGTATTCCCATACGCTCGATATGGGAAATGAATTCACGCAAATTGGTCAGATCGACTAGGCGAACACCTTGCTTCACGACGTAAGATGTTATTTTTTTAGATATCGCCCATTGCTGGATTTCTTGAGATGGAAAGCCGGTGATACGAGCGGCTTCTTCAATAGTAATAAACTCAGGCATAACTATTTGATTAAAGTAAAACTTATACTATTTATCTTTAAAAAGGGCGTTATTTGGCGTTATATTGAAGAGCTGGCCTTTCATTATAAAATAAAGAAAGGGCGATTGGCTGAACATTACGTTGACAAAGGTTCCGCTAAAAACCCACATTAGAGTAAAGTCAGCCGCACGCCCCCTTTATCTATATACAATAATCTTATCCATACTTTAACAGCATAGATAACACGTATATTCGGTAAAGGGTTGCGGGGCCTTCTTTGTCCATTGGGAATTGTAAGAAAATTTTGCCGATTTTCAATCAATGGAACAAATATCACTCGCAACACGAGGCTCTTAACTTAAAAGCCTTTTCTTGTCGCAAATATACGTATTAATAATATTTCAACCTAAGATAATCCATATGTTTTTTAGTTTATCATTGTTTGATACCAATTATTCGCTTTGACTTATCCAGTCATGCAAATGTATAATATTTTATTTGATTTTCAAACTCCAATACCTCACTTCCAAAGCAAGCTAACTTACTTTTTTCGCCCAATTTTGTCTCCAGTTGTAGAGACGCAGCGTGCTGCGTCTCATCCCCTCAAAATGGTAACTTAAAATAATACGCCAATAACCACCAAAGTCTGCGCCTTCACGAGACAATATACCCATAGAACGCAATTTTGCGATTTGTTTTTCTACAGCACGGGAACTTATACCTAATTTTATAAGCCATAGCTTCGGCTGACATAGAAAGGTCGGAAATGACAAGGTCGATGATCTTCTGTGCTGTTCTACCTATATTTTTAGGCTTATCCGCAGTGTCTCCGAACTCACTCTCCGAACTTTTCTTCATTTACAAGAATGTTTGCTGGCATCCACTTGGGTAGGCAGTGAATCCCATGTCATGTGCATACCTTTCATTACCCACTCTTGTATAGGCAGTGCGTGTTCCGTCTTGGTAATAATAATATACAATAAGGTATACAAATGGCACAAATATATAAATTGCTTAATATCAACACCTTAAAAACACGATTGTGATTTTTGAAAAACACGTACGTGTTTCTGTAAAAAGTCGTACATGAAAATATACGATAAGCCCCCCTTTTAACCAGAACCAAAAAGCATTTCTTCCTAAGCTCCATCTCATAGATATTTTGGTGTGGTTACCCTTATTCTGAAATAATTTGGTTATTTTTGTATATAATTCAATTAATGTCCATAGAACATGCCATGAATAAGAAATCGCAGATACACAACAAGAACATCTAAATAATAAACAACATGAAATCAACACTTATCGTAGGGATCGGTGCCTCGCTTCTTACAGCCGGTATCGCAAAAGCCCAACAGAGACAAGACATTACACCTAGAACGCCAAACGTATTGTTCATCTACGCGGATGACTTGGGATATGGAGACTTGGAATGCTACGACGGCACACAAGTGAAAACCCCGAATATCAACCGGCTCGCCAAGAACGGTATCCGCTTCACCAACGCTCACGCGACCGCCTCTACCAGTACGCCCTCCCGATATTCCATGCTAACCGGAGAGTACGCATGGCGCCGCCCGGGAACGGACATCGCCGCGGGAAACGCCGGAATGATCATACGACCGGAGCGTTATACGATAGCCGATATGTTCAAGAACGCGGGATACGCCACGGCCGCTATCGGCAAATGGCACCTTGGCCTAGGAGACAAAGCGGGCGAGCAAGACTGGAACGCCCCACTCCCCACCGCCCTTGGCGATCTGGGATTTGATTATTCCTATATCATGGCGGCGACGGCAGACCGCGTACCCTGCGTATTCATCGAGAACGGGCAGGTGGCGAACTACGATCCGGATGCCCCGATCTATGTCAGTTACCAGCAGAACTTTCCCGGAGAGCCGACCGGAAAAGATAATCCGGAATTATTATACAACCAGAAGCCTAGTTTCGGGCACGACCAATCCATCGTAAACGGAATCAGCCGTATCGGTTACATGAAAGGTGGCGGCAAGGCGCTTTGGAAAGACGAGAATATCGCCGATTCTATCGTGACACACGCCATCGATTTTATTAAGGAGAATAAAGAGAAGCCTTTCTTCATGTATTTCGCCACGAACGACGTGCATGTACCCCGCTTCCCGCACGACCGTTTCCGGGGAAAGAACCCGATGGGCGTGAGGGGCGACGCTATCGAGCAATTCGACTGGAGCGTAGGCCAATTGATGAAAACATTGGATGAGATGGGATTGACGGAAAACACCTTGATCATCTTGTCAAGCGACAACGGACCTGTCGTAGACGATGGTTACGCGGACCGGGCCGTGGAGCTATTAGGCGATCATAAACCCGCCGGACCGCTTAGAGGTAATAAATACAGTGCCTTCGAAGGGGGAACGCGTATCTCGGCTATCGTACATTGGCCAAAGGAGATCAAGCAAGCCGCCGTATCAGATGCGCTAGTGAGCCAGATCGACTGGTTCGCCTCCCTTGCCTCACTGACGAATTCCCGTCTTCCGGAAGGAAGCGCGCCGGATAGCTATGATTATCTGGATACTTGGATCGGGAAAAGCAAGGAAGACCGCCCGTGGGTAATCGAGCAAGCGCTTAATAAGGCACTTTCCGTCCGTACGAAAGATTGGAAATATATCGAGCCGAGCGTAGGTTCCGCTATCATGGAATATGAGAAGATTGAGACCGGATATTCCCCCGAGCCTCAGTTATACGACATGACGAAGGTCTACGAGGAAGGAAACAAGGCCTTGCAACATCCGGAGATCGTTTTCCAATTGCAGGGAATCTTAAAAGGAGTTCGGGATCACACAATCAAGGCTAAATAATGGAAAGAAGAAACTTCATTAAATCATCCCTCGGAATCGGTCTGGGTGCGACACTTCCGGGGATGACGCATAGCAAAAGCGGGAAAGAGGCAGAGACCGCCGTCTCTCCCGCCATGCCCGTAAAGAGCGGTAAGCCGCATATCATCTTGATCATGACCGATCAACAACGGGGCGACGCCCTCGGCTGCATGGGAAACAAGGCGGTGATCTCACCGAATATCGACCGGCTGGCGCAAGAAGGCTCGTTGTTCGTGAGCGGATATTCCTCCGCTCCAAGTAGTACTCCGGGACGGGCCGGTTTATTGACCGGGATGTCTCCTTGGCATCATGGTATGCTGGGATACGGACGCATGGCCTTGAAGTATCGTTACGAGATGCCTCAGATGATGCGGAATCTGGGGTATTATACCTTCGGGATCGGTAAGATGCATTGGTTTCCGCAGAAAGCGCTTCACGGATTCCACGCGACCTTGATCGACGAGAGTGGCCGGGTGGAAAGTCCCGATTTCATCAGCGATTACCGGGAATGGTTTCAATTGCAGGCACCCGGCAAAGACCCGGATCTTACGGGTATCGGCTGGAACGACCATGCCGCCGGTGTCTATAAGTTAGACGAACGGCTTCATCCTACGGCTTGGACCGGACAGACCGCTTGCGAGTTGATCCGGAACTACGACAACGACAAGCCCTTATTCCTCAAGGTATCATTCGCCCGCCCGCATAGTCCTTATGATCCGCCTCAACGTTATCTGGATATGTATAAGGACGCGGATATCCCGAAACCCCATATAGGAGATTGGTGCGGACAATACGCCGAGCCGAAAGATCCTCTCCAAGGAGCATCGGATGCCCCATTCGGTAATTTCGGGGATGCGTATGCCATAAACTCCCGTCGCCATTATTACGCCAATATCACCTTTATCGACGATCAAGTAGGGCAAATCATCCAGACCCTAAAAGACAAAGGTATGTACGACAATGCCCTGATTTGTTTCACGGCGGATCATGGCGATATGTTGGGCGATCATTATCATTGGCGGAAAACCTATCCGTACGAGGGTTCGGCCCATATTCCTTATATCGTAAAATGGCCCGCCGGTATATCCAAATCCATACCGGACGGAAGCAGCATAGAACAACCTGTAGAACTGAGAGACTTCTTGCCTACCTTTATCGATATCGCCGGCGGGTCGGTTCCTCCCGATATGGACGGGCGGTCTTTACTCAAGCTGATCCAAGGCCAGCAGGAACAATGGCGCCCCTATATAGACATGGAGCATGCCACTTGCTATAGCGACGATAATTACTGGGCAGCCCTTACCGATGGGAAGATTAAGTATATCTGGAATTTTCACAACGGAAGCGAGCAGTTGTTCGATTTACGGGAAGACCCGGGAGAGACACATAACCTTAGTGAGGACGCAGCCTATCAGAATAAGTTGTCCGAATTACGCAAGATAATGGTAGAGCATCTGTCCGAGCGAGGAGACTCATTCGTGAAAGACGGTAAATTGATGACTCTCGATACGACCCTATTGTACAGTCCCAATCTCCCGAAATAAGGGACGAGCGAGCCTCGTCCCTACAGTCTCTTACGTTTTTTACCTTTTTTTTATCGCAGAATGGATGTATCTTTGCCCGAGAAACTAGAAGAGACTCAACTTAATGCTAGGAATCGTTAGTAAAGGAATCATTATAGGCGTATTGGTTTCGGCCCCCATGGGCCCCATCGGTATGCTCTGTATACAAAGAACACTAAATAAAGGACGTTGGCACGGGTTCGTCACCGGATTAGGGGCCGCTCTATCCGACGTGATTTATGCGGCACTGACTTGTCTGGGCATGGGAGTTGTGGTCAATTTCGTGGAAGCGAACCAAGCGCCCCTGCAATTGATCGGAAGTATCGTTCTCGGCATTTTCGGGTATTATATCTTCCAAAGCAACCCGGTACGGAACCTAAAGAAACAACGGGAAAAAAAATTATCCTTCACGCAAGACTTTATTACAGCTTTTCTACTTACCTTTAGCAACGTGTTAATCGTCTTGCTCTATATCGGATTATTCGCCCGGTTCGGTTTCGTGTTACCGGAACATTCGTTTTGGCTGCTGGTATTGGGCATTGTTTGCATAGGGTTAGGGGCCGTTCTTTGGTGGTTCGGCATAACATATATTATTGGAAAACTGAGAAAATGGTTCAACGTTAGAGGCATTTGGTTACTGAACCGGATCGTGGGCTCTGTCATTATCGTATTGTCTATTATCGGTGCCCTATCGGTTTTATTGACCTCCTACTTACAATGGCCTTTACTTCAAATCTATAGTTAAAATGAAAAGACTGAAAGTTCCTGTTATCCCCGTTCTGGATGTACTCGATATAACATCCATAGAACCGATTCTTGAGGTGCAATCCCAACGTGAGTTCCTCACCCATGCCAATTGGCATGAGTATCCATATAAGCCGATCACCGCTTTTAATATAGCCCGGACAGAGAAAAATCTATATATACGATATAGCGTGCAGGGTAATTCGCTAAAGGCGTCTTATGAGATGGACAATTCCTCGGTCCATAAGGATAGTTGCGTGGAGTTCTTCATGAAAAAGGAAGGTGACTCGCATTATATGAATTTCGAGTTTAATTGTATCGGGACTTGCGATGCCGCCCGCCGTACCTCACGGGATATCAAGACGTCGCTTTCGCAAGAAGAGTATAAAAGCATCATAAGACTCCCATCCGTGAGAAGAAGGGCATTCGAGGAGATTAAAGGTATTCATACATGGAACTTGATCGTAGTCATACCACTCAAGTTGATGGGGTTAGATCCTAGTAATCTGCCGGAGAAAATACTAGGGAACTTCTATAAATGCGCCGATGAGACAATGAATCCGCATTTCGTAAGTTGGAGTCCGATCGACCTTCCCGAGCCTAATTTCCATTGTCCTGAATTCTTCGGGGAGATCTACCTGTAGTATAGACGTAGCGTGCTGCATGCAGCACGCTACGTCTATACAGGCAAGCCTATGGCTATTTATTATTCTTACCTAGTTTCAGCTCAATGACGAAGGCTATTATCAAGCCGATTCCCCCGAACAAAAGAACCGAAGCCCCATAAGCCGTACCCGCTACCTCATGCCTGTACCAACCATCATCATAATAAGAATTTGTCGCCATACACATATTAATAATAAAGCCTACCAACAAACCTAATCCGATTCCCGCCAAAAGGCACCCGGCCTTTAAGCTACTGAACGAGAAGTTTCGCATGTAGTTAGGCAGTCCCAATTTGCCATCGAAAGCAGAGGCATCCAGTTTATCACCGATCTTCTCGATAATCGCCAAACGTTCTCTCCTACGAACAAACAACTCAAATAATCCGTAAATACCTGCACAAACGATTCCGACAACTAGCGGAACAGAAATAAAATCCATCATAACTGTATAATTTTAATTGATTCATTCATATTGTTTGCTAATTTGACGCAACAGTTTCCCATAGGTTACACCTCCGGGCTGAAAAATATTTTTTATTTTTGTTACCGCAAGTTGTAACCTATTTACCCGGCTTGCGTCCATTAAGTACAATGGAATTGTATACCGATACATATTACATACAAAGGATACAAGCAGGGGACGTGGCATGTTTCGCTTGCCTTTTGGACAAGTATAGCCGTCCGATTCACTCGTTGATCCTCAAAGTGGTACGAAGCCAAGAGGAGGCTGAGGAGTTGGCGCAAGATACGTTTATGAAGGTATTCAAAAACCTAGCCTCATTCAAAGGGGATTGTAGTTTCTCCACATGGATTTACCGGATTGCCTATAACACGGCGATATCATCGGTCAGGAAGAAGAGATATGAGTTTCTAGCGATTGAGGAGACTACACTTGAAAACGTATCGGAGGAGGAGGTCACGAACCTGTTCGGACAAACCGAATCCACGGAACAGGTTCAAAGATTGGAAGTCGCCCTTGAACAACTTCTACCGGACGAACGGGCCTTGATCTTGCTCTTTTATTGGAAAGAAAAGACAATAGAAGAACTGGTCTCTATCACCGGCTTGACCGCCTCGAATATTAAAGTCAAGCTACATCGCATCCGAAAAAAATTGTTTGTATTATTAAAAGGAATGGATCATGAGTAAGATAAACACAAATAAGGAACAACCCGATTTATTGGGGGATTTATTCAAACGCATACCGGAGGAGGAGCTTCCCGCCTCGTTCCGTTCGAACGTAATGCGACAAATCATGCTTGAGTCCGCAAAGGCGAAGAAACGTGACGAACGGTTCAGCCTGTTAGCAGCGATCGTGGCCTCGCTTATCATGATTTCCCTTGCGATCGTATCTTTCGTATATATGGAGATACCCAAGATAGCCGTCCCCACAATAAGCACATCGGCCTTGGCTTTCTATTTATACATAGGGGCCATCACGCTCATACTTCTATTGGCGGATTATAAATTGAGGAATCTATTTCACAAGAAAGGATAAGCACGAAGCGAGCTCCGTCCGTATACGAGGAATCTATGGACAAGGAACCATTCAGCCGCTCGGCGATCAAAAGACAGATAGAAAGTCCTAAACCCGCACCGGGTTTGTAATCATCCAGCTTCTCAAAGCGATTGAATACCGCAGCTTGTTTTTCAAGGGGAATACCGGCACCCGTATCCGTAACGGCTATGCATACCTTTTCCCGATCCGGCGCAAGTTGGAACGATAGGTTAATCTCACCTTTCTCCGTAAATTTAGCGGCGTTTGTCAACAGGTTTGTCAACAGTTGTTGCAGGCGCAGATTATCTACATGTACCACGATTGGTTCCCCAGCGGGAGAAAAAGTCAATTTAACCCTATCCGGCATCCGGTAGCGCACACTCTCCAATGCCATTTGGCAACACTCCAAAAGCGGATAATCCTTGATATTGAAATGAAGGTCTCCAGTCTCCATCCGGGATAAATCCAATACGTCGTTTACCAGATTCAACATCAAATCCGTATTATTCCGGATGATAGACGAATATTCCTCCCGCTCTTTCGCATCGGTAGAAGGTTCCACCAGCAAACTGGAGAAACCTACGATCGCATTTAACGGGGTCCGGATCTCATGGCTCATATTAGCGAGAAAAGCACTTTTCATCAGGCTGGCCTCTTCCGCACGGGTTTTCTCCTTCATCAATCGTCTTTGGGATTCCAAAAGCAAGTCTTTCTCTCGCTGTAATTGGTTTTTCAAGGATCGTAGATGGCGGTAGTATAAAAACGAGATATAGAGGAGGATCGATAACACGACCGATATGGATAGGATAAAGATCAACAAATCTTGTTTCCGGGCGATACGTTGCCCGGCCTCCTCCAACTCTGTTTCTTTCAATTCCTTTTCGTGCAACTCATGCAAGGCCCGCAATTGATTTACCTGCCGAAGAAAAGAAGTTCCCCGCCTTTTCGTCAGCGTTCTATAAAGTTCATCATATAGAGCCATAACCTCCTCGAGTCGGCCCTGCTCCTTTAAGATATCCGCCTTGAACTGAATATCTTCGGGTAATCGCTCTGTCTCCAACACTTCATTTATATAACGCAGTGCCAACGGGATATCTCCAGCCGCCTTATAATAACGAGCTTTAACCGCTAGATAAGTATTGATCGCATAGTCCTCCTCTACCAAACTATTGCCGACATAGGAAGAGGCTTTATCCAACGCTTTCTTGGCATTTGCCAAATCTCCTTTCGAAAGATAAAAGCTCGTGTAAAAAGAATAAAGCAGCCAATACTCCCGCTCTAGTAGCAAAACATCACCTTTTTCTTGATTAATCTCATATTGCTCATCCAGCAGGGCTTTATATTGTTCCAAGATTCGTTCCGTCAACGTATATTGTTTCGTTCGGACACTACTTTCCAATTGATAAGAAGTTAACCGGATTTTAGTATCCATGATATCGGGAACATCTTTTATATCCTTCAATAAATCCAAACCTTCCTGAAAAGAGACTACGGCATCGCTATCCCTACGGATACGTTGGTAAATCAGCCCCAAAGTCTCCGAACAGCGAAGCAAGCCGTATTTATGATTCAGATTGCTCGCCAACCGATACAGATTCATCGCCTCACTCATTGCCAACTCATAATTCCCTAGCCAAAGGAGATCTTGACTGGAATAACTCTTCACCTCAAACAAGACATACGGATATTCATGGCGGGCCTTCGCCATAGAATCTACGATATTACAACAATAGACCAAACTATCACGCTTAGACTGATTGTAATAATACTCGGCCATACCTTTCAATCCCCTATATGCGATAGATATGGAATCCACCGCCATCGCGTTCTCATAAAGACGTTGATAATAATCTTTCATTTTGGGATCTTGCCGATAAAGCAAAGCCAACCGCTGCAATATGGGTAAAGTAGACGCTATCGTCGGGCAGCCCGGTAATACCCTCTCCAAGCTGTCGATCTCTGTTAAACGATCCTTGCCGGGAGGAGGCGTGGAAGATTTCATCGAGCCGCAAAATACAAGGGAGATCATAATAACCACCCCTATACGTATGAATATCCCGTTATCGAATAGATTCATCAGCCTCATATAGGGGTTTCAATTAAATTCGTTGGATGTATAAAGACAAACCGGGCACCGCCCTTATAAGAGACATCTACGGATAAAGAACCTTTAAGCTGTTCCGAGATGATCTGGCAAACAGAAAGTCCCAAACCGGTACCTTGAACAAAGTCGTCTAATTTCTCAAAACGCTCGAATATCTTCTTACACTTATCCTCAGGGATTCCACAGCCCGTATCCGTAACGAAGAAACGAACCTCACCTTTGCTCTCATCCACGGCAAATGAGAGATTAATCTCTCCCTCGGAAGTGAATTTAGCGGCATTCGACAACAAATTTGTCAACAACTGCTGCAAACGCAAGGCATCCGTATTCAAGGTATAAGATTCAAGCGAGGGAGTAAACGTCAATCGGACCCCGGGCTTCACCCGATGGCGAATCGAATCCAACGCCCTCTGGCAACAGGCGACCAGATCGTTTGGCTTCACGCTGAACTTGATCTTGCCGGATTCCAAACGGGATAAATCCAGGACATCGTTCACCAGATTCAATAGCAACTCGGAACTATGGTTCACCTCCCCGGCAAACCGGATCTTCTCCTCCTCGCTATACTCGCTACTCGCCAATAATTCCGAGAACCCGACAATGGCGTTCAACGGCGTACGCACCTCATGGCTGATATTGGCGATAAAGGCGCTTTTCTTCTTGTTCGCCGCCTCCGCCTCTTTCGTCACGACCCGCAGTTGCTTCTCCGAAGCGATCAAGGAGTCTTTCTCCTGAAGCAACTCATTTCTCAACCTCTTAGTATGCATATAAATACGCCACAACATATAGAGTAGGCCCATCAAGGCCAATAGAAGACCGATAGATACGACAATCTGCTTCTGCTTCAAAGCTTCTTGCTCCGATTTCAGCTTCAACTCCCGATCTTGCTTTTCCAGGTCATTCAAGTCATTCAATACACGGAGTTGCTCGATTTGCCGGTCGAAGGCATCCGTGTTGATCGTCTCCGTCTTATTGATGATCTCCTCATAGATAGTGACCGCCTCTTGCAATTGGCCGGATGATTGCAATATCGCTTTCTTCATCTCCAACTTATCCAGATCACGATTGATCTTTAAAGCCAGATTGACAGCGGACAACGCATGCCTATAATCTTTCTCCTTCCAATAATAAAATGATTTTGTCCGCAGATATTGAGCCTCCACCCTATCCCCAAAAGAACTATCCAAATAAGCGGTCGCCTGATCCAAATACGCCTGTGCCTTTCCCGAATTCCCTTTCATGGTATACAGCTCGCAATAATAGCAACTCATCAAGCAACGATGACGTTTTACCGGAAAAATCTTTCCCTCCCCATTATACTTCCTTTCCAAGGAATCCAATAAATGATCATACTGTTTCAAGAGCGCCTCCGACTCGGACAAACGTCCTAATAGCAGGGTAGATTCCAACATATTAGACAAATACATAATCCGGAAAGCAGGATTCGCCTTCTCCCCTTTCAATAAGTGCAGGCCTTTCCCGAAGATCTCTACCGCGTCACTGTCTTTCTTAATCCGCTGGTACACCATCCCTAGATCGCGATAAGCCCGTAGCAGGCCGTAATCGTTCTTACTTTCCCGGGCCAAATCCAGATATTGCATGGCCTTGTCCATAGCCAGCTCATAATTGCCGGACCATAGATAATCCTGACAAACCAAGCTACCGGATAAAAACAACCCTCTGGGACTCTCATGCCTTTTTGAGGCCAACGAATCCAATTGCCCCACCCAATATAATAGGCTATCCCTATTTTCCACATTATAATAATAACGACTCAAGCCAGCCATCGCATCGTATACGATCCCGATGGAATCCAAAGGCATCGCGATATCGATTATCTCTTTCAACGCTGGCACCTCCTCCGGCAATTGCCAGTACAAGCCGATTAATTCTTTAAGAAGGGGTATCTTATCCTGAGGTTTTTGGATACGTGATAAAGATTGGCGTATGCTATCCGCACGAAATTTACTCACGGCATTCTGCGCACTTGTGCCCACCGCAAACAAAATCCACACTATTCCTATAAAAGTATTGACGCTGGACTTTCTTAAAAATCCTCTACTCATTGATTTATCGCTTACAATTCGCAAACTTACAAAATAAATATCAATAAAAATCAACAGCTTTCCGTAATTACAGCCAACACGGCCCAAATGAATGTTTTTACCCCTCAAAACTCTTGTCAATCAGAAAAAAAGCATTACCTTTGCCCCGATTTTTGAGAGATGACAACATAAAGTCTAACTTACTAATTAAAATTTAAAAAACATCACTCCTGTTGAAGATTTCAACTGGGATGCTTATGAAAACGGCGAGACTTACACCGAAGTAAGCAAGGACGATCTTGTAAAAACGTATGACGAGACCCTGAACACGGTAAAAGACAAAGAAGTGGTTATGGGTACCGTTACTTCTATGAACAAACGTGAGGTTGTTGTAAACATCGGTTTCAAATCTGACGGTGTTGTTCCTATGTCCGAGTTCCGTTATAACCCGGATTTAAAGATTGGTGACGAGGTAGAGGTTTACATCGAGAGCCAAGAAGACAAAAAAGGACAATTGATCCTTTCACACAAGAAAGCACGCGCTACACGTTCTTGGGATCGTGTTAA
>ENA-UESK01000839-UESK01000839.1-human-gut-metagenome-genome-assembly--contig:-NODE-839-length-13385-cov-4.349639_pt1 | contig 13385 bp, 7 predicted proteins | sample MGYA00243006_ERZ508007 | MGnify/ENA primary metagenome ERZ508007 (study PRJEB26167, sample SAMN06115452) | human gut metagenome | host: Homo sapiens | place: China:Jiangsu | collected 2015-08-21... | reverse complement strand
AATGTTCTGCGGTAAGGAATACGAAGTTTTCTGTGTCATCCAATTGGGCCTTATCGAAGATAGCACCATTAACATATTCTGTCATTTTAAAATCTTCATTGGGAGTAAATTTCGTCCTAAAGATAACACCGGTAGAATAACCATGCACCTGTGCGCTTGTATTCAAAGTATTTTCTCTGACGTATGAGATCGGATAATAAGTTTTGTTATTTACCGGATCCTCATAAGATACTGGCGGATTATTCAAAGGAATAGCAGTCACCTTATTAACATCGTTCAAGCCCTCGTTGAAGTAGTTCCTATAGAGTTTTTCCCATTTATCATTTGCAACGTCAGCGAGAGTCTTTTCGTTAAAAGACTCAGACAATACGAAATTAAATGAGCCGTTAGGCTTTGAAGCAGGATCCCATTGCCATATCTCATCTCCCAAGTATTGCAAAGGATCGCCCTCTTTGTATTGATCATTCATTTCTAAATCTTTTTCATAGCTATCCACTGTAGGAGAAACCTGCTTGAACATCTTAGTATTTCCTTGCCACTGGTTTATTAACGTATAACCTGTCAAATGAAAAGTTCCTTGTTTATTTACCGGAGAGCTCTCATTATCAAAATCCAGCGCAACTTTCCCTTCTACTGGTGTTTTATAGGTCAAATCGATACGTGCCGCCAGACGCTCCACATAAACAGCGGTTTTCGCCGGGTTTTCCGCTGTATTTTGAGAGGAAAGGCTTACGATAGAGGGAAAATTGGCAGGCGTTGCATCACTCACCATTTTGTGTGTAGACATCAGGAATTCATTCGCATTAGCAACATCTGTTCCATTTTTAGCAATGACATTACCTTCTGCTACATAGTCGCGCAGCTCTTTTAAAGACTTAATCTTTGTCTTTAAGTCCGTACCAGCATTCACAATAGCAAATACTTGATAATTTTTCGGATTTTCATCCAAATCACTATTCATGGTAATTCTTATATTTCTACTACCATGATTCGGTTCGCTTCCACCTTCACTAGCATCAAGACCACTACTATCTCCCGTCTTTACATCATAATAACCATATCCGGCAACGGTAGGATTCTCTTCGCCATTAAGAAAATCCAAGTGATCAGCTTTGGACAATGTGTTTGCGTTTGTTTCAAACAAGAAAATATTAACATTATACACCATGCCCTCATTCTTGCCCGGAAGCTCACCCAACCAGCCGTTGCCGTCCTCGCCCCAACCGGAACCATCGCCATTAGGAGAAGAGGGATCTGCCTTCGTCATCGGTCCATCCGCAACTGTAGAGATACGCACGTTCATGTAGGCATGATTGCCATCGTCCTCACCACCGGAATTGCCTCCGTTTTCGATATCATCGGAGCAACCCGTAACCGCCAGCAAGAAAGCGGCGGCCGCACTTAATAAATAGTTCTTTTTCATGATTCTCATCCGTTTTTATTTTTGACATTTATTGTTATCATTCTGCAATCACAACTCTCGTCATCAATCCGCCAGTTCCTCCCGCTTCTCTGCGATCTGCCTCAAGTTCTCCTCCACCTGCGCAGCCACGGAAGGATTGCCGGACAGCTTGCCCAGCAGGGCCTCCGCCTCGTCCAAGCGGTTCTCCAGCATAGCGATGGCCGCCTCCGCCAAGGTACGCTCCGCGGAATCGGAAGTCTTCGCCAGATAACGGTGGGCCGATTCCAGGCGACCCGCGTCGATCGCCGTAAGGGCGGCGTTCAGGTTCGATACCGGATCGTCCGGATACATGCGCACGGCAATCTCGAACACCTCGCGGTAAGCGTCGCTACCCGGTTCCATCGTCTGCGCCACCCGGAACATCTCGTTTAGACTCAACTGCCTAGGGTCCGAATAGATCAACTCACGGGCCTCTTCTACCGTAAACGAACGGATCGTGTAGCGCACCGCGTAATCCGAATGGCGCAAGGCTGGATAAATATCGCGCAAGAGCACCCGATACGAGGCCCCCCCGTTCAACGCTTTCAGCTTCGCCTCGCGGCGGTCGTAATCCTTCGGTTCGTCCGCACGGATGATGGCCAGCAGCTCCTCCTTGTCCGCAAGCGAGGAGTTCTCCACCCGTTTCTCCAATCCGGCCCAGTCCTCCGGCTCGAAATCCACCGTGAAACGGGCCTGCTCGAAGTGGTAAAGACCCTTCACATATTCGATCAACGCCTTGGCGCGATGCTCGGCCAAATAAGTGTTATGCTTATAGGTACCTTCCGGCGACGCGAAACCCTTGATATATACCTCCGTGATGGTAGCGTAAGGATCCTCCTTCACCGATGACACGGTCTCGAGGATCTTGCGTAACTCCGAGGGATTGTCGCGATACTCGGGATATATCTCCGTGCGGTTTACCGGGAAGTCGAGGAAGGCGCTTCCTTCCTTCACACGCTCTTTCACACGTTCCGCCTCCGGCGTGACGTAGGCCAAAAGCGGCCGCAATACCACAGGCTCCGCGATTCGGATCGGGAAAAGCGGCGACTTGTCATTACTCAACGCCTCCCAGCCGCAACCGCAAAAATCGACTACCAGCGACACCTCCGAACGCTCCATCCACTTGGCGAAAGGAATGGAGGCATGGTAATCGAACGTCTGCTCCTTCCCATTGTAACGGCGTAAGACAAACTCCCCGTTCGCCGCCGCGTCGCGCCCGGACCGGTCGTACTGGATCTGGCGGTTACGCCCGTTCACAATCACGGGAGGCAAAGCCCTTACGCTATCGCCCCGCTCGATCAGCGGCGTACAGACCAAACTCCGGTTGGCCGATAGCGACAACTCGTCCAACGCTAGTTTCATATCAATTATCAAGCGATCGCCCACATGCTCCACCAACCGCTCCTTCACGACGATGGCGGTAGCCGTCTGCTGCGCCTGTACGGGAATCGTAGTACCCACACAACCGGCCAAACAGGCGATCCCAAGTATCATCCATCCTTGTAGATTCTTCATTTTTCAGTCCTCCATCGATTTAAAATTGGTAAATGAGATTGATCGCCGCCTGCGTAGGCCCGAAGTAATGCTTCTTGATCCCTTCTTGCTTGCGGCCGCAATTTGCGCAGGGATACTTGTCCGACTTCAAGTACAGATAGCCCACGCCCACCGTGGCCTCCAAGTTCCAATGGCGAGACAGCAGCCACGAGTATCCATAACTGATACCGGCTCCCGCGCCCCATCCCTGGTGACGCTCGCCCTCTGTACCCAGCCATTTGATATCGGTTACATTATATAATAGGTACGGAGTATGCACGCCGAGGAAATGGCCGTTAAACGTCTCGCAAAACCAATACCTCAACTCCGGGTGCAGACGCAAATGCTTCAGTGAGCGGCCATAACTCCCATCATCGTTCTTGCCGCTGAACGGATTCAAGCCTGCCTCCAACTCAAGTGTCCAATGACGGGCGAGATAAACTTCAGCCCCCAAATTAAACGTGGCAGTAGCCCAATAAGGAATATTACTCTTGATCCCAATCATGGAGCCTTTCCCTTCGACCGGCACCCCCTGCGCTCTCGAAAGAAACGGGACTGACAACAAGAATAGCATGAAAATCGTCTTCTTCATTCTTTCTTATTCATTATGGTTGTTAATCTTATATCTTCTCACCCTTCTGCCCCTCAAGACCCAACTTCCTAAAATCAACTAACGGCAAGAATGGCCCGTGGACTTATTTATGGAATAAGGTTTAGCGTTTCAAAAACGTTAGAGGAGAATAAGCGTTAAACAACATCTTATTGTCGTTTATATAGTATATCAATAAACCACACGGAACGTTTCAGAAAAACATGTACATGTTTTCCTGAAAAGACGTACATGTTTTTTGGAAAACACGTACATGAAATCCAATAAATATTATGGTGTTTCTATACAGCTACCAATCAATGGCTTACATATAGGCCTATCCAAACGAGCTTATTGTATTATTTGTTTTTGATATTCAGGAGGAATTTGTAGAGTATAGAAATTCCTCTTTAGTTGAGAGAGTGAATCAATAAAGGTGAATATGGTTCATTTTAAAGACATAGCTTCCCCTAAATACCTTATTAGGTGAAAAGAACTTGACAATTTTAATGCAGAAAAGTTGTGATAATAAAATATTTATTATGTATTTTTGTGAACTAATAGGGAGGAAGTTACTATTTTAACGCTAAAACTCCTTATTCCATAAATAAGTTCACAAACCATCCATCCTTTTCTCTAAAATCCGATTTACAGAGCCTATCACCTTCATGTTCGCATGAGCCAAACGTGATATATCCAATTCTTCCAGATAAAAACGAGTCGTTTTCTCCGACGAGTGCCCCAACGCCTGGCTGATCAAGGCCATCGGCATATCGCAACGTAAAGCTTCTGATGCCCAGCTATGGCGAACAACATACGACGTAAACGGATTCGGTAACCGTAAAGTTTGCCCAATCCGTTTCAGCCGGGCATTATGCCGAGCCAAGCTACGCTTATACCTCAAATGGTCCGGATTCCCGGGCGGAAGAATCGGGAACAAATACGACGATCCGGTCGCTCGCTGCCGATCCGCGTATTTCCGGATCAATTGCAACATACTACTGGTTATCTCCAACCGGATCATACGTCCTGTCTTATGACGGTGATATACCAACTCATTCCCCCGGATATTCTGCCTCGTCAAGTACGCTATATCCACAAAAGGCATCCCGCAAGCCATAAAACTGAATAAGGAAAGATCTATCGATAATTCCACTTGCGGGTCATCCGCCACCTTGATCTGAGCGATTTGCTGGAACAAAGATGCGGGAATCGCACGCCTCGCCGTCATCGCACGCCGGAGTTTCAAATTCTCAAACGGATAATATGACGCAGGAATCAACGCCTCTTGGCAAGCCATATTATAAAGCGCCCGCAAACTACTGATATACGTATTTACCGTATTAGTAGCTAATCCTTTTCCCTGAAGATACGTGATGAAATCTATCACCAACGCACGATTCAAATCGGCCAAACAGAACCCCGGGTTCTTCACGAATCTTAAAAAATGCCTTACGGCCACCTCATACAACTCAGCTGTCCCTTCTTTCTTTAACTGCCGTTTCATGTCTCTTCGTTTTCCCATATAATCCATCAATGAGATTGCTAACTTTTTCTTACGTCCTCGTTTCATACTCCTTTCACTAAATTATTTATACTTTACACGAACAAATTAATTCAAATTATTACTTTTGCTCCCGAAAATAAGAAAATAGGTAACAATTAAAAGCATAAAAGCAACAATAAATAATATGGCAAACAATCGAGTCACATTCGGTAGTAAATTGGGCGTAGTACTAGCTACCGTAGGATGCGCCGTCGGATTGGGAAGCGTATGGCGCTTCCCGTATATGCTGGGAGCGAACGGAGGTGCGGCCTTCCTACTGGTCTACATACTTTTCATGATATTCTTGGGCATTCCGGTAATGATAACCGAGTTTTTCATCGGCCGGCATTCCCGCAGCAATACGGTGGGTTCTTTCAAGAAAATGGCTCCCGGTACAAAATGGTGCTGGATTGGGTACAACGGTATCTTGGCCGCATTTTTGATCTTAAGTTATTACTCGGTCGTCTCCGGTTGGACGCTTGAATATGTTTGGCAAACGCTAAGTGGCCGTTTGTATGGACAGCCGGATATAGACTATACGGCCGATTTTCAGGATTTCGCTTCCAATGTCTTCCGTCCGATCTTTTGGATGGGCGCTTTTATCGGGTTGACTCACTTCGTGATTGTCTCGGGTGTAGAAAAAGGTATCGAACGGGCCTCTAAGATCATGATGCCGCTTTTATTCTTGATCTTGCTGATCATGTGCGTACGTTCCGTGACCTTACCGAACGCTGAGGCCGGATTGCTTTTCCTTTTCAAGCCAGACTTTAGCAAATTGACTTCCTCAGTGGTCTTGAGCGCACTAGGACAGGCTTTCTTCTCTTTGAGTTTGGGTATGGGCTGCTTGATCACTTACTCCTCTTACTTCGGGAAAGATACGAATATGCAGGCCACCGCTTGGCAGGTGACAATCATTAATACGCTTGTCGCCGTATTGGCCGGTATCATGATATTCCCGGCGGTATTCAGTTTCGGCATCACCCCTTCCGCTGGTGCGGAACTCGTGTTTATCACGTTGCCGAACGTATTTGGACAATTACCGCTGAGTGGCTTGTGGTCCTGTATTTTTTATATCTTGCTAGCGATGGCGGCACTGACTTCCACGATCTCTTTACATGAGGTAGCTACGGCCTACGTTCTTGAGGAGTTCCACATGACACGCAAGAAAGCGGCTTTAATCGTTTCCTTAGGGGTATTTTTCTTAGGAATTTTCAGTTCTCTCTCATTCGGGGTGATGAAAGGATTCACGATTGGAGGCTTGGCCTTTTTCGACGCACTGGATTACCTGACCGCCAAGATCATGCTACCGCTGGGAGGTATGCTCACTTGTATTTTCGTAGGTACACGTGTCGATAAAAAAGTATTGAAAGCCGAGTTGACCAATGAGGGGACTCTTAAGTTCCGTCTTTTCGGCGCTTACGTATTCTTTATGAAATACGTGGCCCCAATCGCCATCGGTATCGTATTCTTGAACGAATTAGGGATCTTGAAATGGATTACCGGTAAATAATACCGAGAATTCCTTGTCAATAGAAACGGAACTTCTACCTTTGTCGGTGGAAGTTCCACAAATCAAAACATAAGACTATGAAATGGCGTGATTTACTTTATTTCTCCAAGGGGGAAAGGCAGGCTCTTACCCTACTCCTTTCCTTAATAGCGATGGCATGGATCGCAATTATCTTGACGGATTTTTCCCGGACAAAGGTTCTGCCCGATGATCTGGTCACGGACAATATGAAACAAGACACCTCCCTTCCAATTACCCCGAACGGAAATCCCCCGAATCCCACCCGGAAAGAAAACAAATTCCACTCGAAAGAAAACAAAGTTCCCTCCGAACGAAATCCCAAACGCATCCGAAGGGAATCAAACCTCCATTTACCCTCATATCCAAAGGTAGAAAAATGGCCGTTAGGAACAGTTGTAGAATTAAATTCGGCCGATACCACCGCCCTAAAGAAAGTTCCGGGAATTGGTAGCGTCTTCGCCAAACGGATCATTAAATACAGGGAGCTATTAGGGGGCTTTTATAGCGTAGAGCAATTAGGGGAAGTATATGGTATCGACGAGGAACGCTATAAATCGATGAAATCGTGGTTTTCGGCAGACCTGTCGGCTATAAGTCAGCTACCTGTCAACCAATTGTCGGCTAAAGAACTGGCAAGTCACCCATATGTCAGCTATAAACAGGCCCGGGTTATCGAGCGACAAGTCCGGAAGAAAGGCAAGTTACAGGGCTGGGAGAACCTAGCCTTACTGGAGGAGTTCACGGAATACGACCGGGAGCGGTTGCGGCATTACTTCTCATTCCAATAGATAAAAAATCAGGTTATTCATAGAATCTTAATGCCCATCAAAAACAGATTATCCGTATCTTTGTGATCTTGAAATAACATATATTGATGAAATACTTCTTATCGATAAAATATATTCTCATAGTCTCTCTCCTACTTATCGGGGCATTGCCTTACGTTAAGGCAGAAACGACAAACCCAGTCTCCTCCCCGGATTCTTTCGAGACATTAAAGAAAGAGGCACGCGAAAGCGAATCACCCGACGATTGGAAGCGAGTTATCAATAACGCCCAAGCCCGGAAAGACACGGCAGACCTTGGATTCGCCTATGCCTCCTATCTGCAAGCGATGGCGAATATGCGTCCCACCGGATTCAAGGAAGAGGCACGCCCTATCATGACTTTCCTGCTCGACACCCGGCAATATGACTACTACTTCGCCTTATACAACCTGCTTATCAACCGCTTGTTCTCCGATCAAGCCTATCGCCAGGCACAAGAGGAGGCCGAGCTTATGTATCAGCAAGCCAAGGGGATCGGGCAACCCGTAGGTATGGCGATGGCCCTTAGGGTACAAGGCCAGATCTTCTACAAGCTCAACCTATACGAGAAGGCATATTCCGTATTACGGGAGGGCTCGCAAACCTGCCCTTCTTATAAAGAAAGCCTAAACGCCTTCACGACAGCACAAAGCCTGTGCGAATGGCAAATCATGACTTGCCAGAAAGCCGAGAGGTATGAGGAGATGCTTCCCCTCGCCGACCTATATGGTGAAATGCTGGCTTACTGGAATGGGAAAGGCTGGAAAGACCCTAGCGGACATTACCCTGTCACCCATCTCTCCCTTCGTGCCATCGCTCTACTAAAAGCCGGGCGGAAAGAGGAAGCGAGAGACTGCCTGCGGGAAGCCCGCACTTATATGCTTCCCGCCTTCCCCGCCCGTGCTTACGAGCATTTCTATGAGGCCCGTTATTTACTGCGTTACGAGGAAGGTGCCTATAAAGAGGCGATAGCCTACATCGATACGTTGCTGGAGACACACCGGGATTATTACCCTTTCTACCTAAATGACATACGAACCAAGGCCGAACTATTATCTTTAAGCGGACAACCTCAGCAAAGTATCCGGCTGTATCGCGATTATATCCAAGCCAACGATTCCATCGCAAAAGAGGAGATCGCACGCCAGCTTGATGAATTGCGAATCCAATACGAAGTGGAGAAGACCCAACAGGAGAACCTACAAAAAACACGGTATTTACAACTAGCTTTTATCATCATCGGTCTCGTCACCCTCTTACTTTCCTTATATATTATCTATGCCAATAAACTAAACGCGAAGAACCGGCTACTCGTAACCCGGTTGGAAGAACACGACAAATGGGCGAAGAACTTCTTATCCCTTGAACCGGAATCAGAGGGACAACCGGCCGCGAAAATCACCAATCCACCGACGTCTTACGAGATCATACAACGCTTAGGCGCATTCATGATCAACGAACGGCTCTACCGGAATCCGGCATTAGACCGGAAAGAACTCGCCAAAGCCTTACAGATTAATGAACGGACACTAGCGAATGCCCTACGGGAAGAAAACGACCAGACCGTATTGGAATATATAACAATGTATCGCTTGGAAAACGCCCGCCATCTGCTCTCCCTAAAAAATCCAGTCACCTTAAAGGAAATAGCGGAACAATGCGGCTTCGGTACATTGCGTACTTTCCAGCGATCCTTCCGAGACAGATACGGGATGCCTCCCTCTCAATACCGGGAGATTATAGGCGAGAAAGAGAAATAAACCACGATGGATTCGTGCTTTTCAGGAGAAAAGCGAATTTGTCGCTCTCCTATACCGGAATTGTCGCTATTCTTTTCTTGCCCGGAACCCTAGACCCCAATACCTTTGGCATCCAAAACAAGTTACTCTGCATATGAAAAAAACAAGCTGGCCGTTTTATCTCTTTTACCTATGCGGCTTATTATTGCTCGCCTGCCAAGACGATAACGATTCGGGAGTCACGCCTCCGGGAAACGGGGACACGTTCGAGGGTTCTCAATATGTAATCACCCTGCAAGACGAGACGGAGAATTTCCATTACCCCGAGTTTATCTGTACGATGCGTACGGAAGACGGCACGGTCATTACCCGCAGGGGAGGGCACATACGTCTGGATGGTCAATCGATCCTGACCCTCGACACCGGATTGAAAGAAGGCATCTATCGGTTGCTGTACCTGACTACTCCTGTCGTAACAGAGGCCGAGGCCGATACCACTTGGAATGAATATGGGCTGGGATGCCGGATAGAGATATCGAAAGGTACGGTAAGGGTTCTCGATCCGTACAACAAGACGGCGAACCTGTCCGGAAACGGAACCGCGGAGGATCCCTTTATCATCAGTAGTTACGATCACTTGAAACGCCTCCGCAGCATGACGAACGATCAAACCCAGAATAAATTTCTGACGGCAAGTACCTATTTCCTGCAAATAGCGGATATCAACATGGATAAGGCTTCCTATGATAGCGACCACCAGTTCGGCTGGCTATCGATCGGTAATGTCCCTAACAATCCGTTCCGGGGTATTTACGATGGCAACGGCTATAAGATCAAAAACCTGTGGGCCACCCGCCAGAACTCCACCGGGATCGCCCTCTTCGGTTACACGGAGAAAGCCATCTTTAAACATGTATGGATGGAGAATCCCAAGATGGAAGGGAATTTCGCGGTCGGCGCATTGGTCGGAGGGGCGGTATCGGCGGGCGATATGCGTGATAAGACCTCGCTCATTGGCTGCACGACTTCCGGCGGTTATATCAAGGCGAGCAAAGGAAGCGTAGGGGCCGGAGGACTGGTCGGCGTGGTAGACCTGTACGGGATGATCGCGATGGACAGTTGCGTTAACACGAGTACCCCCGTTTCCGGGTCGTATGGTGTCGGCGGTTTGTTGGGAGTCGGTTCGTTGTATTCCCAATCCTACCTGCAACAATGCGAGAATCACGCATCCGTGAGCTCGGACTATACAGGAGCCGGGGGCTTGGTGGGTTCTGTCGATTCCCTGTCTATCCTAGGGTGCGTAAATACGGGTAACATCACAGGCTCCAAGGCCTATAATCCCTCGGATGCGAGCAACGGCGGGTATGCCACCGGAGGTATCGCCGGAGGTACGGGTGTCTCTTACATATATGCGAGTACGAATGAGGGAAATATCGATGGTTACATCGGCGTGGGCGGCATTATCGGCAGTACCCGGTTGGGTTCAGATGAGTTGCTTTTCAATAACACGTTGGTAAAATCATGCGGAAATACCGGGGCGGTATCCGGTAAATCCTCGGTCGGCGGTATTTGCGGTGAGGCGCAGTTAGGATGCTACGCCGTTTATAACACGGGAGCGGTATCGGCCTCGGCTAGCGGCTCGTTCGTGGGCGGTATCGCCGGGAATACATCCATAGCGGTGGTGCATAACGCATTGAATACCGGAAAGGTATCCGGAAATAACCGCGAAAGCGCCGGTGGCGTGGTTGGCAAGGTTACTTGGGGTGCCTTCTTCGCCAGCCAGAACTTCGGGGATCTGGATGTCAATGCCAATTATGCCGGTGGTATCATCGGATTGGCCGGAAACTATACGATGATCAATTATTGTGGAAATATGGGCTATATATTGAACAGCGGAACCGGTCCGACCGGAGGATTGGTCGGAGAGATCGGCGATCCGAGGGAATGGTCAAGCGAGGCTATCGCGAGCTGCGTCATAGGAAGCGTGGAATGTATGTTGGGAATATTAGGGCCTGTCATAGCGGTAACCGGTTCGGCTCTGGAAACCGCGGCCACTACCGGAGAAAAAATTTTTAAAGGAATAGTACAGGGCTTACATGTTGGAGAAAGAGTGGCGGATTGGCTCCTGCTAGTCGCTGATAAAACCATGTTCCGGATCGGAGTCTCTGAAATGCTGAGCGAGGAGGAAGCCGAGCTGATGGAGGCTTCTCTCAAAGCGAAAGTATCAGAGATAGATGGTGCCATTAACGACAAGATGGCCAACATCCGGAACGGCTATGCGCTGTCGGCTGGCATATTACCCTCTAGCCTGAATCAAGGAACGGCCACCGATTTTATCAATAACACGAACACGTTATTGACCTTCTACGAGACCTCCGATGATAATAACAATACGATCAACTACAACATAAATCATAAACGTGAGGAACGCTACGAGCATATTGAGCAGAGCAAACATATCAAAGAGATCGTGCAAAAAGTAATCGCGGGGGTTTGCATCTGTGCGGCGGCGACGGCGGGTGTCGTTTCCGGCATAGCTACCGGCGGTACCACGACAGCTGCCGTATTCGCCACGATCGGCACGGTCGCGACCTTAGTGGGTGGAGTCAACGCGATTGTCGAAGGAGCCACCGACTATCAAAACAACGCTGTCATCATCTCGCAGTGTGTCAACATGGGACGTGTCAAAGCGGACAACGCTAGCCGTATCGGTGGCATCGTGGGGCACATGCAACAATACGGTATCGTTAAGGACTGCCTCAACGGGGGACGTTACGAGGGCAACTCAACCAAGGCCGGAGGTATCGTAGGCCGGGGCGATAGCCGATTTGAGGCACACAACTGTTTAAATGTGGGTGATAAATGGAAGGATCCGCTGATTAATAGTTACGGAGACTTCACATCGCTTTCGAACCTTTATTATTATGGCCAACCGGTAATATACGAAAACAACTCTTATCTGACAAACCTGTCTATCGACGAACTCTGCGACCCCAAGAAGTACAAAAACTGGAATATTAACAAGACGAACTCGATCTGGCATGTAACTGAGAGCAAAGGAAACTTCCCCGTTCCTTTCCATTCGGAAATGGAAGAGGAGATCAAGGAATAATCATTAATACATATCATAAAATGAATACAACAAGAATCCATATCATAGGTCTTCTCATGGCCTTGGCAGCTTTCCTTTGGACAAGTTGTAGCGATGACGAGCTCTACCGATCGAATGAGCTGGGTTCCCGCCTAGAGGAAATGGGAGACTTCAAGTTAAGCTCTTTCACCCTAGAGAAAGGGATCTGGGAAATCGCCGATACGATCCAGCAAATCAAGCTCCACCTCAAATCGCATACCGACGATTCCATACGGGCATACGACGCTGCCGTGCTACATAGCGAAAGCAATCCTTCTTACAGCATCTATATCCCGAAAACAGACGAGATACCGGATAGCGACTACGACCTGACCGCATTCCTTATGGACGGGACCAAGTTAGGCACCAAGCTGAAGGTCACTTTCCGGGACGAGATGCTCCATACGATCATGGCCTCAACGGTACAGTATGACTTAGAGGGGGAAGGAACGGCAGAGAAACCTTACTTGATCGGCTCACAGGAGGATTTCGGCATGCTTGAATATGGCCTTAACCGTTATGATACCATCGCACACGCAGCCGGGCTCTATTTTAAACAAACCGCAGATTTCGAAGCCCCACATCGTAGCGACGTGTACGACGGACGTTATACTTTTGGCGAGTCCTTTGCCGGTATATACGATGGTGACGGCAAGTCTATCACGATCGCCTATCTCGGTGCACAGGCAGAGAGTGATACCACTGTCGGTCTTTTTAAAACATTATATGACGGTGCTCAGATAAAGAACCTGACTATCAGAGCCAATATGCAGGGAATTAAAAAGAATGGCGGAATGTTGGCAGGCTCTTCGCAAGGAAACGTGACGCTTACGAATGTAACCGTTAGCGGTAGCATCACCGACAGCAACGAACATATCGGTGCCTTTATCGGACATGCCACAGGAAACCTGACCGCTGAACATTGTCGTCTTTTCGCCTCTGTCCATGCGAACAGTTATGTCGGTGGACTTGTCGGATACATGGAGAACGGAATGCTTACGGTAACTGATTTCTCGAACTTACAAGAAAATTCCATGCCTTTCCTTTTCACGGTTCACGCAGGCAACCGG
>ENA-UESK01000811-UESK01000811.1-human-gut-metagenome-genome-assembly--contig:-NODE-811-length-13659-cov-3.168900_pt1 | contig 13659 bp, 4 predicted proteins | sample MGYA00243006_ERZ508007 | MGnify/ENA primary metagenome ERZ508007 (study PRJEB26167, sample SAMN06115452) | human gut metagenome | host: Homo sapiens | place: China:Jiangsu | collected 2015-08-21... | reverse complement strand
TTGAAAACATGAAGCACCGCGGCGCAGAGGGTGCCGACAACAAGACAGGCGACGGCGCCGGGATTATGATTCAGATTCCACACGAATTCATTCTTCTTCAAGGCATTCCAGTGCCGGAGAAAGGCAAATACGGCACCGGACTGGTGTTTCTGCCGAAAGACGAGAAACGCCAAGCCGCAATTATGGGAATCGTGATTGAAGAAGTGGAGCGTGAGGGACTGCAGCTGATGCACATGCGCAATGTGCCTGTACGCTCAGAGATTCTCGGCAAAGACGCCCGCGACACAGAACCCGACATAAAGCAGATTTTCATTACCGGAGTTACCGACACCGACACTTTTGAGCGCACGTTATATCTTGTGCGCAAACGCATCGAGCGCCGCATCGACGACAAGGACTTCTATATCGTGTCGCTGTCAAGCAAGAACATCATTTATAAGGGTATGCTCTCGTCAACCCAAGTGCGCGAGTATTTCAAAGACCTCACACAACCATATTTCACAAGCGGGCTGGCGTTGGTGCACTCCCGCTTCAGCACCAACACGTTTCCAACCTGGAGTTTGGCACAGCCGTTCCGTCTGCTGGCGCATAACGGCGAGATCAACACCATCCGCGGCAACCGCGCCTGGATGGAGGCAAGAGAAAGCGTGCTGTCGACGCCGGCGTTGGGCAACGTCAAGGACATACGTCCAATCATCCAACCGGGCATGAGCGACTCCGCCTCGCTCGACAATGTGCTGGAATTCTTCGTAATGTCGGGACTAAGTCTGCCGCACGCCATGGCAATGCTCGTGCCGGAGTCGTTCAACGACAAGAATCCTATCAGCGAGGATTTGAAAGCGTTTTATGAATACCACTCCATCCTTATGGAACCGTGGGACGGACCGGCGGCACTTCTTTTCAGCGATGGGCGTTATGCCGGCGGAATGCTCGACCGCAACGGTCTGCGTCCGGCGCGCTATCTGATTACGAAAGGCGGTATGATGGTGGTTGCGAGCGAGGCTGGAGTAATCAACATCGAACCTGCCGACATCGAAGAAAAAGGACGTCTGCAACCTGGCAAAATTCTGCTTGTCGACACACAGGAAGGCAAGATATACTATGACGGCGAGCTGAAAGCGCAGCTTGCCGCCGCACGCCCATACCGACAATGGCTGTCGACAAACCGCATCGAGCTGCACACGCTACGCAGCGGACGCAAAGTGGACAATGCCGTCAGTCTCTTCGGCAGAAAACTGCGTGCTTTCGGATTCACGCGCGAAGACGTGGAACGCACCATAAAGCCTATGTGCGTGAATGGGTCGGAGCCTACTGCCTCTATGGGCAACGACACGCCGCTTGCCGTGTTGAGCAGCCGTCCGCAACTGCTGTTCAACTACTTCCGTCAGCAGTTTGCACAGGTGACCAACCCCGCCATAGACCCAATCCGCGAACAGCTGGTGATGTCGCTGACAGAATATATCGGCGCTGTGGGCATGAACATCCTTTTGCCAAGCGAGTCGCACTGCAAGATGGTGCGTCTGCCCCACCCCGTGCTGACCAACACCCAGCTCGACATTCTCTGCAATATCCGATACAAGGGATTCAACACCGTGAAGCTGCCAATGCTGTTTGATGCGGCAAAAGGCACCGCCGGGCTGCAGGAAGCCATCTATGAGCTGTGCCGCCGCGCCGAGGCATCGGTCGACGACGGTGTGAACTACATAATACTGACCGACGAGGGCGTCGACCGCGACCATGTGGCAATTCCGTCGTTGCTGGCGGTGAGTGCTGTGCACCATCATCTGATTTCGGTGCAGAAACGTGTGCAGACCGCTCTTATCGTCAAGAGCGGAGAGATCAGGGAGGTGATGCATGCCGCACTGCCGCTTGGCTATGGAGCAAGCGCCATCAACCCTTATATGGCATTCGCCGTGCTCGACGACCTGGTGAAGCGCGGCGATGTGCAGATGAACTACGAAACGGCTGAAAGCAACTACATCAAGGCTCTTTGCAAGGGTCTCTACAAAATAATGAGCAAGATGGGCATCAGCACCATCCGTTCCTACCGCGGAGCAAAGATTTTCGAGGCTGTAGGAGTCAGCGAGGAGCTGCTGCGCAACTATTTCGGGACACAGACATCGTCCATCGGAGGTATCCGCCTGAAGGAAATCGCCGACAGCTACACGCATTTCCACGATGATGGCTTCTCCATTAAAGACGAAGACGAGATTCTGCCAAACATCGGGCAGTTCTCATATCGCAAAGACGGCGAGCGCCACGCCTGGAATCCTGAAACGATTGCACTGCTGCAGCTTGCCACCCGTCAAGGCAACTACAATAAATTCAAAGAATTCACAACCGCCGCCGACCACAAAGCAGAACCGATATTTCTGCGCGACTTCTTCACGTTCAAGAAAAATCCGATTCCGATTGACGAAGTGGAGCCGGTAGAAGAAATTGTAAAGCATTTCGTAACTGGAGCAATGTCGTTTGGAGCCATCAGCAAGGAAGCCCACGAGGCGCTTGCCCTGGCAATGAACCGACTCGGCGCACGCAGCAATACGGGCGAAGGCGGTGAGGACAGCAGCCGTTTCCATGAGGCGGTCGACGGAGTGTCGCTGTCGAGCAAGACAAAGCAGATTGCCTCCGGCCGCTTCGGCGTCACAACGGAATATCTGGTCAACGCCGAGGAGATTCAAATAAAGGTGGCACAGGGAGCGAAACCCGGCGAGGGAGGACAATTGCCCGGATTCAAAGTCAATGAGGTGATTGCCCGCACACGCCACTCCATTCCAGGCATCTCACTCATCTCTCCGCCACCGCACCACGACATTTACTCAATCGAAGACCTCGCGCAACTGATTTTCGACCTTAAGAATGTCAATCCGCGCGCAGCCATCAGCGTGAAACTCGTGGCGGAAAGCGGTGTCGGCACCATCGCGGCGGGTGTGGCAAAGGCAAAGGCCGACCTGATTGTAATCTCAGGAGCCGAGGGAGGCACAGGAGCGTCGCCGGCTTCATCGATGCGGTATGCCGGAATCTCGCCTGAGATTGGTCTGAGCGAGACGCAGCAGACGCTCGTGCGCAACGGGCTGCGCGGCAAAGTGCGCCTTCAGACCGACGGTCAAATGAAAACCGGACACGACATCGTGAGCATGGCGTTGCTCGGCGCCGAGGAATTTGGATTCGGCACGACAGTGCTTATAGTATTGGGATGCGTGATGATGCGCAAATGCCACTCAAACACCTGTCCTATGGGCGTTGCCACACAGAATCCTGAACTGAGGGCACACTTCCGCGGACATGCCGACCACGTGGTCAACTATTTCCGTTTTCTCGCCGAAGAGGTGCGTGAATATCTTGCAGAGATGGGATTCCGGAAATTCAACGACATCATAGGCCGCACCGATTTGATTGAGATAGACAAAGCAGTCAGCCAGAAGTCAGAACTGCTCGACTTCTCCCGCCTACTGCATAAAGAAAGCGGCGACGCAAGCATACGCCACACAGAGGAGCAGTCGCACGACCTCCGAGGTCTGCACGCTTGCACTACCCGACGCTCTTCCGATCCGGCTATCAGCAACGGCAAAGAAGTGTCGCTCGAATATGCAATCGCCAACACCGACCGCGCTGTAGGCGCGATGCTGTCGGGATTGATTGCCGACAAATTCGGCAACGAGGGTCTGCCCGACGAGAGCATTTCCGTCAGATTCAAAGGCTCTGCCGGACAAAGCTTCGGAGCATTTCTCGCCCATGGCATAAGCTTCAAGCTTGAGGGCGAGGCCAACGACTATCTCGGCAAAGGACTCAGCGGCGGACGCATCGCCGTGGCACCCCCAGTCAGAAGCCATTTCGCGGCAGAGAAAAACACCATTGCCGGCAACACGCTCCTTTATGGAGCCACAAGCGGCGAGGTTTATATCAACGGCCGTGTCGGCGAACGTTTTGCCGTGCGCAATTCAGGTGCCATTGCCGTTGTTGAAGGTGTCGGCGACCACTGTTGCGAATATATGACCGGCGGACGCGTTGTGGTGCTCGGAGCAACCGGACGCAATTTCGCAGCCGGCATGAGCGGCGGCGTGGCATACGTTTGGGATCCCGACCGCAAGTTTGACTACTTCTGCAACATGGAGATGGTTGAACTCTCGCTCATCGAAGACTCCACGGCACGCAAGGAGCTGCACGAGCTCATTCGTCAGCACTACCGCTACACCGGCTCGGCGCTGGCACGCCAGATGCTTGATGAATGGAACCGGTATGTCGACGACTTCATACAGGTGACACCTATCGAATACAAGCGGGTGCTTGCCGAGGAACAGATGCTCAAACTACAACAGAAAATCGCCGAGGTGCAGCGCGACTATTAACTTATTTCCCCAACCGATAAAACGAAACAACATATATGGGTAATCCTAAGGCTTTTCTTACCGTACCACGCCAGGAGGCGGGCTATCGCCCCATCCACGACCGTATCCGTGACTTCGGAGAAGTGGAACAAACCCTCAACACATCCGAACGCCGCCTGCAGGCATCCCGCTGCATGGACTGCGGCGTGCCGTTCTGCCACTGGGCATGTCCGCTTGGCAACCGCCCTCCGGAATTTCAAGACGCCATCTACAGAGGCAACTGGCACGAGGCTTATGAAATACTGTCGCTGACCAACGATTTTCCGGAATTCACCGGACGCATATGCCCTGCCCTGTGCGAGAAGAGCTGTGTGCTTAAACTTGCCGTCGACGCTCCAGTCACCATCCGCGAAGACGAGGGCGCAATTGCCGAGACAGCATTCCGCGAAGGATATGTGGTGCCGCGGCAGTATCAACGCAACGGCAAAAAAGTGGCGGTAGTGGGCAGCGGTCCCGCCGGACTGGCAACAGCCAACCAATTGAACCGCCGCGGCTACGACGTCACCGTGTTCGAACGCCGCGAGGCTGTTGGAGGACTGCTCCGCTTCGGCATTCCCAATTTCAAGCTCAACAAAGCCATCATAGACCGCCGCATCGATGTGATGAAGGCAGAAGGCATAACTTTTGAGGTGAATGCCGACATCGACATCCTCAACCTTCCCAAGGGATTCGACGCCTATGCCGTCTGCACAGGCACCCCCCAGGCACGCGACCTCAACATTCCCGGACGCGACCTCAACGGTGTGCATTTCGCGCTCGACCTGCTGAGCCAACAAAACCGGGTGCTTGCCGGACAGACATTCTCAGCCGACGAGCGGGTGACGGCAAAAGGCAAGCGAGTGCTGGTAATCGGCGGAGGCGACACCGGCAGCGACTGCATAGGCACGAGCATCCGTCAAGGCGCCGTGGCTGTGACGCAGATTGAAATCATGCCGAAGCCTCCGGTAGGCAACAACCCAGCCACCCCATGGCCACAGTGGCCGCAAGTGCTGCGCACAAGTTCGAGCCATGAGGAAGGCTGCGAGCGAAGGTGGTGTCTGTCGTCGACCAGATTCATCGGCAAGGACAACAATGTCACCGGAGTGGAGGTGGAGGAAGTGGAATGGACGCCAAACCCCGAAGGCGGACGCCCGCTGATGAAACCCACCGGCAAAAAGGAAGTCATCGACGCTGACCTTGTGTTGCTCGCCATGGGATTTCTTAAGCCCCAGCAACCCGAATTGCCCGACAACGTGTTTGTGGCAGGCGACGCAGCCACAGGGGCAAGTCTTGTGGTGCGGTGCATTGCCGCCGGACGCCAAGCGGCAGTCGACATCGACAAATATCTTAAAACCAAACAAGTCTAAAAAAAACGATACTATCATGTGTGGTATAGCAGCAATCTTCAACATCAAGAGCGACGTTTCGGCCTTGCGTCCCAAGGCATTGGCAATGTCAAAAAAAATACGCCACCGCGGTCCTGACTGGAGCGGCATCTATTGCGGCAAGTCGGCCATTCTCGCCCACGAACGTCTTTCAATCGTCGACCCCGAAAGCGGCGGCCAACCATTGTTCTCCCCCGACCGCAAGCAGATTCTTGCAGTCAACGGCGAGATTTACAACCACCGCGACATCCGCCAGCGCTACGAAGGCAAATACGACTTTGCCACAGGGTCTGACTGCGAGGTGATCCTTGCGCTCTACCGCGACAAAGGCATAGACTTTCTCGAAGACCTCAACGGCATCTTCGCCTTCGCACTGTATGATGAGGAAACCGATGATTTCCTCATTGCCCGCGACCCCATAGGCGTGATTCCGCTCTACATAGGTCATGACAACGAAGGGCGCGTGTACTGCGCCAGCGAGCTCAAAGCCCTTGAAGGCTTCTGCGACGAGTATGAGCCATTTTTGCCAGGACATTACTACCGCGGCAGCGAAGGCAAGATGGTCCGCTGGTACAAACGGGACTGGATGAGCTACGATGCCGTCAAAGACAACACCGCCAATGTAAGAATCCTGCACGACGCCCTTGAAGACGCCGTCAGACGGCAGCTGATGAGCGACGTGCCCTACGGTGTGCTGCTTTCCGGAGGACTCGACAGTTCGGTAATTTCCGCCATTGCCAAAAAATTTGCCGCACGCCGCATCGAGACCGACGACAAGAAAGAGGCATGGTGGCCTCAACTCCACTCTTTTGCCGTAGGATTGAAAGGTGCGCCCGATTTGGCAAAAGCCCGTGAAGTGGCAGACTATATAGGCACCGTGCACCACGAAATCAACTACACTATCCAGGAGGGTCTCGACGCCGTGCGCGATGCGATATATTTCATCGAGACCTACGATGTCACCACCGTTCGCGCCTCCACGCCGATGTATCTGCTCGCCCGCGTAATCAAGAGCATGGGCATAAAGATGGTGCTCAGCGGCGAAGGCGCCGACGAGGTGTTTGGAGGCTACCTTTACTTCCACAAAGCTCCCGACGCACGCGCATTTCATGAAGAGACCGTGCGCAAGCTGTCGAAGCTGCACCTCTACGACTGCCTGCGCGCCAACAAGTCGCTGTCGGCATGGGGCGTTGAAGGACGCGTGCCGTTTCTCGACAAAGAATTTCTTGACGTTGCGATGCGGCTCAATCCGGAATACAAGATGTGTCCCGGCAAAACCATAGAGAAGCGCATAGTCCGCGAAGCCTTTGCCGACATGCTCCCAGAGAGCGTCGCTTGGCGACAGAAAGAGCAATTTTCCGACGGAGTGGGCTACAGCTGGATCGACACCCTCAAAGAAGTGACTGCAGCAGCCGTCACCGACAAACAGATGGCGCATGCGGCAGAACGATTCCCCATCAACCCACCGCAGAACAAGGAAGAATATTACTACCGCACCATCTTTGAAGGATATTTCCCGTCCGACAGTGCGGCTCGCAGCGTGCCGAGCGTGCCGAGCGTGGCATGCTCCACCGCCGAAGCCCTCGCCTGGGACGCCTCGTTCCGCGGTGTCAACGACCCCAGCGGCCGTGCCGTGGCGGGTGTTCACGACGATGCCTACACAAAGGAGCACACTGAAAAAGCCAACACCATATAGGCATGGAAAGCCATCGGCCTCCGCAGCCACGGGAATGACTCGCGATGGAATGCGAAAGCATAGACAATCATCGTGATCAAAGCCCATACTTCTTTCGGATCCCAGCCCCAATAGCGTCCCCACGACACGTTTGCCCAAACGGCACCAAGAAAGATGCCTATGGTGAGCAGCATCACCGCCGGATACAGCAACAGTTCGCTGTGCTCTTTCAACGCCGTTATCTCATCGGTGGCAGCGCGGTTGCGCATACGCATCACGAAAGCGGCGATGCCGTTCATTGCCATAAACGCAAGCAGCGCATAGGCAACCATAATCACCGCCACATGCGCACTCAGCAACGGCGACTGCAGCACCGGCATCAGCTGCGACATCCTCGGGTTGGAGAAGCCCATCATCGCCACCATCGTCGTCATTCCGCAGAGCAGCACGCCCATTGGCAGAGCCAACGGCATGCGACGCTCGGCAAGCATCGCTATCGGCACTGCGCACCAAGCCAGAAACAGCATCGTCTCATAGCCGTTTGACATCGGGATATGACCGCTCACAAACCATAGCAGAACGATAATAACGGATATATACAGCCACGCCGCCACCGCGATTGCGCGCAGCGTCAACACCGCCCACCGCCGAGGGCGGCCGCCGCGTGCCGACAACAGGCAGAACGAGAAGAAAGCCACCAGCCCCACGCACATCAATGTTATGGCAAGCGGACGGGCGTTGCTGACGGTGTTGTAAGTCTTCTCCGCCTTGAAACGAGTGTCGGAAGGCAATGTCGCTCCTCCGTTTTTCCGCTGATATTTGCGCACTTTCGTGTAGAAGTCAGACAAGTCGGACCATCGTCCGGTCTGCACCAGCTCGTTGGCGTAACTAAGACTCATCTTCACAAACATCCATTCCTGTGTGTCGGTTTCGACAGGGATATTGTCATCGCCCTGCGAGAACCATCCAATTTTGCCTTCAGCATCCCTCAGCGGAAATATTTTCAACGACTTTCCGGTTGTAAGACGGTTAATAATGTCGAATTTCTCGGCAGCCTCGCGCAGCCCTTGAGGATCGGCGAAGCGGTCAATGCCACGGAGTGGTTTCTCGAGCTTATACTCGTTGACATCAGAAAAGAAATCGCGCACAGAAGCATATTTGCCATCAATGCCAAGCAAGCGCCGCACCTCGGCGCTCTTGATTTTGATCATCGGCACCTTGCTCCAATCAGTTGGATAGTACAGCCAGCCAGAAAGCACCTGCTCCGCCGACAATCCGTCGAACGTAGCGTTGCCGCAAAGCTTCTCTGTGAACTCTTTCGCCATAGTCTGCAACGGACAGATGCGGTCGCCGTAAAGCACGTACAGATTGCCCATCTCCTCCGCCTGCTGTTGAGGCAAAGCCGGCAAATCAGAAGCCTGCGCCGACATTGCCACCATCAGTGCTCCCACAACCGCCAACGGCTTTGCCGACAACTTTCTCAACAAACTGCGGAAACGCGATTTTCCCGACATCATGAACCAGCAGATGCTTGCAAGCAGCAGAGCATATCCTGCATAGGTCACACCGATGCCCATCGGGTCGTGAGCCACGGTAAACACCGATCCGCCCTCGCTGTCATAGCCCGACTGATAGAAACGGTAGCCACGATGAGAAAACACATTGTTCATCGACGCGGTGCCATTCACCCCATCAGCCGACAGATGGCTGACAAAGTCCATCGGCGCCTCCGTTCCGGCATAATATTCAATCTCAAACCGTTGCAGCTTAAGGCTGAACGGCATTTTCGCAACAGAGCCGTCGTCGAGCGTAAACGCGCTTGCCTCCGCACCATCCTTCAGGCGCAGCGTGCCGTGCTCGCTTGTGAGCCACGACGTCAGTGCCCCGGCAAGAATGACGGCAAACGATGCATGAACAGCAAAAGCCGGCAGCCGGCGATACAGCCTGCTGCGCAGCATATATGCGACAGCCGACACCGTCATCACCGTCCACAAAGCCACGAACCACGGGCTTGTGTAGGCGGCAACGGCAGAGCTGTCGATTTTCTGTAAAATCGTGCCGACGGCAAGCACCACAAGGATGATTGCCATCAGCCCGAATGACGTTTTCTTCAGTACCCTCATCAAAATTATTAGATAGCGTTGATGAATTCAACAACAGCGTCGCGGTCAGCCTTGCTCAGCTTGCGGAATTTCTCCACCGTCCAACGGGCATCGCTACCCGGGCATCCATGCCACATAATCGCCTCCAGCACGTTGCGGGCGCGGCAATCATGCATACGGTCCTGATGACCAGAGCAAACGAGAGCCAGACCACGTCCCCACAGCGGAGTTGTGCGGCACCAACCAGTGCGGATGTCGTTAGGCATCATCAAGCGATGCTGCACCATGTCGGTGTACGGCCAAATCTTCTGGTGCGGATATCGAGGCAGACGAGCGTCAGCATTCTTGAAGAACCCGTTTGGATCGGTGAAATTGTCGTCGCCCGTAGTCCATGACGGACGGTGGCACGAAGTGCACCCAAGTTCGGTAAACAATTCCTTTCCGCGTTTCACCGTTGGGTTGTCGAGATTGCGCGCCGCAGGCACAGCCAGACCACGATGCCAAATGTAGAAGTTAACATAGTCATCGTCGGTCATCTCAACAGGGAGTTCCTTGTTCATAAGATAGTTGTAGATGTCGTTGGCAACGTTTCCCGTCTTGTTCCAGTCAGGGAAATACTCATAGAACTTATCCTGCACGTCCTTGTCGTTCATCGCCTTCTTGGCATAAGCCTCCGTCATATAGTGAGAACGGCGGTCGCTGCGCGTCACGTTGGTGATGTTCCAGATAGCGTTGGCGCCAGGGCCGTCCTGCAACGGACCGCGGGTAAGAGCGTAGGTGTAGCGCAACACGTGTCCGTCCTTATATTTCTTCACGAAGTCGCCGTTTGCAAAGATAGCAGGATTCAGCTTCGCACCCTTAGCCTCCTCAGCCTTGTATTGCGCAAGGATGTCGGCATCGTCGATAGCGTCGAGCAATCCAGTTCCATAAATGCCGATTGTCGACTCAAGTCGCACCTCAACATCGGCATAAGGCAACGGCTTGTTGTTGCATTCGATAGGCACATAGAACGCACTCTCAGGAATCTTGACTTCCGGATATATCAACTCGTAAGTCTCACCGTCGTCAAACTTGTTTCCCCACTCGTCGGTGTAGGTAGACCATGTGATTTGTATTTTCTCCTCGTCGAGCGGAGCCTTGAACGGCTCCACCGCCTTTGTCTGCGGCATACCGGTGAGCGACGACAAGTAGGCATTCGTGTTGCGGTCGTAGACCACAAGCAGGTAGCCGTTTCCCCAGTCGTTTGCACGATAGCGGTCCATGCGGCGGCCGTGGCCGTAGCCAGGGTGGCATGAGATACAAGAGTTGCGAACGTAGAGCGGTCCGAGGCCGTTGAACGGCTTGTTGCTCTGGTTGAACGCACGCTCAAAGAAATATTCGCCATACTTGAACCGGTCGCTCATACCGCCTTCCTCAACAGGGACAGTCGGGTCCTCATAGGCAGTCGCCGACTGGTTGAATGTTGTACCGAGTTTTCCACCGGAATAATACTCTTCACTTAGTTCCTTTTCGTCGCCGGTTCCCGGCTTTGGATTGTCGTCGCTACAAGCGGCAAATGAGCATACCAAGATGCTCATTGCCATATAACGACTTACGATTGTAAGTTGTCTTTTCATTTTGTTGTATATGGGATTGATTTTTTATTTTGCAAGTTCTTCTTTCACAGTAGCCAAAACCTTGTTCAAAGCGTCGCATGCATCCATAGCCTCCTGGCAGGAAGCGTCGGTGTAGTTCTTCACGAACGGAGCCTTCATACCCTTGATTTTGGCAAGAGCATTGTCGATGGCAGCCACCACTTTGGAGTCAAGATCAGCGTTCACGCTCTTGACATAAGCATGAAGCGATTTAGCCTCGTCGCGTTTGCCCTCAATTCCGCCCATATAAGAATTCTGGATGCTGAGGATGTTGTCGTAGAAGTCGGTGATTGAGTTCTCGCTGTAAGGCGACTCAATGTAGTTTTTGTCTTCACCAGTGTGAGGCTTGCCGATTTTTGAAGTTCCGACCTCATCGCTGATGTCCATACAACCATCGATTATCTGCTGCATGGCTGCGGTCCAAGTCACATACGTGCTTCCAGCCTTTCCAGAGTTCAGCATATTCTCGTTGTAAGAGAACCCGCCGGTTGTAGTCGTGTTCCACTCAAGCTCCTCCAATTTTGCGACACGGTTTTTAGGACAAGCGTCTGCGCCAGCCCAAGAAACTTGAAGCTGATAGCATTTGTTGCGCAAGTCGCCTGCAACAGCGATAGCGTAGACCAAATCCTTGTCGGTGATTTCAGAGGCAGGCTTTGCAGCGCCGTCCTTGAAGATTATATATTCGATACCGTGGAAACCGAGCAGTTCGGCACCGAGTTTGTTGCCAGCATAAGCATCACCGTCTTCAGAATCCATCGCAGCAATCTGAGCGTCGTTTTTCAACGCCACGAGAAGACCGTCAAGGTCCAAAGGCCAAGAGTCGATGTGCGGGTCGATGCCGAAATCACCGGCAGCGCCAAAAAGGAAAGCCTCGCTCTTCTCCCACCAAGCGCGAGCCTCGAGGAATGTTTTGCATGCAGTCCGCACGTTTGCATCAGTCTTGTCGGTGCGGAGAGCCTTGAGCTGGTCAACAAGAAGTTCAGTCTTGTCGGCAAGGTTCTGATAAGTGATGTTGACAGTGTTTGTCAGATATTGCTTGGCAATAGCCTCGAACTGGGCGTCTTTAGCCGAAGAACCATCGGGAGTTGGGTCGTTGTTGTCGCTACAAGAAGCGAAACCAAGAGTCATTGCTGCCGCAGTAAGGGCAAGCATCGGGAATTTAATGATTTTGTTCATTGTAATTATTATTTGTAGTAGTTGTTGTTGATTTTCGAGTTAAAGGAAGTCGCCGGTGTAGGTTACACCCAAAGAGATTGACGGCTCATCGTTGTACTGACTTTTCAAGAACCGTTTTGAATACTCCGCCTTGATGACGATTTGCTTCATCGGCATATAATTGAGGCCTACAGCCATACGCTTGATTTCCGTCCACGGATAGTCGCGGTAGTTTCCGTTGGCAGGCTTGTAGGCATCGTAAGCCTCATATCTGCCGAACACATACAGCTTGTCGTACTTTATGCTTGAGAACGGGCGCAGGATATTGTAACCAGCCTCTATGCCATAAGAATAAGCCTCCTTTCCCACGAGCGTGCGCTTGTAGGGCGACGTTTTCATCTGAAGTCGGTTATAGTCTGAAATTTTATCGGCGTCGCCGAGATGACCGTAAGTAGCGTTTCCTCTGACAATCAAACCATAGCCTTTATACTCCATGTCGAACGAACCGATAGTGACAGCCCCCTTCACGTCCTTGTACTTGCCGTTGAAGTCAGCCTGCAACGTGTTGTTGAACGAGTTGCCGAAATATCCGCTTGCCGACAGTCTCAGCCCCTGCACCGGAAAGAAATCAAGTCTGGCAGCCACGGCGATATTGTTTGCCGGAGTGAATTCGAAAGGAGAAGTTGCGCCATAATGCACCCATGCGTCTTTCGAGAAGAAGCAAGAGTTTAGCGCCGGCAAAGCCATCACCTCATAGCGCATCCACTTGTAATTTCCCCATACGCTGATGCCCGTCTGATGCCAAGTGCTCGGCAGAATCGTAGCCTCGCCCTCCGGACGGTAGACCGTGAAAAACTCATTTGGGAGGTGGTTGCTGTTTAGCGAGCCCACAGGCACCACCATGTGTCCGGCGCGCACCTGAATCCAAGGGCGGAACTCCTTGTTTATCCACAGTTGCTCAAGAGCGACCTCACCGCCACGCTCAATCTCCTTCTCCCATTCGCCTGTTTCTTCCGCCTCCATCTCGACAGCACTCTCCGTGCCGCCATGTTCAAACTCAATTTCCGAGCCGAAAGTCCAGCCACGGCCGAAGTCGAATCCAAGCATGATAACAGCGTGCGGCAGATCGAAACGGTTGTGACCTTTCGCATCCTTATAGTCATCCGCCTTAGAGTATCGGTTCACATTGTCGCTATAGAAATTTCGAGTCATCACAGCCTCGCCATATCCTCCAAGAGAAAGGCGCGACTTAAACGAGCGTTTGCCAGGCTGGCTTTCCTGCACAGCCGGCGTCGATGTTACAGTTGTAGTAGTGATTGTTGTGTCACCGCGCACCACCGT
>ENA-UESK01000807-UESK01000807.1-human-gut-metagenome-genome-assembly--contig:-NODE-807-length-13691-cov-6.426399_pt1 | contig 13691 bp, 7 predicted proteins | sample MGYA00243006_ERZ508007 | MGnify/ENA primary metagenome ERZ508007 (study PRJEB26167, sample SAMN06115452) | human gut metagenome | host: Homo sapiens | place: China:Jiangsu | collected 2015-08-21... | reverse complement strand
CTGGTATCAAAAAGCACCGACTTTTTGTCCCGCAATCCGGAAATCGCCAATCTTTTTCAGGATTATGTGCAGAACTGTGTGATGGGGGATATTTACCTGAACCACAAATACACGCTGGAGGAGCTGATGGCCTCCGCTGATCCCTACACGCTGATTTTTTCCCGCCCCAGTCCGCTGCGGGGCGTTTACGACAGCAATAATAATTTCGTGACCTGTAAGGACGCGTCGGTTTCGCTGAAAGACAAGCTGAATCTGGACACACAGAGTGGCGGAAAAACCTGGCATTATTATGCCCAGCAGTTATTTGGTGGTCGCCCTGATCCGAACCTGTTGTTCAGTACGCTGATTGGCGACAGTTACAGTTACTTCTATGGCTCAAGTAAATCAGCCAGCCAGATCATCCGCCAGAATGTCACCATCAATGCGCTGAAGGAGGGGATCACCAGTTATGCCGCACGTAATGGTGATTCGGCCAGCCTGGTGAATCTGGCCACCACATCATCGATGGAGAAGCAACGTCTGGCACATGTCTCCATCGGTCATGTGGCGATGCGGACACTGCCCATGACGCAGACCATCCTGACGGGGATCGCCATCGGTATTTTCCCGCTCCTGGTACTGGCGGCTGTCTTCAACAAACTGACGCTGTCCGTCCTGAAAGGCTATGTGTTTGCCCTGATGTGGTTGCAGTCATGGCCAATGTTGTACGCCATTCTGAACAGTGCCATGACATTTTATGCGAAGCAGAACGGTGCACCGGTGGTGCTCTCAGAAATTTCACAGATACAGCTGAAATACTCCGATCTGGCTTCCACTGCCGGGTATCTTTCCATGATGATCCCGCCATTATCCTGGATGATGGTCAGGGGACTCGGGGCCGGATTTTCCAGTGTGTACAGCCATTTCGCTTCCTCTGCTATCAGCCCGACCGCCAGTGCGGCAGGCAGTGTGGTTGACGGTAATTACTCCTACGGCAACATGCAGACGGAAAACGTGAACGGCTTCAGCTGGAGCACCAACAGCACCACGTCGTTTGGTCAGATGATGTACCAGACCGGCAGTGGCGCAACTGCCACACAGACCCGTGACGGTAATATGGTGATGGATGCGAGCGGGGCGATGTCCCGGTTACCGGTTGGTATCAATGCAACGCGTCAGATTGCAGCGGCACAACAGGAAATGGCCCGGGAGGCGTCGAACAGAGCAGAAAGTGCCCTGCATGGTTTCAGCAGCAGTATTGCCAGTGCCTGGAACACGCTCAGTCAGTTTGGTTCTAACCGGGGGAGCAGTGATTCTGTCACCGGTGGCGCTGACAGCACCATGAGTGCACAGGATTCCATGATGGCCAGCCGTATGCGCAGTGCAATGGAAAGCTATGCGAAGGCGCATAATATCAGTAATGAGCAGGCGACTCAGGAACTGGCATCCAGAAGTACGAGAGCTTCTGCCGGGATGTATGGCGATGCTCATGCTGAATGGGGGGTTAAACCTAAAATTCTTGGTGTTGGTGGAGGATTAGGCGTTAGAGGCGGTGGTCGGGCTGGCATTGACTGGAGTGATGATGATGCGCATCAGGCCAGCAGTGGTTCACGGGCCAGCAATGATGCTCGTCATGATATCGATGCCAGAGCTACACAAGACTTTAAAGAGGCCAGCGATTACTTTACCAGTCGCAAGGTCAGTGAGTCCGGCAGCCATACTGACAATAATGCTGATTCCCGTGTGGATCAGTTGTCTGCAGCCCTGAATTCAGCGAAGCAGAGTTACGACCAGTACACGACGAATATGACTCGCAGCCATGAATATGCTGAAATGGCATCCCGTACTGAAAGCATGAGTGGGCAGATGAGTGAAGACTTGTCGCAACAGTTTGCACAGTATGTAATGAAACACGCGCCACAGGATGCAGAAGCTATTCTGACAAATACCAGTTCACCGGAGATTGCAGAACGCCGTCGGGCGATGGCCTGGTCTTTTGTGCAGGAACAGATACAGCCTGGTGTTGATAATGCCTGGCGGGAATCCCGTGGCGATATTGGTAAAGGAATGGAGAGCGTACCTTCGGGTGGTGGCAGTCAGGATATTATTGCTGACCATCAGGGACATCAGGCCATTATTGAGCAAAGAACGCAGGACAGTAATATCCGTAATGATGTAAAACATCAGGTTGATAATATGGTCACAGAATATAAAGGGAATATAGGTGATACTCAGAACAGCATACGTGGCGAGGAAAATATTGTAAGAGGACAGTATTCTGAACTACAGAATCACCATAAAACAGAGGCATTATCTCAGAATAATAAATATAATGAAGAAAAGTCGGTTCAGGAAAGAATGCCCGGGGCTGACAGTCCACAGGAACTGATGAAAAGGGCAAAGGAGTATCAGGATAAGTATAAGTAATAATGCTGTGTTTGGGAGATGATAATGAGATGTCTAGCCCATATTGCTCTGGTAACGGTGATACAGTTTATCGCCTGCTATCTGGTTGGTTGGGGGAAGGCCGAAACAGTTTTTATGCTGTTCTTCATAGTGCTATGGCAGGGACTGTTTATATGGTTGTTCTCTCAAATACGAAAAAAACGGAATGTGTCGGATGAGTTTAAATTCAGTAAAGGCGTTTGGTATATAACGATGCCAGTATCTTCCTTACTCTCTCCGTTATTAAGCCTGATGGTTTTTATCATTGGTACACTATACGAATTAAGGCGAATTAGTGGTTGTGTAAGTGTAAGAGAATGGATGCAATCTCAGGTAAATGAACAAACTAATGAAGATTTGCATCTGGATTTTGATGATGTGAATTTTGATTATGTGGATTTTTATCGTACTAATCCAGCAACAGGATTAGCTATGCATGGAGGATTTGATTCAGCAGGAAATACTTTTGGGACTTGTTGGCAGGACTATGATGACAGGCGATAAGAAAACTGTGGTTTGTAAAAAAGGTAATTTGATGAAAACAAAAAAATTGATGATGGTTGCACTGGTCAGTTCCACTCTGGCCCTTTCAGGGTGTGGTGCGATGAGCACAGCAATCAAGAAGCGTAACCTTGAGGTGAAGACTCAGATGAGTGAGACCATCTGGCTTAAACCCGACAGCGAACGCACGGTATTTCTGCAGATCAAAAACACGTCTGATAAAGACATGAGTGGGCTGCAGGGCAAAATTGCTGATGCTGTGAAAGCAAAAGGATATCAGGTGGTGACTTCTCCGGATAAAGCCTACTACTGGATTCAGGCGAATGTGCTGAAGGCCGATAAGATGGATCTGCGGGAGTCTCAGGGATGGCTGAACCGTGGTTATGAAGGCGCAGCTGTTGGTGCAGCGTTAGGTGCCGGTATTACCGGCTATAACTCAAATTCTGCCGGTGCCACACTCGGTGTGGGCCTTGCTGCTGGTCTGGTGGGTATGGCTGCAGATGCGATGGTGGAAGATGTGAACTATACCATGATCACGGATGTGCAGATTGCAGAGCGTACTAAGGCAACGGTGACAACGGATAATGTTGCCGCCCTGCGTCAGGGCACATCCGGTGCGAAAATTCAGACCAGTACTGAAACGGGTAACCAGCATAAATACCAGACCCGTGTGGTCTCAAATGCGAACAAGGTTAACCTGAAATTTGAAGAGGCGAAGCCTGTTCTCGAAGACCAGCTGGCCAAATCAATCGCAAATATTCTCTGAACCTCGTCAGGAGGCTGATCTGACCGGCCTCCTTGCTGACGCCTCGCGTTGCTCGTTGTCCAACCCCGGGATGTAACAAAATAAATTTTGTCACCTCCCGGCGTTTCCGAAATAAATATGAAAACACTGAGCGGTTGTGCAAATTCTTTGTGCGACCGTGAAGTGTTGCCGGCGAAGCCGGGATCTTCCGGAGAAAGTCATTATGACATCAGACAATATCGCTGAATATGTTGGTGAGAATAATCAATTTACTGAGAAGCCTGTAACTGAATACCCCCCGGTGATACAGGATAATACAGTGACCACTAAAGACTATCTGTACAGCAATAATATTGATACTGACCTTTTAGTGGTTATCGGAGGGCTTATTGTTATATTGTTTCTCATGATGCTTATCATGTACTTTATTAATTCTCTCAGGCATAAGAAATTAACTGAAATACTGGGAAAAATATCTTTTCCTGAAAAATCCGGGAGCAATTTGCTTAAACCGGAGGCGGTCAGCTGTAATTTGTTGTCCCTGTGTGTGCTGGCACCGGTACTCTGTACACCCAGAAAGCTGGCAGAAGTCTCCAGGGAGATCATCGTGGCGAGTGCGCAGGAAATTGCATGGACGCCGGGGAGCAGTCGTATTGATGGCCACCAGGCGGAGAATATCACCTGGGCGATTTCATCGCAGTCTCCTGCCGATAAGTATGATCTCATCAATAAAACGTCCCGTGTTTCTCCTGACAGTGGCCGTTTTTATGAACCGGACACAGTTCTGGATCACCGTGAACGGGTACGCCTTTTTATTCAGATCCAGTTTCCGCATGGGAGTGACTGGTCTGAAGTATTGCGCCTGACTGACATTGTTACAGAGAAGGTCTCTTCCGGCAGGACTGCAGGCGGGTATCACCACCGGCATACAGGGTACACCTGGTCTGTTTCTGTGAATTAACCCCACATCATCCTTTTCTGCCCTGTTCCAGATTTTCCCGGAGTTTCATCATGAGTTTTAACGCAAAGGATATGACCCAGGGCGGTCAGATTGCGTCCATGCGTATCCGCATGTTCAGCCAGATCGCCAATATCATGCTTTACTGCCTGTTTATTTTTTTCTGGATACTCGTTGGTCTGATTTTATGGGTAAAAATAAGCTGGCAGACGTTTGTGAACGGCTGTATTTACTGGTGGTGTACCACGCTGGAAGGCATGCGGGATTTAATCAAGTCCCAGCCAGTATATGAGATTCAGTATTACGGCAAAACCTTCCGGATGAACGCTGCCCAGGTACTGCATGATAAATATATGATCTGGTGCGGTGAGCAGCTATGGTCCGCATTCGTTCTGGCGTCTGTCGTGGCCCTGGTTATTTGCCTGATCACCTTCTTTGTTGTCTCCTGGATTCTGGGGCGTCAGGGTAAACAACAGAGCGAAAATGAAGTCACAGGTGGTCGTCAGCTGACAGACAATCCGAAAGACGTTGCCCGGATGCTGAAAAAAGACGGCAAGGACTCCGATATCCGGATTGGCGACCTGCCGATTATCCGGGATTCCGAAATCCAGAACTTCTGTCTGCACGGCACGGTCGGGGCCGGTAAGTCGGAGGTTATCCGTCGTCTGGCCAACTATGCCCGTCAGCGCGGTGATATGGTGGTGATTTATGACCGTTCAGGGGAATTTGTTAAAAGTTACTATGATCCCTCCATCGATAAAATCCTGAATCCGCTGGATGCCCGCTGTGCCGCATGGGATTTGTGGAAGGAGTGCCTGACACAGCCGGATTTTGATAATACCGCAAATACTCTGATCCCTATGGGTACAAAAGAGGACCCGTTCTGGCAGGGTTCAGGACGTACCATTTTTGCGGAAGCGGCGTACCTGATGCGTAATGACCCCAACCGCAGCTACAGCAAACTGGTGGACACACTGCTTTCCATCAAAATCGAAAAACTGCGTACCTTCCTGCGTAATTCACCGGCGGCCAACCTGGTGGAAGAGAAAATTGAGAAAACGGCGATTTCCATCCGTGCTGTGCTGACCAACTACGTGAAAGCCATCCGTTACCTGCAGGGGATTGAGCATAACGGTGAGCCCTTCACCATCCGTGACTGGATGCGTGGTGTCCGGGAAGATCAGAAAAACGGCTGGCTGTTTATTTCGTCGAACGCCGACACCCATGCCTCCCTGAAGCCGGTGATCTCCATGTGGCTGTCCATTGCCATTCGTGGTCTGCTGGCAATGGGAGAAAACCGTAACCGTCGTGTGTGGTTTTTCTGTGATGAGTTACCCACGTTACACAAACTGCCGGACCTGGTGGAGATCCTGCCGGAAGCCCGTAAGTTCGGTGGCTGTTATGTGTTTGGTATCCAGTCCTATGCCCAGCTGGAAGATATCTACGGTGAGAAAGCGGCGGCCACGCTGTTTGACGTCATGAACACCCGTGCTTTTTTCCGTTCCCCGAGCCATAAGATTGCAGAGTTCGCTGCCGGTGAGATTGGTGAGAAAGAGCACCTGAAAGCCAGCGAGCAGTATTCCTACGGTGCTGACCCGGTACGTGACGGGGTATCGACCGGTAAGGATATGGAGCGTCAGACGCTGGTCAGTTATTCCGACATTCAGTCTCTGCCGGATCTGACCTGCTATGTCACTCTGCCCGGACCGTATCCGGCAGTCAAACTCTCTCTGAAATATCAGGCACGACCGAAGGTCGCTCCGGAGTTTATTCCGCGTGACATCAACCCGGAAATGGAGAACCGTCTGAGTGCCGTACTTGCTGCAAGGGAAGCAGAAGGTCGCCAGATGGCCAGCCTCTTCGAACCGGAGGTTGCCTCCGGAGAAGGCGTGACTCAGGCTGAACAGCCACAACAGCCACAACAGCCACAACAGCCACAACAGCCACAACAGCCACAACAGCCACAACAGCCAGTGTCTTCTGTCATCAATGATAAGAAGTCAGATGCAGGTGTGAGTGTTCCGGCAGGGGGGATCGAGCAGGAGCTGAAAATGAAACCGGAAGAAGAGATGGAACAGCAACTGCCACCCGGGATCAGTGAATCCGGTGAAGTGGTGGATATGGCCGCTTATGAGGCATGGCAACAGGAAAATCATCCGGACATCCAGCAGCAGATGCAGCGTCGTGAAGAGGTGAACATTAATGTGCACCGGGAGCGCGGGGAGGATGTTGAGCCGGGAGATGATTTCTGATGTTGAGTTTCAGCGTTGTTAAATCGGCAGGCAGTGCCGGAAACTATTACACCGACAAGGATAATTACTATGTGCTGGGCAGCATGGGAGAACGCTGGGCCGGTCAGGGGGCTGAACAGCTTGGGCTGCAGGGCAGCGTCGATAAGGATGTTTTTACCCGTCTTCTGGAGGGCAGGCTGCCGGACGGGGCGGATTTAAGCCGCATGCAGGATGGCAGTAATAAGCATCGTCCCGGCTACGACCTGACCTTCTCCGCCCCCAAAAGTGTCTCCATGATGGCCATGCTCGGGGGGGATAAACGTCTTATTGATGCACATAACCAGGCTGTGGATTTTGCTGTCCGTCAGGTGGAGGCGCTGGCTTCCACACGGGTGATGACGGACGGACAGTCAGAAACGGTGCTGACCGGTAATCTGGTGATGGCACTGTTTAACCATGACACCAGTCGCGATCAGGACCCACAGTTACACACGCATGTGGTGGTGGCTAATGTCACGCAGCATAACGGCGAATGGAAGACACTGAGCAGTGACAAAGTGGGGAAAACCGGATTTTCCGAGAACGTGCTCGCGAACCGGATTGCGTTCGGGAAAATATATCAGAGTGAGTTACGTCAGCGCGTTGAGGCGCTGGGTTATGAAACCGAAGTGGTCGGTAAGCACGGTATGTGGGAGATGCCGGGCGTACCGGTGGAAGCCTTCTCCGGACGCTCACAGGCTATCCGGGAGGCCGTCGGTGAAGACGCCTCGCTGAAATCCCGGGATGTGGCGGCACTGGATACGCGTAAATCCAAACAGCACGTCGATCCTGAAGTCAGAATGGCTGAATGGATGCAGACGCTGAAGGAAACCGGGTTCGACATCCGGGCATATCGTGACGCGGCGGATCAGCGTGCGGAGACCCGCACGCAGGCGCCCGGGCCAGCTTCACAGGACGGGCCGGATGTGCAGCAGGCGGTGACACAGGCGATTGCCGGATTAAGTGAACGAAAAGTGCAGTTCACGTACACGGACGTGCTGGCCAGGACGGTCGGCATACTGCCGCCGGAAAATGGTGTGATTGAACGGGCACGCGCCGGTATCGATGAGGCCATCAGCCGTGAGCAGCTTATCCCCCTCGATCGTGAGAAGGGGCTGTTCACGTCCGGGATTCATGTGCTCGATGAGCTGTCAGTCCGGGCACTCAGTCGTGACATCATGAAACAGAACCGGGTGACCGTACATCCGGAGAAAAGTGTCCCCCGGACGGCCGGTTACAGCGATGCCGTCAGTGTTCTGGCACAGGATCGCCCGTCGCTGGCCATTGTGTCCGGGCAGGGCGGTGCAGCCGGGCAGCGTGAGCGGGTGGCTGAACTGGTCATGATGGCCCGGGAGCAGGGGCGGGAGGTGCAGATTATCGCTGCTGACCGTCGCTCGCAGATGAACCTGAAGCAGGATGAACGGCTGTCCGGTGAGCTGATAACCGGACGTCGTCAGCTGCAGGAGGGCATGGCCTTCACGCCGGGCAGTACCGTTATCGTCGACCAGGGCGAAAAACTCTCCCTGAAAGAGACGTTAACCCTGCTGGACGGTGCCGCACGTCATAACGTACAGGTCCTGATAACCGACAGCGGGCAGCGAACCGGTACAGGCAGTGCGCTGATGGCCATGAAGGATGCCGGGGTGAACACGTATCGCTGGCAGGGCGGAGAACAGCGACCGGCAACCATCATCAGTGAACCGGACCGGAATGTCCGCTATGACCGGCTGGCCGGAGATTTTGCGGCCAGCGTGAAAGCCGGAGAAGAGAGCGTGGCACAGGTCAGCGGGGTACGGGAACAGGCCATACTGACACAGGCCATTCGCAGTGAGCTGAAAACACAGGGTGTGCTCGGACACCCGGAGGTGACCATGACCGCCCTGTCACCGGTCTGGCTGGACAGCCGGAGCCGTTATCTGCGGGATATGTACCGACCGGGGATGGTGATGGAGCAGTGGAACCCGGAGACACGCAGTCATGACCGCTATGTTATCGACCGGGTGACGGCGCAGAGTCACAGCCTGACCCTGCGGGATGCGCAGGGCGAAACGCAGGTGGTGCGTATTTCCTCCCTGGACAGCAGCTGGTCGCTGTTCCGGCCGGAAAAAATGCCGGTGGCAGACGGCGAGCGACTGAGGGTGACAGGGAAAATTCCCGGACTCCGCGTCTCCGGCGGTGACCGCCTGCAGGTGGCATCCGTCAGTGAAGATGCGATGACGGTTGTTGTGCCGGGGCGGGCTGAACCGGCCACCCTGCCTGTGGCTGATTCACCGTTCACGGCACTGAAGCTGGAGAACGGCTGGGTGGAAACGCCCGGGCATTCCGTCAGTGACAGTGCGACGGTGTTTGCCTCCGTCACACAGATGGCAATGGACAACGCCACCCTGAACGGTCTGGCCCGCAGCGGTCGTGATGTCCGGCTGTATTCCTCACTGGATGAAACCCGTACTGCGGAAAAACTCGCCCGCCATCCGTCCTTTACGGTGGTTTCTGAGCAGATAAAGGCGCGTGCCGGTGAGACATTGCTGGAAACCGCTATCAGTCTGCAGAAAGCCGGGCTGCACACGCCGGCACAGCAGGCCATTCATCTGGCCCTTCCTGTGCTGGAAAGTAAAAACCTGGCCTTCAGCATGGTGGACCTGCTGACAGAGGCGAAGTCGTTTGCTGCAGAAGGAACCGGTTTTACTGAACTGGGAGGGGAAATCAATGCGCAGATAAAACGCGGTGACTTACTGTATGTGGATGTGGCAAAAGGCTATGGCACAGGCCTGCTGGTTTCCCGTGCGTCGTATGAGGCAGAAAAGAGCATTCTTCGCCATATTCTCGAAGGCAAGGAGGCGGTCACGCCGCTGATGGAGAGAGTACCCGGCGAACTCATGGAGACGTTAACGTCGGGACAGCGTGCCGCCACCCGTATGATACTGGAAACGTCCGACCGTTTCACGGTGGTACAGGGGTATGCCGGTGTGGGTAAGACCACTCAGTTCCGGGCGGTGATGTCAGCCGTGAACATGCTGCCGGAGAGTGAGCGTCCCCGGGTTGTGGGGCTGGGGCCCACGCACCGTGCGGTCGGTGAGATGCGCAGCGCCGGCGTGGATGCACAGACACTGGCGTCCTTTCTGCATGACACGCAGCTGCAGCAGCGCAGCGGAGAAACGCCGGATTTCAGCAACACGCTGTTTCTGCTCGATGAGAGCTCAATGGTGGGCAATACCGACATGGCACGGGCATACGCCCTGATTGCGGCCGGTGGCGGTCGTGCTGTGGCCAGCGGTGACACGGACCAGCTGCAGGCCATCGCGCCCGGTCAGCCTTTCCGTCTCCAGCAGACGCGCAGTGCTGCCGATGTGGCCATCATGAAGGAGATTGTGCGTCAGACGCCGGAACTGCGGGAGGCGGTATACAGCCTGATTAACCGGGATGTGGAAAGGGCACTGTCCGGGCTTGAGAGTGTGAAACCGTCTCAGGTGCCACGTCTGGAGGGCGCATGGGCACCGGAGCACTCCGTGACGGAGTTCAGTCACAGCCAGGAAGCGAAACTGGCAGAAGCGCAGCAGAAGGCGATGCTGAAAGGCGAGGCTTTCCCGGATATCCCCATGACACTGTATGAGGCCATTGTCCGCGACTATACCGGCAGGACACCGGAAGCACGGGAGCAGACGCTGATTGTCACGCACCTGAATGAGGACCGGCGCGTACTGAACAGCATGATTCATGATGCACGGGAAAAGGCCGGTGAGCTGGGCAAAGAGCAGGTCATGGTGCCTGTCCTGAACACAGCGAATATACGTGACGGAGAACTGCGTCGTCTCTCCACCTGGGAGAATAACCCGGATGCCCTTGCCCTGGTGGATAGTGTGTATCACCGGATTGCCGGTATCAGCAAGGATGACGGGCTGATAACCCTGGAGGATGCGGAAGGTAACACGCGGCTGATTTCGCCCCGGGAGGCGGTGGCTGAAGGTGTCACACTGTACACACCAGACAAAATCCGGGTGGGGACCGGCGACCGGATGCGCTTCACGAAGAGTGACCGGGAGCGCGGTTATGTGGCCAACAGCGTCTGGACGGTGACAGCGGTTTCCGGTGACAGTGTCACGCTGTCGGACGGACAGCAGACCCGGGTGATTCGCCCCGGTCAGGAGCGGGCAGAGCAACATATTGACCTGGCCTATGCCATCACCGCCCACGGTGCGCAGGGGACAAGTGAAACCTTTGCCATTGCGCTTGAAGGCACGGAAGGTAACCGGAAACTGATGGCAGGCTTTGAGTCAGCCTACGTGGCCCTGTCGCGTATGAAGCAGCATGTGCAGGTGTACACCGATAACCGTCAGGGCTGGACGGATGCCATTAACAATGCCGTACAGAAAGGAACAGCCCACGATGTGTTTGAGCCGAAACCGGACCGGGAGGTCATGAATGCGCAGCGGCTGTTCAGTACGGCACGGGAACTGCGGGACGTGGCGGCAGGCCGTGCCGTTCTCCGTCAGGCGGGGCTGGCCGGGGGAGACAGCCCTGCACGGTTTATTGCACCGGGACGTAAATATCCGCAGCCGTATGTGGCACTGCCGGCGTTTGACCGTAACGGCAAGTCAGCAGGTATCTGGCTGAACCCACTGACCACGGATGACGGAAACGGGCTGCGGGGATTCAGTGGTGAAGGACGGGTGAAAGGCAGCGGGGATGCGCAGTTCGTGGCCCTGCAGGGCAGCCGTAACGGAGAGAGCCTGCTGGCTGATAATATGCAGGATGGTGTCCGGATTGCCCGTGATAATCCTGACAGCGGTGTGGTGGTAAGAATTGCCGGTGAAGGTCGTCCGTGGAATCCCGGTGCCATCACCGGTGGTCGCGTGTGGGGGGATATCCCGGACAGCAGCGTCCAGCCGGGGGCCGGAAATGGCGAACCGGTCACGGCAGAGGTGCTGGCACAGCGGCAGGCTGAAGAGGCCATCCGCCGTGAAACGGAACGTCGCGCAGATGAAATTGTCCGTAAAATGGCAGAGAACAAACCTGACCTGCCGGACGGCAAAACAGAGCTGGCTGTCAGGGATATTGCCGGGCAGGAACGTGACCGGACTGCCAGTTCTGAACGGGAAACCGCACTGCCGGAGAGTGTGCTGCGTGAATCACAACGGGAACGGGAAGCGGTCCGGGAGGTTGCCCGGGAAAATCTGCTGCAGGAGCGTCTGCAGCAGATGGAGCGGGATATGGTTCGTGACCTGCAGAAAGAGAAAACCCTGGGCGGAGACTGATACAGGAAGACAAACACTGATGACAACGGATAACACGAACACGACACGTAACGATTCACTGGCTGCACGGACCGATACCTGGTTGCAGTCATTTCTGGTCTGGTCACCCGGACAGCGGGATATCATCAAAACGGTGGCACTGGTGCTGATGGTACTGGACCACATCAATCTGATATTCCAGCTGAAGCAGGAATGGATGTTTCTGGCCGGGCGAGGAGCCTTTCCGCTGTTTGCCCTGGTGTGGGGGCTGAATCTGTCCCGTCATGCGCATATCCGGCAACCGGCCATTAACCGGCTGTGGGGATGGGGAATTATTGCCCAGTTCGCATATTATCTGGCCGGCTTTCCCTGGTATGAGGGGAATATCCTGTTTGCCTTTGCAGTGGCGGCACAGGTGCTGACGTGGTGTGAAACGCGCAGTGGGTGGCGTACAGCAGCGGCCATTCTTCTGATGGCCCTGTGGGGGCCTTTGTCCGGCACCAGTTACGGCATTGCCGGGCTGCTGATGCTGGCAGTCAGCCACCGGCTGTACCGGGCGGAAGACAGAGCGGAACGTCTGGCGCTGGTCGCCTGCCTGCTGGCTGTTATTCCGGCGCTTAACCTTGCCACCAGTGATGCAGCGGCGGTGGCCGGTCTTGTGATGACGGTGCTGACCGTTGGTCTGGTGTCGTGTGCAGGAAAATCATTACCCCGTTTCTGGCCCGGGGATTTTTTCCCGGTATTCTACGCCTGTCATCTGGCTGTGCTGGGCGTTCTGGCGCTGTGACGGGTGTGGTATCTTTGACCGTAACAGGATGATTCGTCAGAGGCAGAACACAGCATGACAGAGCAGAAGCGACCGGTACTGACACTGAAGCGGAAAACGGAAGGGGAGACGCCTGTCCGCAGCCGGAAAACCATCATCAATGTCACCACGCCACCAAAGTGGAAGGTGAAAAAGCAGAAGCTGGCCGAGAAAGCAGCCCGGGAAGCAGAGCTGGCGGCAAAAAAAGCGCAGGCCAGACAGGCGCTGTCCATTTATCTGAACCTGCCCACACTGGATGAGGCTGTGAACACCCTGAAGCCCTGGTGGCCGGGATTATTTGACGGTGACACGCCCCGGCTTCTGGCCTGCGGTATCCGGGACGTGTTACTGGAAGACGTGGCGCAGCGGAATATCCCGCTCTCGCATAAAAAACTGCGCAGGGCGCTGAAGGCCATCACCCGTTCAGAAAGCTATCTGTGTGCCATGAAAGCCGGTGCCTGCCGGTATGATACGGAAGGGTATGTGACGGAGCATATTTCTCAGGAGGAGGAAGCGTATGCGGCAGCGCGTCTGGATAAAATCCGCCGCCAGAACCGGATAAAGGCAGAACTTCAGGCCGTGCTTGATGAGAAATAAAAAAAGCCTCCCTCAGGGAGGGGAGGCAGGGAAATAAGGCTTAAAAGGAAATAACTTCCGTACCCGAAAGAAAGCCAATCCACTGAGGTATTTATCACAATAATACTGACAACTAAAGGGGGACAGAAATATGAATGGATTCAGAAACAGTTCACGGAAC
>ENA-UESK01000801-UESK01000801.1-human-gut-metagenome-genome-assembly--contig:-NODE-801-length-13748-cov-2.635798_pt1 | contig 13748 bp, 10 predicted proteins | sample MGYA00243006_ERZ508007 | MGnify/ENA primary metagenome ERZ508007 (study PRJEB26167, sample SAMN06115452) | human gut metagenome | host: Homo sapiens | place: China:Jiangsu | collected 2015-08-21... | reverse complement strand
CGATGTTGATGATCTTGATCATCGGGTTAACAGCCGGACCAGCGGTGTCCTTGTAGGGGTCGCCCACGGTGTCGCCGGTAACGGCGGCCTTGTGCGCATCGGAACCCTTGCCGCCGTGGTGGCCGTCTTCGATGTACTTCTTGGCATTGTCCCACGCGCCGCCGCCGGAGGTCATGGAGATGGCGACGAACAGGCCGGTCACGATGGTGCCCATCAGCATGGCGCCGAGGGTCGCGAACGCCGCGCTCTGGCCGCCGAAGGCGTCGATGATGAAGTACACGATGATCGGGGCGAAGACCGGGAGCATGGAGGGCATGATCATTTCGCGGATGGCGGCCTTGGTCAGCATATCCACGGCGGCGCCGTAGTTGGGCTTCGCGGTGCCTTCCATGATGCCGGGGATTTCGCGGAACTGGCGGCGCACTTCAACCACGACGGCGGAACCGGCGCGGCCCACGGCCATCATGCCCATGGCGCCGAACAGGTACGGCAGCAGGCCGCCGATGAACAGGCCGACGAGGACATAGGGGTCCTGGAGGGAGAAGGACACGTTCAGGTTGGGGAAGAAGCGGCCGAGGTCTTCGGTGTAGCAGGCGAACAGCACCAGAGCGGCGAGAGCGGCGGAACCGATGGCGTAGCCCTTGGTCACGGCCTTGGTGGTGTTGCCCACGGCGTCGAGGGCGTCGGTGACTTCACGGACGTCGCCGGGGAGGTTGGACATTTCGGCGATGCCGCCGGCGTTGTCGGTCACGGGGCCGTAGGCGTCAAGGGCGACGATCATGCCGGCAAGAGCGAGCATGGTGGTCGCGGCGATGGCGATGCCGAACAGGCCGGCGTTGCTGTAGGAGAACAGGATACCGATGGAGATCACGATAACCGGCAGAGCGGTGGATTCCATGGACACGGCGAGGGCCTGAATGACGTTGGTGCCGTGGCCGGTGGTGGAAGCCTGCGCGATGCTGCGGACGGGGCGGAACGCGGTGGCGGTGTAGTATTCGGTGATCCACACCAGCGCGGCGGTGATCACGAGGCCGGTCAGGGAGCACATCAGCAGGTTGCCCACGCCGAAGGTCTTGCCCTGGATCTGCATTTCAGGAGCGCCCCAGAACAGCAGGAAGGTCACGACGATGATGAGACCGGCGGAAGCCAGAGCGGCGACGGTCAGACCACGGTACAGGGCCTTCATGATGTTGTTGTCGGAGCCGAGGCGGACGTACTTGGTGCCGAACACGGAGCCGAGAATGCACACGCCGCCGATGAGCAGGGGGTACATCATCATGAGGTGCTGGAGCTCGCCGGTGAAGTAGATGGCGGCGAGCAGCATGGTGGCGACCACGGTCACGGCGTAGGTTTCAAAGAGGTCGGCGGCCATGCCGGCGCAGTCGCCCACGTTGTCGCCCACGTTGTCGGCGATGACGGCGGGGTTGCGCGGGTCGTCTTCGGGGATGCCGGCTTCGACCTTGCCCACGAGGTCGGCGCCCACGTCGGCGCCCTTCGTGAAGATGCCGCCGCCGAGACGCGCGAAGATGGAGATGAGGGAAGCTCCGAAGCTGAGGGCCACAAGGGCTTCAAGCATGGTCTTCTGTTCCACGCCGAACATGGTCAGCAGGCCGTAGTAGAGGACCACGCCGAGCAGGCCGAGGCCCACGACCAGCAGCCCCGTCACAGCGCCGGCCTGGAAGGCCACGTTGAGGGCGGGGGTCATGCCCTGACGGGCGGCTTCAGTGGTACGGATGTTGGCACGCACGGAAACGTTCATGCCGATGTAGCCGGCGACGCCGGACAGCACCGCGCCAAGCACGAAGCCCAGCGCCACAAGGCCGGAAAGGGCCCAAGCCAGAAGCACGGCCACGATCACGCCCACGATGGCGATGGTTTTGTACTGACGGTTCAGGTACGCCTGAGCGCCTTCCTGAATAGCGCCAGCAATCTTCTGCATTTCTTCTGTGCCGGTACCGGCGGAGAAGACGCGCTTGGAGGTATCATACGCATAGTAGAGGGCGAACAGCCCGCAAGCCAATACCACGATGAATGAGAACATCTCAGAACCCCGCATATCGCTTTTTAAAAGTGAACAAAGGACGCTCCCCCTCCGCATCGCGCCTTCCGGCGGACGCGGTATGCCGGAAAAACGCGCAATCGAGCCTCCGGCCGAAACCGGGAAGCTCGTATGAGGTACAGCATCTCAAAAACACTGACCATATCAATGGAATCGAAAAATGTTACTCAAAAATAAGAGCACTGGCAAGCAAAAATCAGGGCCGGATACCGCGGAAAACCCTTCCGCCAGCCGCTTTCCGGCCTTCCAACCCTTGCCCGGCCCCCTTTGAGCCCCCTTCCCCATCCGAAACGACACGGCCATTTTCACAAAAAACGGCATCCCGGCATCACGATGCCCTTCTTGCCGGGACAAACAGCCGCCTCTCCTCGCATAAAAAGGGGCAAGCCGTCAACACCGGCCCGCCCCTTTCCGTATGGCATATGCGGAACGCCTATTTTTCGAGCGCCCTTTCCGATACCAGAATCCGCCGCCCCGCCGTGCCGTCGGGCTGCGTGTCCGTCAGCACCAGACGGTATCCGAAGGAAATCGAAAGCGGCTGATGCCGGTTCGTCCCCAGATCGAGGCTGACTTCAAGCGGGAGCCCGGCTTCGCGGTTCAGCGGGCGGGGAACCAGCACGGTGTCCTTGGAAGCAAGGACCCTGCCGTATTCGTCCGAAACGTAGACGCTCAGCATGATCTCGCCGTACCATGAGGCCCAGTCGGGCAGCTTGTCGATGACCGGATAGGCTTCCGCAACGATTCCAAGCTCATTGCCCACCGGTATCACCTGATACTGGAAGGCGAGGTAACGCATCTGGATGTTCTGGGACGCCTCATTTTTCCACGGATTGCTCGGGAGATGCCGCACGGACAGCCCCGAACACCCGGCAAGCAGCAGGACGCCAAGCAAAGCGAACACGCGAAGATTCATGAAGTTCCCCATCTTGCAGGACATGTTCCGACCGTTCCTATCGGGCAGGGGGACCCGCTTTCCCCAAGCCTTCCACCTCTTTTACCCAATAGAACGGAGAAAGGTCAATGACAGACCCGGCTCATTTTTCTATCCATGCCTCAAGGCGGGCGGCGAGCTCGTCCGGCGGGTAGCTCGGGCGGTCGTACATGCCCGCCTGCACCCGCTGGCGCGAGGCTTCCGACAGGATGACGGCCGCGGCGACGGAGACGTTGAAGCTCTGGATCATGCCGTACATCGGGATGTACACCTCGCCGTCCACCAGCGAGTTCAATTCGGCGGGAACGCCGCTGTGCTCGTTGCCCATGATGACCGCCGTGGGCTTCGTGAAGTCGTAGGCCCCGAGGGGCTTCGATTCCGGCGTGCAGCTCGTGGCGAGGATCTGATGCCCGCCCGCCTTGAGAGCCGCGTACAGTTCCTCGGCGCTGCGGTGCCGGACGCTCTCCACCCACTTGCGGGCGGACGCGGAACTTTTCTTGCCGAGCTCCGGGAACGCCGTATCCGTATAATAGAGGTGCAGCGCCGCAACCCCAAACGCGTCGGCGCTCCTGTAGATGGCCGAAACATTATGCGGATCGTGAATATTCGCCAACACCAGCGTCAGATCCTTCTGACGCCAGCGCAGTACCCGTTCCAGCTTGGCCCGGCGGCGCTCGGTGATTTCTCTGGCCACAAGATTCTCCTTACTCTTCAGGCTGAACGCCTACAATTCATCCCCGCCGCCGTTCATCGACAAGGCGGCGCGCTGCGCTTCCAGTTCCGCAAGCTCGGCTTCCAGTTCTCCAGCGCCTGTTCGCTTGATTCCTTCAACTGGCTGAACTTCTTCAGCAGTTCCGTCGTCTTGTTCCCGTCGGCGTACACCTCGGGGTCGGCCAGCGCGGCCTCGACGTCCGACTGCTCGGTCAGCAACGCCTCAAGCTGCGTTTCCAGCTTGGCATACGCCTCCTGCTTGGGGCGCATCTTCTTGTAGAGGGCATTGCGCTGCTCGGCCTGCTCGCGCTTGAGGCGCTTCAGCTCTTCCCGGTCCAGCGCCTTGCCGAGGACGGGGCCCTCGGCCTTCCGCCCGGCGTCCCTCTCCCTTTCCTTCCCGGCCTTGGACGCCGCCAGCGCCGCGCGCCGCGCAACGTCGTATTCGGCGAACCCTTCCTTATAGACGGTGATCCCGTCCTCGGCCATCGACCACGCCTCGTCAGCCACTTCCGAAAGCAGATACCGGTCGTGGGCCACCATCAGCAGCGTCCCGTCAAAGGCGTTCAGCGCCTCGACCAGCGCCTCGCGGCTTTCGAGATCCAGGTGGTTGGTGGGTTCGTCGAGCACAAGGAAGTTGGCGCGCGCGAGGAACAGCGACGCCAGCACGAGGCGGCTGCGCTCGCCGCCGGACAGGCTGCTCACCTGCCGGTCGAAATAGTTCTGCCCGAGCAGGAACAGCCCGAGGACGCTCATGAGCTCCTCTTCCGTCATCCGGGGATCGGAAAGCCGCCGGATTTCGCCGAGCACCGTGCCCGAGCTGTTCAGGAGCTCCGTCTGGTGCTGGCTGTAGTAGCCCATCTTGACCAGCGAGCCCATGACCTGCGTCCCGCCCTTGCGCTCCAGACGGCCCGCGAGGATTTTGAGCAGCGTCGACTTGCCGCAGCCGTTGTGCCCCACGAGGGCGATGCGCTGGCCCCGGTATATCGTGAACGTCAGCGGAGGCCAGAGGCTCACGCCGTCCGGGAAGGCGAACGCGAGATCGGCCACGGACAGGATGGTCTTGTCGGCCTTGGGCGGCTCGGGCCACTTGAAGCTGAGTTCCTTGCGCTTGGCTTCCGGGCGGAAGCCTTCCAGCTCCTTCTCAAGCTTCTTCGCCATCTTCTGGCGCGATCCGGCCTGGCGGGCCTTGGTCGCCTTGGCCCCGAAACGGCGCACGAAATCCATCTTGCGCTCGATTTCGGCGTTCAGGCGCTGGGCCTCGCGTTCCCTCTGCTCCTCAAGCTCTTCCTGCAATTCCACGAACTGGCTGAACGTCGCCTTGCGGAAAACAGGTTTCGAGCCGCCGAGGTACAGCACGTGCGTCCCGATCCGGTCCATGAACACGCGGTCGTGGGCCACGAAGACCAGCGCGCCCTTGTAATCCATGAGGAAATCTTCCAGCCATTCCACCGCCTCGATGTCGAGGTGGTTGGTCGGTTCGTCGAGCAGCAGGACGTCGGCCCCGGCGACCAGCACCCGGGCCAGCTTTGCGCGCTCGCGCCAGCCGCCGGACAGCTGCTTGATCGGCAGGTGCCACTTGCTCTCGTCGAATCCCAGACCGGACAGCACGGCCTGCGCCTTGTGCTCGGGATTGTAGCCGTACAGGGCCTCAAGCTCGGCCTGCCGCGCACCGAGGCGCGCGATCGCGGCCTCGTCCTTGGAGGCCGCCGCCGCTTCCCATGCGGACCAGAAATCATGCCAGTCCGGCAGGACGTCCACCACCCATTCGAGCAGCGGCGTGTCCAGCACGGCCTCGTCCAGATCCTGCTGCACGTCCCCCACCCGGCAGCCGCGCGGCATGATGATGCGCCCGGAATCCGGGGCATCGGCGTCCGCCAGCATACGGATGAGCGTCGACTTGCCGCAGCCGTTGGGCCCGCACACGCAGAGGCGGACACCGGAGTCGATGTCCAGAGAGAAGTCGGAGAAGATGTCCCGACCGCCGAAGGCCTTGGAAAGATTTTGGATTGTTATTTTCATAATACGATGGGAATGCTATTCGTCGATCTGTTCGGAGGCCGTCTCCATGTCGTCCAGCCCCAGACGCTCACGGCGCGCGGCTTCCTGCTTGCGTTCACGGGTGCCGAGCGACGCGGTGCGGCATTCGTCCCACTTCGCCGAGCGTTCCTGATGGCGGGCGAAAATGAGAAACCCGGTATGGGCCACCATGCGGTCTTCGGGGCGCAGGCGATCCGCGATGGGCTTCCAGCGGCGCACGAGGATTTCGCAGACTTCGACGTCGTCGAAGGGCCCCTGCTCCAGCCCGAGGAGGAGCTTGCCGACCTGATCCACAGTGGGCAGGAGGAACGCCAGCGCAGCGCCGGGCGTCACGGCGGCGGGGATGTGCTTCAAATAGTCCCACGGCGTCCGCACATCAAGGAACAGGGCGTCCGCGCCGGTCACGTCGCCGAAGCCTTCCGCGATGTCCTGACAGTGCATGGTCACGTTCTGCCCCACCCCGGCCCACTCCAGGTTCCTCCGGGCGAGCTTGTGGAATTCCTCTCTGGCCTCGAACGTATGCACCTTTCCGGTCGTGCCGGAGAACCACGACAGGGCCACGGTCAGGCTGCCCGATCCGGTGCCTGCTTCGATGACCGTACGGTTCGGCCCCACGCCGAGACGCATACAGATATACCCGATATCCTTGGGATAGAGGATCTGCGTCTGGCGTTTGACGCCCTTGACGATATCGTTCAGCGTGGGCTTCTGGATACGGTACGGCACGCCGAGCGTGGTGCAGACTTCGGAACCGAACTGCGCTTCGACCACATCGGCCATGCGCAGGATGCCGTCCTGCGTGTGCATGTCCTGATTTTCATCAACGCGGCGCAAGCTCCGCTTCCCCTTGGGGGTAACAATAATAACGAGATCTCCGTATGCGGGCATGAATTTTCCTTGGTTTCATTCGCTAAAAGTAAAGGCCATACTCCAAACGCGCCGAAGCGTACAGAGGGGATAGCCCACAGTCAACCTGAAAGCAATGGCGGACGCCCCTTTCCGCCCGTGAATTCTTCGCCGGGATGCCCCCCGCCCGCTCCGGCTCATGCCGCCCGCCCTTCCCAAGCCTTGCAAAACGCGCAAGATCAGGCTTGACCTCTGGGAAGCCTTGCTTTATAGATCGTCGCTGCCGTGTTTGCGCCAGTAGCTCAGTTGGATAGAGCAGCAGCCTTCTAAGCTGCGGGCCGTGGGTTCGATTCCTCCCTGGCGCACCAATAGATTTCAAGAGGATACATACCATAGTGTATGTATCCTCTTTGTCGTTTCCGGCCTTGGTTGCCCACTGGTTGCCCGTTTTGCGGCCAATCTTATCCATATGATGGCGTCCCGAGGCCCTTCTTCGGCACAGAATGGCCTTGCCGCCACTCTGGTTTGCCATCCCGAATGTGCGCCCGCACGTTCCCTTGCTCAGGGCGAGGCTCATGCAGCCTCCGCACCCCACGGCCTAGGGAACTTGCGGGCGCTTCCTTTTTCTGAAGGCTGCGCGGCAGCCGTCTCCGCTACGCTCCCCCTTTCCCCCATACACCCGAAAACGGACCAAAGTTCCCAAGCGGCCCCCGGCCTTTTGGGTCCTTCCCCGCTTTTGCCCGGCGCAAGGGTGCGTGCATCCCGGAGTTTGGCCGCGATCTATGGAATTCTTTCATGGAAAAATGCACACCTTGCCATTGGAGCCATCGCATGACGCAGGATCTGTCCCCCAAAGAGATCCAACAGTTGGTTGAGGAGCGCGCCCTAGCCATCGCCAAGGCTGCGGAACTGCCCGACGTGAAGGCCGAAGAAAAGCTCGACCCGTGGTTCGTGATCGATCGGCTCCGGCGCAACCGCGTCGGCGATGCCGATCTCTTCGTGACCCTTTTCCGGGGCCGGTATGCCTATGTCCCCGAATGGGACAAGTGGCTGTACTGGTCCGGACATCACTGGGACATCGACCTCCTTTCCCGCCGGGCCTTGGCCGACATCGAGCAGGTGTGCGCGGCCTATCAGAACGCCATCGTCGAAACGGGACAGGACGACAAGTCGCCCCTCTCCAAAACGATGCGCTCCCGGATCGACAAGCTCCGCACGGCTGCCGGTCGGAAAGAGGTGCTTGAGTGCGCGACATCCATCTACAATCCGCCGGTTGTTGCGGCCAACGATCTTGATCAGCAGCACTACCATCTGGCGACTCCCTCCGGCGTCGTGGACCTGCGCACCGGCGAATGCAGTCCCGGAGAACCCGAGAAGTACATACTCAACGCCATCCCGACGGAGTGGACCGGCCTTGATACGCCCTGTCCCAATTTCCAGCACTACCTACTCTCGTGCATGAATGGTGATCAGGAGATGGCCGACTTCATCGTGCGTCTGCTGGGTTACGGGCTGCTCGGCGACAAGTTCCTGAACATCTGGGCCATCATGTACGGCCCTTTGTCGCGCAACGGCAAGGATACGTTGATGAACACCATCAAGGGTATCCTCGGCGATCAGATACATGCCCGTATGGGGGTATCCCTTCTCATCGAACAGAAGTTTCCTCGAGACCCCAGCCGCCCCGAGCCGGAGCTGCTGGCCCTGCGCGGAGCACGAATCGCCTACGCTTCGGAAGCAAATGCCCGCCAGTCACTTGACCAAGCCAAGATCAAGGACCTCACCGGCGGCGGGTTCATTACGGCCCGCGGCATCAACGACAAGTACATGACCTCATGGAAACAGTCGGCGCTGATGATCCTGCTCACGAACTATGTGCCGAAAATGGATACTGATGACGACGGGTTCAACGCCCGTACCCTGTTCATCGAGTGGCCGGTCAAATTCGTCCCCAACCCGACCCGTGAATGGGAGCGGCAAATTGACCGTCATATGGGGAAAAAGCTGGAAGCCGAGCGCTCTGGCATCCTTGCGCTCATGGTGCGCGGCTGCATGGATGTGCTCGCCAACGGCCTGCGCATCCCGGAGAAGGTGTTGCGCTTCACGGAGGCCCAGATGGCGGCTCAGGACGACATCGGGCGATTCCTGAAGGAGTGCTGTCTCATCGAAGAACCGCCGACCGGCTCTCGCGACTACGAAACCAGAACCCCAGCTGCCGATCTGCTCAAGGCCTGCAACTGGTGGTGCAAGAAAATTCTGGGCAACTCCTACCCGTACACGCCCAAAAAGTTCACTCCAGCCTTGGAAAAGAAGGGGATATTCACCAAAAAGAGCAGTGTCATGTACTACTTGGGTGTCGTGGTCAAGCCTGAAATTCTGGAAGAGTACAACGACGATCTACTGGAAGAGCAGGAGAAGAATAGCCGGAGGAAGTCATGATTGCTCGGCCTATCCTCCCATCCTCCCACGAAATTCTGGTGTTCATATTTTGTAACCATGCGATAAGGAATACTCTTTTCCAAGAATGGGAGGATGGGAGGATACACACCTCAATCCCCCCGTGCGCACATGCGCGATCATGTGCGTATTTGTGTGCTGTGTGTATATCCTCCCATACTCCCATAGAGAGAAAGAAAGATAAGAAAGATAGGATATTGAAGGCAATCATTGGTTGGGAGTTTCATGGGAGCGTGGGAGGATTGAACCGATGAGCGACATCATACTCGATATCCTGCGCCGCTATGTGGACGGAACCAAGATCAAGAAGGCCAGCGCACGCTCCGGCGGCGAGTACCATTCCCCCTGCCCGAAGTGCGGCGGGACGGATCGCTTCTGCGTCTTCCCCGAACAGCCCGGCGGGGCGCTCGCCATGCAGCACGGCATCACCGGGACGTGGGCCTGTCCCCGGCACTGCCAAGAAGGCGGCGACGCCATCGATCTGCTGACGTGGGCTGGAGGGCTGACGTTCCGGGAGGCGTGCGAGGAGTTGCGGATTGACCTCCCCGAACGCACGCAGGAAGAGCGCCGCAGATACCGCCCCCTGCGCCCCCTGACCGCCCACGGCACGGATACGTGGACGCCGACGTCCTACGCCCCGCCTCCGGAGGCATGGCTCACACAGGCCACCAAGCTGGCCACAGAGGCCCATGCCCGCCTTCTGGAGACGCCATCCATCCTGAGCTATCTCGCCAAGCGTGGCCTGCCGCTTGAGGCCGTCCAGCGCTACGGGCTGGGCTACATCGAGGGAGAGGACAACACCGGGAAATACCTCTACCGCCAGCGCGCCGCGTTCGGCCTGCCGCCCAAGGAACGCGACGGCAAGCCTGTCCGGGCGCTGCGCATCCCCCGCGGCATCACCATCCCCTGCTGGAGCGACGGCGGCCACACGCAAGCCCTGCGCGTCCGTATCCGCAAGCGCAATGCCGACCTCGCCGAGGGCGAAGACAAATACATCCTCATCGCCCAGCCCGCGCCGCCCTACTCGGCCCCGCTGCGGCTCGCCCCCATCGGCGTCGCTCCAGAGCTGGCGACGTGGGCCGTGGTCGAATCCGAGCTTGACGCCATGCTCATCCACCACGCCTGCGGGGGAAAAATCGGCGCGCTCGCCATCCTCACGGCCTCCGGCAAACCCGATGCCGCAGCCCATGCGGCCCTCTCCGCAGCGGCCAGAATCCTCATGGTCATGGATTGGGACGCAAAGCCCGACGGCGACATCCCCACGGCCTCGAACTGGCGCTGGTGGCGCGACCGTTACCCCCAAGCCAAGCTGTGGCCCGTCCCCGCCGGAAAGGACCCGGGGGAAGCCTTTGCCAAGGGCGTGGACATCCGGGAATGGCTCCGCGGCGGCTGTCCGGCATCCTGCCCGCTGACGGCTCCAGAGTCAGGGCCCCAACCGCAAGCGCAGCCGGAACCGGAGCCAATGGGAGCTTTGCCCGATGGAACTGTTGCCGCTGAGGGAGAGGATAGTCTTATCCTTCCGGACTACCTTGAGAGAAGGGACATCCCCGCTGACGTGCTCACGCTCGCCCGGATCTGGCGCGGCAAGCCTATCCGGTTCGTCCGCGACGGCAACGGCGGCTGGGAATGGCGATACGATTACAGATGGGCGGCGGCACACCCGGATGACATGCAGGCGTTCATGAGCTTCCAAAGCGAGTCCGCCGCTATCTGGGACTGGCTGTCAGGGCACAGGGATTATGAGATAACTTCACGGAATTTTCTGTCTATCTGGGGCTAATATGGCATCACTCACTATCGAACAATGGCCAATCGGACGGCTTATCCCCTACGAAAACAACCCGCGGAAAAACGACGACGCCGTGCCGCGCATGGTGACCGTTATCCGCGAATTCGGCTTCCGCGTTCCCGTGCTGGCCAAAAGCACCGGCGACCTCGTTGATGGACACCTCCGGCTCAAGGCGGCGATGGCTCTGGGGCTGGACACCGTGCCGGTCATCACCGTGGACGACATGTCTCTGGAACAGGTGCGGGCCTTCCGCATCATGATCAACCGCTCGGCAACGTGGGCTGACTGGGACGACGAAGCACTCTTGCGCGAACTGCAAGCCCTGCAGCTCGCCTCATACGATCTCAGTCTTACCGGCTTTGACCAGCGCGAGCTGGACGAAATGCTCATGCAACTCGACGGGAGCACGGATAAGGACCCTGACGATATCCCCGAGCCTCCGGACGAACCGCAGGTACGCGATGGCGAAGTGTGGCTATTGGGCCGTCATCGGCTCATGTGCGGCGACTCGACCAGCCGTGCGGACATGCGCCGCCTGATGGGAGAGGACCTTGCCGACATGATCTGGACGGACCCGCCCTACAACGTCGACTACAGCGGCAAGGCTGGCAAAATCAAGAACGACAAGATGTCCGCCGCCGACTTCGACCAGTTCCTGCTGGCCGTTCACCGTGTCATGTTCGAGACGGTGCGTCCGGGCGGCGGGGTTTACGTCGCGCACTCCGAAGCCGGAGACGGCATGGCCTTCCGCCGGGCTTTCATCCAGTCCGGCTTCAAGCTGGCCGCCTGCCTTATCTGGCGCAAGCAAAGCGCTGTGCTGGGCCGTGGCGACTACCATTTCCAGCATGAGCCGATCCTCTACGGCTGGCGTCCCGGGGCCGCGCATCGCTGGTACGGCAACCGCAAGCAGAAGACGATCTACGAATCCTGCCTCGACGGGCTGACGCCGATGGCCGACGGCAGCTGGCAGCTCATGATTGACGGAAAGCTCTACCGGCTGCGTGGGGAAGCCTTGTCCATCGAAGAACTGGCCAGCTCAATCATCTCCGTCCCCAAGCCCGCCAAGTCCGATCTGCACCCCACGACAAAGCCGGTGGCGCTCATCGAGCGTATGGTGGCCAACTCGTCTCCGGCCAAAGGGCTGGTGCTGGACCCGTTCGGCGGCTCCGGCTCGACGCTGATGGCCTGTGAGCTGTTGGGCCGCAGCTGCCGCACGATGGAACTGGACCCGCGCTTCGCCGAAGTCATCATCCGGCGCTGGCAGGACTACACCGACGGACAAGCCCTGCGCGAAGCTGACGGCGCAACACTGGGAGCGGCATGATGTCCAAAGCGGCATACGAACAAAAACGGAAATTTTCCGCCCAAATTCGTGTGCGTTTCAACACGACGACAACGCGCATCGAGCTGGCCGACGCCACCCCATTCGGCGGCCCCACCGGAACATACCGCATGCGCGTCGACCGGCGCTGGTGCGATGCCGCCGACGGCGCGCCGTGGTTCATCAACCGGCAAGACCTCGGAACGCTCATCACAACTATCGCTATGGGCACCTTTGCCGAGCCGTCACCGCGGCCGGAGCTGACGGCACGGCAACGCGTGCGGGCCTTTTCTGGAATAGCCGAGGACGGAACCCGGAAGTACGAGCTGACATGGACGCTCACGCCTCCAATCCTTGGTGCGGACGGACGCTGGCACATCGCTGTAAATTCTTACAGCTCAGGCCCCGTCTTTTTACAGTGTGACGATGTCGAACCCGTAACCATGAGGAACAACAATGGAAAATGAACTATGGAACGGCCTACCCGTTGTAAACGGCATCGCCGGAAAAGGCATCCGTTTCGAGCGCATCCGGCGCATCACGGGTTATCTCGTCGGCACCGTGGACCGCTTCAACGACGCCAAGCGCGCCGAAGTGAAGGACCGCGTGAAGCACGTGAGGATGAGTGATGGAAATGCCGTGGGAGGTGGTCATGACGTAACGCAATAAAAAAGGGGCGGTATTGACCCTACCGCCCCGGGCAAAGGAATCAGGCTAGGCCCAACACCCTTCATCCACCGTTGTGTCTAGCCTCCCTGCAACGACCAGTCAAGGGAGGCGTATGGGAACCACAAGCAACAGATAGGAGACCGAGGCATGTCCGATAAAGAAACCGCCGCTGGCGACCGCGCCGCGCAGATTGAGGCCATGCTCGAACAGAGCAAGGGCACGGACATCATCGTCCTCCTAAAAGCTAAAGAAGCCGCAAAGAAGGCGGTCAAAGACGACCCGAGCAATGCCAACCTCGCGGCGCTCCAGCGTGCAAGCAAAATGCTGGAGGATGCTCAAGTGGGCACGACGGAAAAGCGCGAAACGCTGAAAACGGCAACGGACGTACTCGAACACCTGCTCAAAAACGGCAGGAAAATCAAAAAAAGCAAACTGTATCAAGATATACGGAAGGGTATTCTGCGTCGCAACGCGGACCTGTCGTTCAGCGTGGGCAACGTCAACAAGTACGGAACCACGCTGCCGATGGCCGAGACGCCGGAAATGGTGGCTCAGGAGGCCGAGGAACGGGTCCGCCGCAAGGACAACGCGGACATCCGCATCAAGGAAGCCGAGGCCCGGCGCAAGGAACTGGCCGCCGACGTCGCCGAGGGCAAGTACATCCCCCGGGACATGGTCGAGCAGGAACTCGCCGCCCGGGCGGTCACGCTGAACTCGGGGCTCAAGTCCGCCGTCGAAGCGCAGGCGCTGGACCTCATCGAGACGGTGGACGGCAACCCCAAACAGGCGCACCGCTTCCTTGCCAAGATGGAGGCCGTCATCGACGGCCTGAGCAACAAATACGCCCAGCCGATGGAGATAGAGGTCAACCTTGACGATCCGTCCCTCAACCCCGAACAGGAAGAAAGCTGACGTCAGCGTCCGGCTG
>ENA-UESK01000792-UESK01000792.1-human-gut-metagenome-genome-assembly--contig:-NODE-792-length-13853-cov-9.542320_pt1 | contig 13853 bp, 10 predicted proteins | sample MGYA00243006_ERZ508007 | MGnify/ENA primary metagenome ERZ508007 (study PRJEB26167, sample SAMN06115452) | human gut metagenome | host: Homo sapiens | place: China:Jiangsu | collected 2015-08-21... | reverse complement strand
ATCCGTATGGGTCTGTTTGGGGCAATATGCATTGGGGACATTCTACCAGTACCGATTTGATGCATTCGGAGAAGCAGCGTATTATTCAGGTATTGACGAACTTGCTTCATAATGCGATGAAATTTACTAAAACAGGTGAAATACGTTTCGGATGCCGTATTGAAGGTACGGATGAAGTCTATTTTTATGTATCGGATACCGGTATCGGCATTCCGAAGGAGGAGCAGGAAAAGATATTCTCCCGTTTTACGAAGCTTGATCGGGAGATGCAGGGAACAGGGCTTGGACTGACACTTTCGCAAACAATTGTTCATAATCTTGGGGGAAGATTCGGTGTAGAATCGGAAGTCGGTAAGAGTAGTACTTTTTTGTTCATCTTGCCTTTGGTTACGAAGAAAGAAATAACAAATAATAAGATATGAATAATCCCACCCTGAACATTCACTGGTTCAAGGTGGGATTATTTATGTAAACAATATGTTTAGCTTTTAAGATTTAGGTGCACCCGCATCTTTAATTCCGGAATCTGGCGATCCGTTGCTTGCTGCGGTATTTCCACCGGAAGGAGCTGGATTGCTTGTCGGAGTAGAACCGGAGGTTGTAGAGCCTGCGCTTGCCGGACCGGAAGTTGGGGTACTTGCTGGTCTGGCAGTAGCGGAACTGACCGGACTTGCAGACGATGTCGAAGCAGAAGCCGGACGAGCGGCATTTGCACTGTTGGCAGTAACACCGACAGTAACAGCCTGAGGCTGAACTTCCCAATGGAACGGCTCGAAATTAGAGTTTGGATCTACCCAAGACGGTTTCTTGGATGCGTAGATGATAAACGGAGCAACGACTACGATCAATGCACCGATGATCAATACGGAGAACCAAACGGTATTGCTACCGGTAGAAATCTGGCTGGGCGGGATAAAGCTCAGAATGAATGCGAGCAATGAACCACAGAAGCCAAGACCACCAATGAACCACATTAAACCGTTACCGGATTTACCGATACGGAACGGACGATTCAATTTCTTCATCTTATAACGCAGTGCGATAGCTCCGGAGAACATCAACAGATACATAATCAGATAAAGAATCACTGTCAGCTGTGACAGAATCTGATAGAAACTCTGTACGGAAGGCATAACGACGAACAACAAACTCAGTACAGTCACAGCGATACCCTGCACGAACAAGATATTCTTCTGTACACCCAGTTTGTTTGTTTTCTGGAAGAACGGAGGCATATAACCTGCTTTACCTACGGCAAAGATACCTTTTGACGGACCTGCAACCCATGTCAGCACACCTGCCAACACTCCGAATGCAAGAGCGATAGCGATGATCGGTGACAACCAGGAAGCGTGAATGTATCTGAAATAGTTATCGAAACCGACGAGCAGACTCTGAGTTAAGTTAATATCCTTAGCAGGGATGATAACGCCCAATGCGAAGGTTCCCAATACGAAGATAAGAACAGTGATCAGCGCACCGATAAATACGGCTTTCGGATAGTTCTTGGAAGGGTTCTCTACGTCTTTTACGTGGATACCGCCCATTTCCATACCGGCATAAAACAGGAAGATACTGGCAGCAAGGACGACGTTATCGAAGTTGGTAAAGTCAGGGAAGAAGCTGCTGTGGAAATCCATATTGGATTGTCCTCCAGTTGCCAGATAGATAATACCTAATATAATCAGCAAAGCGGCCGGAATAATCGTACCCACCATACCACCGATTTTGGCTACCTTACCAACCCAGCTCATACCTTTCAGAGAAATGAATGTAGCCAGCCAGTAGATGATAAGAACTACGACGAGGGTGTAATACTTGTTGTTTGCCAGCGACATATCATGTACGTCGTTCATTCCGATGAAGGCGATGGATACGGCACCGAATGTCAATACGGTAGGATACCAGATCGTACTTTCGATCCATTGTACCCAAATGGCGAGGAATCCCAGTTTTTTGCCGTAGGCTTCGCCTACCCACCGGAACACACCACCCTGCTTATCCTGAAACATCGCCGCCAACTCTGCTGCAACGAGCGATGTAGGGATTAGAAAGACAATAGCTGCAAAAAGATAATAGAAGGCCGAACTCATTCCATATACGGCCTCGGCTGGTAGTCCACGCAAGGATACTACTGCCGTAACATTCATGATAGCCAGGGTAAACACACCCAGCTTCACTGCATTTTTAATATTCGCCATAAGTTAAGGTTTTAAGTGAAAAATATTTTAAAGTCAGTGTTATAACAACATTTTGCGTGAGATGTTTCCGCAATCTCTTTCAAAGTTCGTTAATTAACATCCCCGAAATGGGAGATTGTAACCCCGGATTTACTTCTTCCGAAACAATCGCTTTCTCCAATTGTTTTTAAGCAATCTAAATTATAAATGAATCATTTTATTATAAACTAAGTAGTTATGAAATCAGCGCTTTCAGATTTTATTTCCGGGAAAAAGGGAATCTATGGTATTCTTCACATTATTATATTAGTAATGTCCCTATTCCTGGTTATTAGTATCTCGGTAGATACTTTTAAGGGAATTCCTTTCTATACACAGTCTTCGTATATGAAAGTACAGCTATGTATCTGTCTTTGGTTTCTTTTTGATTTTGTATTGGAGTTCTTTCTGGCAAAACATAAGGGACGTTATTTGCGGACGCATTTTATCTTTTTATTGGTGGCGATTCCTTATCAGAATATTATCGCCTATTATGGGTGGACATTTTCGGATGAGATCACCTATCTTCTCCGTTTCATACCTTTATTGAGAGGAGGATATGCGCTTGCCATTGTGGTCGGCTGGTTGACCTACAATCGTGCTTCGAGTTTGTTTGTCTCTTATCTGACGATGTTGTTGGCAACGGTCTATTTTTCCAGTCTGGCATTTTTTGTGCTTGAGCATCGGGTGAATCCCTTGGTGAATGGTTATGGAGATGCTTTGTGGTGGGCTTTTATGGATGTCACTACCGTCGGTTCGAATATCATAGCGCAGACGGTGACCGGACGTGTACTTTCCGTTTTGTTGGCTGCCCTGGGTATGATGATGTTCCCTATCTTTACAGTTTATATCACAAATCTGATTCAGCAATCTAACAAACGTAGAAAACAATATTACGAAGAGGAGGAACTAGAGAAAAAGGCTTCCGAGAAAAAAGAATTGGCAGAAAAAGCAGCCGTACAGAAAGCAAGCACATCATAATGTGCTTGCGGATAAGATGAAAAAACAGATGAAGTGATGATGACGGTAAAGTGTTGAAAACCAAAGATGAATTACTTTTCTTAATACTATAATTACTTTTCTTTATAAGCGGCGAAGGAAAAGGGGTGGAAAAGAGGTATTACTTTCTATCTTTGTTGAGAAGAGATAAGACACGACGCTGTTATAACCGTTATTGAATGAATCAAACTTTACCTTATCCGGGTTAATAACAGCTATCTCATTTTAATAACTAGAGTTGTTCAGGGGTAAGTTCAATTTGTAGCATTTGAAAAATGATGCCGTTTGTATTGAAACATTGGCGGGAAATCAAGAGGGTAAGGGGAATAGAAAAAGGTTACTATCAATAGATAGTAACCTTTACCTTTCTTATAAAAGAGATTGAGAGAATTTTAGTCAACAACGGTGATATGGTTGTTGCTAAATACATTCAATTCCAGCTTGTTCATGATGTATTGAATAGCTAACTGCGCTTTCACGGAGTTGCCCGAACCATCCAAAGGAGGAGCAAATGCGGCAATACCGAACTGTCCGGGCAGTACGCCCATCACACCGCCACCTACACCTGTTTTTGCAGGAATACCGGAAGTGTACATCCAGTCGCCGGTATGTTCGTAGAAACCTACGGCGGCAATCATGGCAGTGATTTTAGGAGCCAGGACGGCATCAAAAACTTCTTTTTTAGTCACAGGGTTCACACCACCGTTGGCGATTGTACCGGCTGCGATGGAAAGCTGCAATGCGGTAACTCCCAATGAACACTGGCGGGTGTAAAGGTCTAATGACATATCCGGGTCATCATAAATCCGGTTGTAATTCTTCAATAGCCATGCGATAGAACGGTTGTTGAAGTTGGTGTCCGATTCCGACTTGTACAATTCATCAATCAGTTGCGGGGCACTGCCGCATAGGTCTGTCACATTTCCTACGATGGCATCCCATTTCTTGGCAGAGTCACCAATGGGCTGCACCATACTGCAGGCAGAGATGGCTCCGGCATTTACCAGTGGGGTAGACGGATGATCGTTCTCCAACAAGATAGCGATGATTGAATTGAAGGGCAAGCCTGTTGCGTCGGCTCCAATCTTGTCCAGAATCTCTTTAGCACCGTATTGACGCAGTGCCAGGATAGCCGTATGTACTTTGGATACGGATTCTATACCGAAGCGATAGTCAGTATCTCCCACATGGATGGTCTGCCCGTTGAGCAGGCAGACACTGATTCCAAAGAGATCCTTGTTGACATTTGCCAGATAAGGAATATAGTCGGCATTCTTGCCGCCGGTATTGGCCTTTACCTGATCGTATGCCTCCTGTACCACTTCTTTCAATTGAGCGAGTGTTACTTTTTTATCCATAGATCATTTTATTTTTTTACGGTTTTACGACGACCACCGTGGTTGAACATCTTGGCTTCTACCGGAAGATTCTTTTCTTGAGCCATACGGGTAGGAGTTGGATATTCCAGTTTTTCCAGTTCGGCGATGGCATTGTTGATGTCGCCCAGAAGCATATCTGCCATGTCACGGCTGAATCCCTGACGAACAACGACACGCATCACTACATAATCTTCCAGTTTAGAAGGCAATGTATAAGCAGGAACCATCCAACCATGTTGAGATAGTTTGTCTTGCAAATCATACAAAGTCCATTTGGCGCTCTTTGCATATTCCGGTTTCAGATACCAGATGAATAGCGGGTTCACAACATCTTCTGAGTAGTTAACGAACGGAACCATCTTGGCTATTTCACTATGGATATATTTGGCAATTTGCAGGGAGTTGTACTGCACTTCTTTGTAACCCTGGAATCCTAAGCGGATGAATTGATAATATTGTCCCAGAATTTGTGCGGCCGGACGAGAGAAGTTCAAACCTACCTGTGTAATGTTGGCGCCCAGATAGTTGACGCTGAATGACATTTCTTCGGGCAGATATTCTTTGCCTTTCCAACAAACCCATCCGAGTCCCGGATATACCAAACCAAACTTGTGGCCGGATACGCTGATAGAAAGTACCCATTTCAAACGGAAGTCCCATTTCTTTTCCGGATACAGGAACGGAAGGATGAAACCACCACTGGCGGCATCTACGTGGATAGGAATGTCATAACCGGTCTTGGCATTGTAAGCATCCAGAGCTTTATCCAATGCTTCGACATCATCATTCAGTCCAGTCCATGTAACACCTTGAATCGGTACGATACAGATGGTGTTTTCATCACACATTTTCAAAGCTTCTTCGGGGTCAAGAGTGGTTTTTTCAAGCGTCAAAGGCACTTCACGCATTTCAATCTGCCACAACTGTGCAAACTTTTCCCAAACAACCTGGAAACCTGTAGAAATAACAAAGTTTGGTTTATCAAATGGTTTGCCCTGTGCTTGTCTTTTCTTACGCCAACGCAACCAGGCAGCTACACCACCCAACATACATGCTTCTGAAGAACCGATAGCCAAAGCACCTGTTTTCCAGGTATCTTTTTCAGGAGAGTTCCACAAGTTGGCAACGATGTTGATACATTTACCGTTCATCACAGCGATACGCGGATATTCTGTTTCATCAATGTAGTTGATGTTGATGGCCTCATTCATCAGCTTGGTTGCATATTCGTCCATATAAGTGGTAACGAAAGTAGCCAGATTCAAACGGGGCTGAGTTTGAGCAAATGTTTCATCTTTCACCATTTGATAGGCGACTTCAGGAGTAGTAGGTCCATCAGGTATTTTCTCTACCGGAGAGGGTTGTAACATTCTGTCTGAACCAAATACATCGGTTTTTGCATCACCTTTTCTGAAATTTAAATCTTCCATACTAATTTGTTTTTTTAAAGGTTTAGGGCGATGGGGATTTTCCCCGTCGAATTTCCCACAACAACAGCAGATAGGTTTGAAAGTTTCCCGGTTTTACATTATTTGGCGTTTATTAAGGAGGAGGACGCCCTTATTGAAGCGGAGCTTTTGTGATTTAGCGGAAAAGCTTATGATCGTACTAGTTTTGAACTAATTTCGAGCTTGTGCAGATTTATTTTTGATGCCTAATGGGTTTATGGCTAATGATACATAATTTTATTCGTCTGGCAGCTGTCAGACGAATAAATTTATGTATGATGAATATTAAATCATCGCATATTACCAATTAAATTTTAGAAGAACTAAGATTAGTTCATTCCCACACGGTTATGAATCAATTGATATTTTAGCAAATAAGTATTGAAACGCAGATTAACGCAGATTTTCGCAGATTATTAGAAGGCTGCGCCATGTTTGAGAACTTTTTTATTCTTTGCGAAAATCTGCGTTAATCTGCGTTTCAATAAATGTTCATTTGGCTCATTTCGGTGCATATTTGAACTTTATAAAGCAACTATTGTTTTCTTCAAACCTAAACTTTTAACGAATAAGCATTATGAAGATACAGACGGGACGGGGAACAATTCCTCTTATTACTTTAATTGCCATCTGGTCTATTTCGGCATTGACTTCATTGCCGGGACTGGCTGTTTCACCTATATTGGGTGATCTTACGAAGATATTTCCGAAAGCTACGGATCTGGACATACAGATGTTGACTTCGCTGCCATCACTGCTCATTATTCCTTTTATATTGCTGGGTGGTAAACTGACAGAGAAAGTCGATTATGTCCGTGTATTAAAGGTCGGACTCTGGCTTTTTGCCGCGAGCGGTATTTTGTATCTGATTTCCAATCGAATGTGGCAATTAATTGTGGTAAGTGCTTTGCTCGGTATCGGTTCCGGTCTGATTATCCCTTTATCTACCGGGTTGGTTTCCAGATACTTTGTAGGAACCTATCGGGTGAAACAGTTCGGATTAAGCTCCGCTATTACTAATTTCACATTAGTGATAGCAACTGCCGTAACGGGCTATCTTGCAGAAGTCAGCTGGCATCTGCCTTTCCTGGTCTATCTCCTCCCATTGATTTCCATTCTGCTGGTAGGACATTTAAAAGAAGACCGGACGGGAGAAGTCGCTTTTACACCTTCTTCTTCTGCAGATACTACAAAAGACAACGAATCCTCCGAACAATCTACTTCCATAGATATAGGAGGCAGCAAGTACGGTATTCACATCAAACATCTGATAGAGTTGATGCTCTTCTATGGCGTGATAACATATATCGTGGTAGTAGTGATCTTCAATCTACCTTTCTTAATGGAAAAGCATCACTTTTCCAGTGGCAATTCCGGATTGATGATTTCGCTTTTCTTTCTGGCCATCACCGCTCCGGGTTTTTGCCTGGACAAGATTGTAGCCCTGCTGAAAGGACGTACAAAAGCATACAGCCTGCTGTCGATGGCATTGGGATTGTTGTTAATCTGGATAGCTCCGATCGAATGGCTGATTATTCCCGGATGTATCCTGGTTGGTTTGGGATATGGCATTATTCAACCTATGCTTTATGATAAGACCACCCAGACCGCACTGCCGCAAAAGACCACATTGGCTTTGGCGTTTGTGATGATGATGAATTATCTGGCTATCTTGCTTTATCCCTTTATTGTCGATTTTTTCCAGTGGATATTCCATACCCAATCACAGGAGTTTCCTTTTATCTTTAATCTTCTGATAACTATTGTTACTCTTTTCTGGGCATATCGGCGCCGTAATACCTTTTTGTTTAACGACCAATTAAAATAGAAAATGAAGAATAAGAAACTGGAAGCCAATCTTAGTATGGCTGTCTCGAAAGTATTTAGCGGTTTAAATATGAATGCCTTAAAGTATCTTCTGCCTTTGTGGATGAGTCCATTGACAGGAGCCACGCTTCGTTGCACATTTGCAGCAGCTGCTTTTTGGGTGATCGGGTGGTTTATGCCTCCGGAGAAATCGTCAACCAGAGATAAATGGCTCCTCTTTCTGTTGGGGGCTTTGGGACTTTACGGTTTTATGTTTCTCTATCTGGCCGGATTGAGTAAAACAACTCCTGTCTCCAGTTCCATATTTACCAGTCTCCAGCCTATTTGGGTTTTTCTTATCATGATATTCTTTTATAAGGAGAAGGCGGGCGCTAAAAAAATAATAGGAATTTCTATCGGTCTGATAGGAGCGTTGGTTTGCATCCTAACCCAGCAAAGCGATGATTTAGCCTCTGATGCTTTTACGGGGAATATGCTTTGTCTTCTAAGTTCTGTGGTGTATGCTGTCTATCTGATTCTTAGTCAGCGCATCCTCACGGCCATTGGAGCGATAACGATGTTGCGATATACCTTTTCCGGTGCTGCCGTGTCTGCCATTATAGTCACGTTTATTACAGGATTTGATGCCCCGGTATTCTCCATGCCATTTCATTGGACGCCTTTCCTTATTCTGATGTTCGTATTGATTTTCCCGACCACTATCAGTTATATGCTGCTGCCTGTCGGTTTGAAATATCTGAAGACGACGGTAGTCGCTATCTATGGTTATTTGATTCTGATTGTGGCGACCATTGCTTCCCTTGCTCTAGGACAAGATCGTTTTAGCTGGACGCAGACATTTGCAATCATTTTTATCTGTATTGGAGTTTACCTGGTTGAAGTGGCCGAAAGTAAAGAAAAGTAAAGAAAAAAGGCATTCCATCACGGAATGCCTTTCATTATTTCATCATCATGTTTTATAGAGAGGAGTTGATTGCTTGCGCTATGGACTTGAATTCTTCATCCGACAATTTCAGTTTCGGATTCGAAAACAACATATCCGATTCCTTTTGAATAGGAATTAAATGAATATGTGCATGGGGTACTTCCAGTCCGATAACAGCTTCGCCTACCTTTTGGCAAGGGAATGCTTTTTTAATGGCACAGGCTACTTGCTTTGCAAACACGTGCATAGCAGCCAGGTCTTCATCGCTCAAATCGAAAATATAGTCTACTTCCTGTTTGGGCACTACCAATGTATGTCCCTTTACCAATGGATTGATATCGAGAAAAGCAAAAAACTTTTCGTTTTCTGCCACCTTGTAGCAGGGGATTTCTCCTGCGATGATTCTACTGAATATTGTTGCCATAACTTTTATTGATAAATTAAGGCAAGCCTCACATGGAGACCTGCCTTTACGTTAAATTGATATGTTTACTACTTCCAGTGCAATTTTACCTTGTGGAACAGTAATTTCTGCTACATCACCCACCTTCTTGCCAAGCAGACCTTGTGCAATCGGGGTATTAACGGAAATCTTCCCTTCCTTCAGGTTAGCTTCACTTTCTGAAACGATGGTATAAATCATCTTCATGCCATTCTTTACATTCTTCAGTTCCACCTTATTTAAAATCTGTACGGAATCTGTTTTCAATTTAGATTCATCGATGATTTTGGCATCTGCAATGGTAGCTTTCAATTTGTTGATGCGCATTTCAAGCATACCCTGCGCCTCTTTGGCGGCATCGTATTCTGCATTTTCCGACAAGTCTCCTTTATCTCTGGCTTCGGCTATTGCCGCAGAGATCTTCGGGCGTTCCACAGTTTCCAGTTCCTTCAGTTCCGCCATCAGTTTCTTGTAACCTTCTTCTGACATATAAGCCATGATGTTTTCCTCCTTTAATTGTTTTAAATGGTCATATAAACAAAAAAGAATTCCAACATGAGCCATGTTGGAACCCTCTTTTCATTATTTCTTTGCAAAGATAGCCTTTTAAGTGATACGTGTCAAGTGAAAAAAGATGCTATGTAACATATTTAAATGAAATATGCTAAATTATAACAACTTAGAGCAATGACTTGACAGCTGCTTCCAAATCCTTAATGTCTTCGCCACGAAGCTTCAATTCGTTGTTACGATTAATCAAAAAGATAGATGGAACCTGACGAACATTATATACGGCTACGTTGGTAGAGTAAACTCCGTTTCCATCGCGCACACAGACCCATGGAAGATTATCTGCCGCTGTTTTCCAGTAGTGTTCGTCCGCGTCGAGAGATACTTGGTATATTTCCAGTCCTTGTTTTGCGTATTCATTATATAGTTCGCGAAGCATCAGGTTGTGAGGAGCTCCGGCAGGCGACTGGAATACAGAGAAATCGAGCAAAACGACTTTGCCTTTCAGGTCGGTCAGCTTGCGCACATTTCCTTTCACATCACGCAAGGCAATGTCGATAATACCGGTTTCTACGATTTTGTCCTGTGGAATTTCCAGAGCTTTTGTTTGCGGCTGACGCGTGTTCTTCATTCCTTTGATTACAATATTATAAAGGTTCTTGGAACGTACCGCATGAGGAAACGCATTGTTGAGGCTCGTAGCAACAGCTGCGAAACATTTCACATCGTCTTTATTGTTCAACGGATCGAATATCAGATAATTATTGAGCTTCTGGAACAGGGCAAAGTAAGCTGCAGCCGTGTTGGGAGCAGCAAAAATATAGTTCACTTTGACATCTTCCTTATAGTTGTTGAGCAATGTTGCCAGGCTGTCTTCAAATACATCATGCCCTATTCCGTTGCTGCGCAGAGATGCCAGTAAATTGTCCACCTCTTTTTGAAGGCGAATCTGCTTCAACGTCAGTTCTTTTATCTTATTGCTGTTTTCCGAACCTTCCACCGTATAAGTAGTAGAGAAATCCACATACGGAGCTTTGATTTGAATTGTTTCGATAGAATCTACAGAAAAATTGATGATTTTGTCGTCAATCCGCAAACGGTAAAATTCGGGTGACTCGGGACGAGGCTGCTTAAAACTGAATGTACCTTCCCCTTTCAGCTTCACTGAATCGAGCGGAACAATACCTTCCAGACCGGAAGCTTCGAGATAAAGCATTTTACCGTCGGCTCCTGATACATCCCCGTTCACCTGGAATTTAGGGCCGGAACTACAAGCAGTAATAGTAAGTGCGGCGAGCGCTGCAAAAGTAACCTTTTTCATATAGTGTGTGTTATTAACGAGATGCAAATATACTTCTTTTCGAGATTAGTCAAAGCATTTTGCTGTGTTCTTCATCCTAATTTTGAAAAAAAAATCAGTTCGCCACTAACTTTTTACCTCATTTCCACCTAATTACCACGATAAATGTATATCTTTGCAGGAATTTTGAAAGAAAAAGTATAGATAAAACAATTTTTATGATTAACCCAATTGTTAAGACAATCGAGTTACCTGATGGAAGAACCATCACGCTCGAGACGGGAAAGTTGGCAAAACAGGCAGACGGTTCTGTAATGCTCCGCATGGGAAACACCATGTTGTTAGCTACTGTTTGTGCCGCTAAAGATGCAGTTCCCGGAACAGATTTTATGCCTTTACAGGTAGAGTACAAAGAAAAATTTGCGGCATTCGGCCGTTTTCCCGGTGGTTTCACCAAGCGAGAAGGTAGAGCTTCTGATTATGAGATTCTCACTTGCCGTCTTGTCGACCGTGCTCTCCGTCCTTTATTCCCCGATAATTATCACGCAGAGGTATATGTGAACATCATCCTCTTTTCTGCTGATGGTGTGGATATGCCGGATGCATTGGCAGGACTTGCCGCTTCTGCAGCACTTGCCGTTTCAGATATTCCTTTCAACGGACCGATTTCTGAAGTACGTGTAGCACGTATCGACGGTCAGTTCGTTATCAATCCTACTTTTGAACAACTGGAAAAAGCTGATATGGATCTGATGGTGGCCGCTACTTATGAGAACATCATGATGGTAGAAGGTGAAATGCACGAAGTATCCGAAGCTGAATTGCTGGAAGCAATGAAAGTAGCTCATGAAGCTATCAAGGTTCATTGTAAAGCACAGATGGAGTTGACTGAAGAGGTTGGAAAAACAGTGAAACGTGAATACAACCATGAAGTGAACGACGAAGATTTGCGCAAGGCTGTTCGTGAAGCATGCTACGAAAAAGCTTACGCTGTTGCCGCTTCCGGAAACAATAACAAACACGAACGTTTTGCTGCTTTCGAAGCTATCCGTGAAGAATTCAAAGCTCAATTCTCTGAAGAAGAGTTGGACGAAAAGGGTGCGTTGATCGACCGTTACTACCACGATGTAGAAAAAGAAGCCATGCGCCGTTCTATCCTTGACGAAGGTAAGCGTTTGGATGGTCGTAAGACTACTGAAATCCGCCCGATCTGGTGTGAGGTTGGTCCTCTGCCTGGTCCTCACGGATCTGCTATCTTTACTCGTGGTGAAACACAATCACTGACTTCTGTTACTCTGGGTACCAAACTGGATGAGAAGATCATTGACGATGTTTTGGAACACGGAAAAGAACGTTTCTTATTGCATTATAATTTCCCTCCTTTCTCTACAGGTGAAGCAAAAGCACAACGTGGTGTAGGTCGTCGCGAAATCGGTCACGGTCACTTGGCTTGGCGTGCTTTGAAAGGACAGATTCCTGCTGACTATCCGTATGTAGTACGTGTGGTTTCAGATATCCTCGAATCTAACGGTTCTTCTTCTATGGCTACCGTATGTGCCGGCACATTGGCATTGATGGATGCAGGTGTGAAGATCAAGAAACCGGTATCGGGTATCGCTATGGGATTGATTAAGAATCCGGGCGAAGAAAAATATGCTGTATTGTCTGATATCCTGGGTGACGAAGACCACTTGGGAGATATGGACTTCAAGGTGACCGGAACAAAAGACGGTATCACTGCTACACAGATGGATATCAAGGTAGACGGTCTGTCTTATGACATTCTGGAACGTGCTTTGAACCAGGCTAAAGAAGGACGTATGCATATCCTTAATAAGATTACTGAAACAATTGCTGAACCACGTGCCGACCTGAAAGAACATGCTCCACGTATCGAAACGATGACAATTCCTAAAGAATTCATCGGTGCTGTGATCGGCCCTGGTGGAAAGATCATCCAAGGTATGCAGGAAGAAACTGGTGCTGTGATTACTATCGAAGAAATTGATGGTATGGGACGCATCGAAGTTTCCGGAACAAACAAGAAATGTATTGATGATGCAATGCGCATGATTAAAGCAATCGTTGCTGTTCCTGAAGTAGGCGAAGTTTATAAAGGTAAAGTTCGTTCTATTATGCCTTATGGTGCATTTATCGAATTCTTGCCGGGCAAGGATGGTTTGCTGCACATCTCCGAAATTGACTGGAAACGTCTGGAAACAGTAGAAGAAGCCGGAATCAAAGAAGGTGATGAAATCGAGGTAAAACTGATTGATATCGATCCGAAAACTGGCAAATTCAAACTTTCAAGAAAGGTTTTGTTGCCAAGACCGGAAAAGAAGTAAGAAAGCGATAGCTTCTATATATAATGAAGGCTGTTTCAAATTTAATTTTGAAACAGCCTTCTTTTTTTCTATCAGCATACTTCTTTTAGCCTTTTCACCACAGAGGACGCAGAGGCTATAATTATCTCTAAACTAGAACTCTGAAAACTCTATGTCCTCCGTGTCCTCTGTGGTGAAATAGTTCGTTTATGAAACAAGAATGAGGTTTCCGCCTAAAACTAGGTTTTACAGGAGATGATTTCTGTATATCTTAAAAAATAAGATTTCTTATTAGTATCATCCGGAGCTGAACTGTTTTATATATAGAGTTAGTATATATTAGATTTATTCAGTTTATTAAAACCTTTAAAAAGATGAAAGACACCTTATTATATCCTCCCCAAAAAAGAATCGGAAAGTACCCCCATACTTCCCGATTCGAAACAGTCAAAAATCGACCTTAATCAATTTATTAACTTA
>ENA-UESK01000789-UESK01000789.1-human-gut-metagenome-genome-assembly--contig:-NODE-789-length-13863-cov-8.165965_pt1 | contig 13863 bp, 10 predicted proteins | sample MGYA00243006_ERZ508007 | MGnify/ENA primary metagenome ERZ508007 (study PRJEB26167, sample SAMN06115452) | human gut metagenome | host: Homo sapiens | place: China:Jiangsu | collected 2015-08-21... | reverse complement strand
ATTAGTTTCAGCCGCTTGAAACTTTTAGTTTCAAGGCTTGGAACAAAGTGTTTCCCGGTGTGAAACAAATCGTTTCACTATTTGAAACAAAGTGTTTCAACGCAGGAAACAAAAAGTACCGTGCCGGGAAACTATTTTTATGACCGATTAATAGCTGATCTTTACTCCGGCAAAGAAACTTCTCGGCAAAGAAGGACCGTAAATATAACCGGAATCCCGGTTAGCTCCTCTGTCAAAGTCCTTCTGATAAGACTCAAAAATATTCTGAACTCCGCCGTTTAATTGCAAATCAACCGTTTTGTATAACTTGAAGTCATAAGCCAGTTTCACTCCCAAATCAAAGAAACGAGGTGTTCTGATTGCTTCCGCTTTTCTTTCAGGCATTTTACCCAGTTCGGCATTCTCGGCGGTGATATCCATACGTTGCACCAACATCCTGCCGGTATAGGTTCCTGACAAAGCAATAGATAAAGGTTTGACGGGGGTACAAGTAGCAGTGAAATAACCGTATGTATCGGGAGTACGGAAAATCTTCTTTTCTGCCGGTGCATCGTCATGCCACTTACGCGGTTCATCGTACCGGCTACGTTGTAAAGTTAATCCCGCTTGTATTTGCAGGATAGAAAGATAAGCCACTTTACCTTCCAGTGTCAATCCCATCACTTTAGCACCGGGGCCATTGCTACGTGTTTTCACTAATATACCATCACCACGGTCGTAAGGTTTGCCCAATACAAAAACATCGGTCAGTCTTGTATAAAAACCCTCAATCAACAAATTCGTCTGGAATGCTCCGAAACGATGATACATATCTGCAGAAACACTGAAACTTTGGGATTTCTCTTCTTTCAAATCCTTTGCACGCTCGATCATAGCCACCGTTCCGCCCACATTTTCAATATGCATATCCTCATCAAAAGCCTGCGGAGCACGAAATCCGGAAGAATAGCTTAAACGCAGGTTAATATTCTGGGTAGGATTAAAACGCAAGTTGGCACGGGGACTAAAGATCACATTATCCACCATATTATGCTTGTCCAGACGACCACCAATCAGAATCCCCCAACGGTCGTTCTTCCATTCGTTCTGCAGAAAAGCACTGTAAATATTCACCGTCTGATCCGTGTGACGGTTATATCCCCACATGTTATCTTTTAGGCGGTCACGGTTATATTCAAGCCCTGCCGTGAGATCAGAAGGCATAAAAAAGCACTTGTCAAACGTATGTACGTATTGTGCACCACCCATAGCGGTTAAATCCGTTGTCTTTCCATAGGCTTTCAGAGGATCGTTACCCGGTCCGTAATAACTGTCCCGGTCTGTATTGGCAGCCGATGCAAAAACACTTAGACGGTTCTTTTCATCCGGAGAGAAATAATCGAATTTCAAACTTCCACCATCAATAGAATGTTGCAACTGCTCCGCAATATGCGCTTCGTGAGGAGGACGGTTCAACATATCCCCTCCACGACGGAATTCCTGCATGTGGTGATATTCAAAGGTCAGTTTGGAATAAGTACTTGTTTTCAGATAAGAGCGGAAACCCACTGTCTGATTCTTCAATTTGGGCAGTTCGGTAAATCCGTCTCCGTCATAATCATATCCCGACCGATAACGGTTCTGACCAAAGATATACAATCCGGCACGATGATCGTCCGTCACCAATGAAGCATTCAGCGAGGTGTTGTTATCGAATGAGGAGCTTCCTCCTAAAGAAGTTATGGTGTGCGACAGCTGACCCGAATTACGTAAAGGCTCTTTGGTGATTATATTAATCGTTCCTGCAATAGCTGAAGAACCGAACAAGGCGGAGCCTCCCCCACGCATCACTTCTACACGTTCAATCATACTGGCAGGAATCTGTTCCAGTCCATACACTCCGGAAAGGGCGCTGAATACGGGACGCGAATCTATCAGAATTTGTGTATATGGTCCGTCCAGACCATTGATGCGGACTTGCTGGAAGCCACAATTCTGGCAATTTGTCTCCACACGCACTCCGGGCTGGAAGTTCAGTCCTTGTGATAAAGTGGAAGAATTGGTGGTTTCAAAAAGTTTCAGGTCGACAACATTCACCAAAGTAGGAGCCATACGACGTGTCGTTTCACTCCGGTTGGCGGAAACTACTACTCCGTCGAGAGCAATCGCATCCTCTTCTATTTCAAAATCTTCTTCCAGTGTCTTTCCTTTTTTCAGAGTTACGTTGCGGGTCACTGTCTTGTAACCTACTGAACTAACTTCCAGTATAAAATTTCCTTCCGGCAAATTCTTCAAAAAATAATGCCCGGTAGCATCGGTCACGGTTCCTATGGTCGTTCCTTTCAGTGCGATAGTGATGTACGGAAGATGTTCTTTCGTTTTTTTATCCAGTATATGCCCTATTATATTCGCATCGGATTTCTTCAGTTCAGGGTAGTCCGGACGTTCAGCCAATGCGTATGACAAGACACAGCACAGGCCGACCAGGACTAAAAGATATTTCTTCATTGTCGTTAGTCTTTTAATGTTTTAATTCGAAAAATAATAATAAAGGGAAAGGGAAGCAGCGATCGTTAATCGTTGATCCTAATACATTAATACTGTTCCCCCAAAAAGATAGACTAAGCGATAGGAGGTGCTCTAAGAGATATTACGCCCGGACAAGAACGGTAAAATTGCTCAATTTGCGGGCGGACAAACAGGATGCATAATAGAGATAAAGCAGCAACAGAGAATGTTGGTATCAAACCGCTGTCGGTCACCAACACATGACTCAAGAGATGAATTAGTTGGAATTCAACCGTCGTATGGCTATGTTCGCTGCCTTTTTTAAATGGATGTGAATGGACAATTGTAACCCCGTTGACCACATGGGAGTGAGTAAACAAAGTGATTCCTGCCATGTACGAGATAAACAGTACAGGCAGAAACCACTTCATTATATGTAGGTACAATTGTTTCATTCGGTCATCTTGCACATTTATTCTGTGCACCTAAGTCAAGGTTTAGTTTGTTTTTTGCAAAGATAAGGATTGTCTCCATGCAAAACAATCCCTATTTATAACGATTTTAAATCTTAACCGAATTTTAATAACTTATCTTCACTCCGGCAAAGAAACTTCTCGGCAATGACGGACCATAGATATAACCGGAGTCACGGTCAGCCCCTTTGTCGAAGTCGTTCTGGTAGGCATTGAAAATATTCTGTACACCGGCATTTACCTGCAAGTTCATCGACTTGTAAAGTTTGAAATCATAGGCAGCCTTCAAACCGATATCGAAGAAGTCCTTCGTATTCACCGTTATCGGTTTTTCAAGGAATCCCGGAACAGGTTCGTGGGGAACCAGCATCGAACCGGTATATGTACCGGAAAGAGCGATAGATAATGGTTTTATCGGGGTATAGGTTGCTGTAAAATAACCGTAAGTATTCGGTGTACGCATCATTTTCTTTACAGCCGGAGCTTCTTTGTTCCATACATGCGGTTCGCTATAATGGCTCTGTTGCAGGGTGACTCCTGCCTGAACCTGGAATTTAGTCAGATACGCCATCTTTCCTTCCAATGTCAGTCCCATCACACGGGCTCCCGGTGCATTGTAGCGTGTACGTGTCAGGATTCCATCCACTACCTCTCCGTCGGTAAGGGCAAATACATCTGATAACTTTGTATAAAATCCTTCTACCAAAAAGTTAACCTGAAACGCACCAAAACGATGATAAATATCTGCCGAGGCACTCAAGCTCTGTGATCTTTCTTCTTTCAGATTATCGGCCAATTCAACCATCGCCACATTACCGCCTACATTCTCCACATGCAAATCCTCGTCGAAAGCCTGCGGAGCACGGAAACCGGATGAGTAGCTGAAACGAAGATTGATATTTTCCGTCGGATTATAACGCAGATTGGCACGCGGACTGAATATCACATGGTCAATCAGGTTATGTTTATCCAAACGACCGCCAATCAGAAATCCCCAATGCTCATTCTTCCATTCATTCTGAAAGAAAGCACTACCGATATTCACTTTTTGGTCTACTGTACGGTGGTATCCCCACATATTGTCTTCCAGTTTATCCTGATTGAATTCTATTCCGGCAGTCAGGTCAGCAGGCATGAAGATACATTTTCCGAAACTATAGACATATTGCGATCCTGCCATCCAGTTCAAATCGGTAGTATTTCCGTAAGCATCTAACGGATCTCTATCACCCGGTCCATAATAGCTGTCACGATTGATATGCTGCGCTGATGCAAACACATTGAAACGATGTTTCTCGTTAGGTGAGAAATAATCAAATTTCAGTCCTCCACCATTGATCGAGTGTTCGGTCTGTTCCGCTACATTCGCTTCGTGAGGTGGACGGTTCAACAAGTCTCCTCCCCTACGGAATTCTTCCATGTGGTGATATTCAAAAGTTAGTTTCGAATATGTCGTTGTTTTCAGGAATGAACGGAAACCGATGGTCTGGCCGTGTATCTTGGGGATTTCAGAATATCCGTCACCATCATGGTCATACGCAGAACGATGGCGATTCTGACCGAAGATATACAAACCGGCACGCTGGTCGTCCGTCACAAGTGATGCATTCAGCGCCGTACTGTTATCAAAAGCATCGCCATCACCAATACCTGTAATGGTATGCGATAACATACCGGAATTACGCATCGGTTCTTTGGTAATGATATTGATTGTTCCGGCAATAGCAGACGAGCCGAACAAAGCAGATCCGCCTCCACGCATCACTTCCACACGTTCTATCATGCTGGCAGGAATCTGCTCGATGCCATACACACCGGAAAGTGCACTAAAAATAGGACGGGAATCGAGCAGGATTTGCGTATAAGGGCCATCCAGTCCATTGATACGCACTTGCTGGAAGCCGCAATTCTGACAATTAGACTCTACACGGACACCCGGCTGAAAGCTCAATCCTTGTGCCAAAGTCGTAGAATTGGTATTCTCAAAGATTTTCAGATCCACCACATTCACCAGTGTCGGAGCCAGGCGACGGGTAGTCTCGTTACGATTGGCAGATACTACTACGCCATCCAAGGCAACTGCATCTTCTTCTATCTCGAAATCTTCTTCCAATGTGCGCCCTTTCTTCAGCGTCACATTCCGTCTGACGGTTTTATACCCCACCGAACTAACTTCGAGCACAAAATTGCCTTCGGGAAGATTCTTCAAGAAATAATGCCCGGTAGCATCGGTTACCGTTCCGATGGTAGTACCTTTCAAGGCGACTGTTATATAGGGCAAGTGTTCTTTGGTGTTTTTATCAAGAATATGGCCAACGATATTGGCGTCTGACTTACGTAATTCAGGATGATTAGGATATTCATGAGCTTGTCCTTCAAGGGCAGGCAACAATGCGCAGCACAAGCAGACAAGCGAAAAGATGTATTTCTTCATTTTTCGTTTGTTATTAGTTTTCGATAAGTATTCACATGGATAGACAGATAATGCCCTACCTCATGCAAGGTACGGTATCATCATTCAAAGAATGGAGAAACGAATAACCGGAGGTGCTCTAAGTCCCACTACCCCATGATACGGACAGTGATAGTGAGCATACGGCGAACGGCCGAGCAACAAATACAATAAGAAAGGAATAAAAAGGGAAAGAGCAAAAACTACGGCTGCACCGTCTGCCGTTAAATGAGACAGAAAATGAATCAGTAGCAGTTCGACTGTAGAGTGTTTATGTGCCGCCCCTTTCTTAAATGGGTGTGAATGGACGATTGTCACGCCATTGACCACATGCACGTGGGCAAAGAATGTGAAGCTTACCAGATACGACACAAACAGTATCGGTAAGAAGTAGCGTGTAATATTCAATAACAATCGTTTCACCTCATTTTTTCTTTGAGGCGGCAAAGATACGAACTATTTATTTAACAATCAATGAATCTACAAAATTCTGTTAATATACTGCCGAAGCTATGATTTGAATAAACAGAATCAGAAATACCATGGCAATCGGATAAACAGTTGCGTAAGCTACGCTCGGTATGTTACTGTCCACCATTGAATCGGCAGCTGCAAGTCCCGGAGTACTCGTCATACCTCCCGTTATCGTTCCCAGCAAATCGAGCAGACTGATTTTAAATACCAGACGTCCGACAATAGCTGCTACAAGCATCGGTACCAATGTGATGGCAGCTCCTACTCCGAACATCAGCAATCCGCTTTCCTGGAAAGTGGCTACCAGATTCTTACCGGCAGAAGTTCCCACTTCGGCAAGAAAAAGAAGCAGACCTAACTGGCGCAACAACTGATTGGCAGGTCCGGACATAGACCAGATGATGGGGCCTGTCTTACCAATCGCACTCAACACAAGGGCTACCATCAATACTCCGCCGGTCAGTCCCGGAGAGAATGACAGACTATCAGAGAAAGATATATTTATTTTGCCGAACAGCACTCCCAGTACAATACCCATCGCAATGGGGAAGAAATCCGTATCAGACAGTTTCTTCGCATTGTTACCCAGCAGGCGGGCTACTCCTTTAAGTCCTTCTTTCTCACCGACAACCATCAATTTATCACCAAACTTCAAAGCGAGATCTGGAGATGGAGACAAATCAATACCGCTTCGACGGACACGAGTCACTGTACAACCAAAATTTTTCTGTAAGTTCAAATCACCCAGTTGTTTATTTATCATGTCCTTTTTGGTCAACAGTAAAGATTCTATTTCCTGCGTTTTATCCAAAGGCAGTTCGCCTTCTTCTCTCTTACCGATTAACACAGCAAGCTGATTCAATGATTCTTCGCTACCTACGGCTTGTATGTAGTCTCCTTCACGCAGCACTGTATGGGCTGTAGGAATAGATATTTCATCATTGTGCTTCAGACGGGAAATAACAGCGCCCGTCATACCGCGTGCATTAATTTGCATCAGGTTACGGTTGAACACATGCGAATTGGTGACACGGTAGATACAAGTAGTCAGTTCTGGAAATTGTCCGCGACGTTCTATCTCCAGGCGACGGGCTTCTTTATTCAAATCTACCCGCATAATTTTAGGTAACAGTTTGACAAACAGAATCACGCCGATTACTCCAAACGGATATGCGATACCGTAAGCAATGGATGCCAAAGGAGAATTGGTACTGTCAATAGCAACCGCCAGACCCGGCGTACTGGTCAACGCACCGGCAATCAGACCGACAATACTCGGTGTATCAATATCAAATGCGTACTTCAACCCGACTGCGGTCAGGCAGGCAGAACAAATTATAAGCATAGTAATGAGAATAAGCGTCTTTCCTTTACTGCGGAAAGAATCGAAGAATCCGGGCCCTGCCTGAATACCGATGGTAAAAATGAAGAGCACCAAACCGAAGTTTCCTAATTCTTTAGGAATGATAACACCAAAATGCCCGAAAAGAAGGGCAATGAAAATAACTGCCGACACATCGAGAGATAATCCTCTGATTTTTATTCTTCCCAGCATAAACCCTAATGCGACAATCAGGAAAAGGGAAAAATAAGAGGAATGCAATAAGTCAGTAAACATAAAAATAAAGGTTAGTTAGTTTAAGGGCGCGAAGGTACGGATTTTATTTAATCCTCACAACATTCGTTGCTGCAAGTAGCTCTTTCGTCTTCAAACTCCAAAGTGGCATGATGAATGCCTGCCTCTTCGAGTGCTTCCTTTATATGATGTTTCACTTCCTCCAACTGTGTGATATTATCAATGACAACGTGGGCAGTCAGAGCGGTTTCCGTTGTGCTTAACGCCCAAATATGCAAGTGATGGCAATTCTCCACACCGGGTTGTTCCACGATAAGTTACTGTATCTTTTGAGCGTCTATCCCCACTGGTACTCCATCCAAAGACAACCGGAGACTGTCATGAAGCAATCCCCAGGTAGAGACAATAATAATAACAGCAATGCCAAGTCCGATAATCGGGTCAATGATGCTCCATCCTGTATACGTAATAATAATACCGGAAGCAACTACACCGACAGATACCAGTGTATCTGCTGCCATGTGCAAGTAGGCCCCCTTCACATTCAGATCCTTATCTTTATCTTTCATGAAAAGCCATGCAGTAAGCGCATTGATGACCACTCCCACCCCAGCTGTCCATGCGATAGCGGAACCATCAACCGAAACCGGATGAAATAATTTGTCTATGCTCTCGGCAATAATAATGCCAACAGCAATCAACAGTATAACTGCATTTAATAAAGAAACAAGTATCGTACTCTTCTTATATCCATACGTGTAACGACTATTAGGGTGAACTTTCTCCAACCGGAAGGCCAACATGGCAAGTACCAGACTGGCTACATCACCCAAATTATGCCCGGCATCGGAAAGTAACCCCAAAGAATTATAATAAAATCCTACTCCGAATTCTACTATGACAAAAGTTATATTCAGAGCGATGCCTATGATAAAAGCTTTATTGAGCGATGTCAACCGATGACTATGTTCGTGGTGATGATGAGGTTCCATATTATATATTGTTATTATATCTAATATACAAAAAACATCTTACCCGGAGATTAGTTCATCCTTTTCCACTTTTGGCAGTATTAACGACTGGTTAGTTTTTCCATAAACTTATTCCGGTCTACCACATAACGTATATGTGTTCCTTCACCAATTTTACCCTGTGAATCAGAGGCTACTACGGAAAATGTTAACTTTCGTCCCTCTACCTCAAGAAGTGTGGCTGTTACAAGAACCGTGTCTCCCAATGCAGTGGGTTTAAGATGTGTAGTCTGAATCATTGCTCCTACCGTTGTATTGCCTTCCGGCAGTTGATCTTCAACAGCAGACAAAGCTGCATTTTCCATGAATGCTACCATAGCGGGAGTAGCAAGAACAGGGAGATCACCCGATCCCATTGCCACTGCCAGATTTTCCGGTTTGACCACTACTTCCTTTATAAATTGCAATCCTTTTTCTAACATAATTTCTGATTCTATATTTTAGTTATGACTATTCTTCTTTTTAGCAGACTGGTAGAACAGAAATGCCAACAGAGCTAAAAAAGCCAAAAGTATCGTAATCATCTCTGTTGTATATGCCATTGGTTCTACCCATATTTCATGAAAGATATTCCAGCGTCCCAATACTTCTACAAAAGTCCAGAACACTACTACCGTAGCAATAGAAAAGCGCATGGCATATCCCCATTGAGTGATTTTCAACAGGCGTTTAAACATAAAAAATGAACCTGCCAGACAGCCGAAAGCAACTATAGCAGTAACAGGGCTATGCTCGCCGACAAAATTCTCATCATAACAGAAGAGTAGCACGAGATAGCTCGTCCACATGATGAGATTTAACTCCATAAAAGTAACAATCGAGGTATGACGTGTCATCGGCCGTACTACAATCGTGGTGGTACTCTTACGGAAAAAGACTTTTTGAAGATAGGTAAAGAAGTCGCATCCGCTTTTTATACTGAAAATGTAAATCAGCATAAACATCACCCAAAAGCCGAAGGAGGAAGGCATGATTAAATATTCCGGTTTTGTCACGACTTCACCGGCAGCGTTCAGCAATGGTTGCACTTCATAACGATGTGCATAATATACGTAGATAAACTCTACCCATCCGGTCCAGAAGAGTAGTCCTCCGAATAATCCCCATAATGTCTGTCGTGTATCTCCTTTTGCAAACACTCCAATAATCACCATCACCAGACCTACTGCTCCCATCGTGAAAGCCGCATAGTGAAGAGCTGTGGATGAGAGCACATGCTCCATAAAAATCATTAATGCATGCCCCAACGGCATAGTAAACAATACAATCAGGAAAGAAGTAATCCCTGTCAATACACTTTTTCTACTGTAGCCGCCTTTCATTTTCTTCTCATTTTAATTTTTTAATCATCAATTTAGTAAAAGACTGCAAAAATAACGAGTTAATCCACTCCTCCCAATACCTACATATAATTAAAGCCTCTCATTTTTTCATTTCTTTTAGGTATTTCCCCCGTATATATATCCCCGTAACTTTGCAGCTGGAAATTTAATTAATCATTATCTATCAAAATTAAGTATGAAAATCTTAAACTTTTGGATGGTTGCCCTTATGGCACTATCTCTTTCTTCTACTTTCGTTTCTTGTAGCGACAACGACGACGATGAACCTAACCTTGCCAAAGAAATAGCAGGAGCTTATAAAGGTTATTCAGTCGGCGCATGCAATATGTTCTCTGATTATTTGTTGGGTGATGAATCCACAGCAACAATCACTGCCAACGAAGATGGTACCATCAATTTGGTATATAAATCCGGATCTGGAGATTTCACTCTGAATAATTTAAAACTTTCTTCTAATAAGTCTTTCAGCGGTTCCGGTGAAGTTGCCATGTCTATGGGCGGCAGCACAGGCGGTAGCTACGACTACACATTAGAAGGTAGTGTAGATGGTTCTAAAGTGTTAAGTTTGAAAGCCAATGTTGATATTCCTGTACCTATGGGAAAAATGGAGATTGATTTCATACAAGGAGAAACTCCTGTTGGTTATTATATAAAAGACACTTATAAATACCAAACTAATTTGAGCCTTAAGGTACAAGGAGGAGAAGTTGGCTCTACTACAGATTGCCAAGTAAAGATTGAAAACCCAACAGGTAGTACCGTAAATGTTACAATCAGCGGGTTTAATAATGCAGGAGGTTCAATGAGTAACTTTGAAAAATTCACTGTTACCAGAGTCAATGTTACTAAAGCAAACAATGGTAGTTACTCGCTCAGTCTGGGTGCCTTTGAAGCAGATACCCAAAAAACTACAGGTGAAGCTCTTGCTATTAACGGCACAAGTCTGAACGGTACAATTAATGCAGACGGAACAGCCACTGTTAGTATCGTTTTCTCACCGGGAAGTATGCCAATGCCAATTACAGCAGAATTTACGGGAAGTAATACTCAAAGTAGCGCACAATAAACGATTAAATAGCAATGAAAAGAAGCAGGAACGCTATTTTCAAATATACTATAGTACTGGGAGCGGCAATGTCGCTCTCTGCTTGTAATGGAATATTTGAAAATATTTATGATGCCCCCATCGAAACGGAGATGGAAATCAAGGAAAATAGCTTTTCACAAGTCAAGACTGTTGAATATACAGAATGGGCCTACATTAACCTCTCGGAACGTACGGTTACTACCGTTAAAATCGGAGAGGAATATGAGAGTCAAATTCCTGACAAGTGGGATTTCGCTATTCATCGTTATGATATAAAAACCAACGAGGGTGCTGCCTACAAAACAACTTACACAAGTATCGACGAGTTTAAAGCAACAGGTAAACTGCCTAAAGCGGAAGATTTTGTAGAAGATGAATGGACAACCGATAAAATAGCCATTGACATGTCGGGCATGATGGACGGAAACATTATCTACACAGAGTCTTACCGTAATGCTGTTCTTTCCAGCTGGCTGGACGTTAATACCGCAACGATGCCTCCGGTATACACCATGTCAAACCAAGTTTTTTTGATACGTTTGAAAGACAATACATACGCAGCGATCCGTTTTACCAACTACATGAATGCCAGAGGTATAAAAGGATATATTGACTTCAATTTCCAGTATCCGCTTGAGTTCGAGGACAACAACAATGAAACCAATCAACAAGAATGAAACCTACATTTATAATATCATTATTGCTTTTTTCATTTATAGCAACTTGCACCACATTAGCACAACACTCAACTTATCACATCAGCGGACGTGTAACTGATACAGAAGGGGAACCTCTCCCCGGTGCAACGATTTCCATCAAAGGTAAAGGAACCGGAGCCGTCACATCCGTCGACGGCACATATACATTACAACTCCCCGGAACCGGTACATACCTCATCACCGCCTCGTATGTAGGCTATCAGCCACAAGAAAAAAGACTGACTGTAGGGAAAGAGAAAAGACTAAGTTTCCGCTTATCGGAAGATCAGTTTGACCTGGGAACAGTGGTTGTCACAGGTACACGTACTCCCAAATTACTGAAAGATGCTCCTATCATCACTCGTGTAATCACAGCAGACGATATTAAGAAGGTAGATGCAACCAACGTAGGACAATTATTACAATCGGAACTGCCGGGCATTGAATTTTCCTATTCAATGGATCAGCAGGTTTCTATCAATATGCAGGGATTCGGAGGAAACTCTGTACTCTTCCTGGTAGATGGCGAACGTCTGGCAGGGGAAACTTTAAACAACGTCGACTACAACCGATTGAACCTCGATAACGTGGAACGGGTAGAAATTGTAAAAGGGGCTGCCTCTACTCTCTATGGTTCCAGTGCAGTAGGTGGCGTAATCAACATCATCACCCGTGATTCCGAGGACCCATGGAATTTAAATGTAAACAGCCGCTTCGGTGAACATAACGACCAACGATATGGCGGAACTTTCAGTTTCAAAGCCGGTAAATTCAACAGCCAGACGAATGTGCAACATACAATGTCCGATTCTTACGACGTACCGGAAGGAGATGTGACAACCATCTTCGGAAACCGCACATGGAATGTGAAGGAACGTCTTGTTTACAGACCGATTGAACAGTTGAAACTGACTGCACGCGGAGGTTATTATTTCCGCGAACGGGATAAGACCGGAGACAGCAAAGACCGTTATCGTGATTTCAGCGGAGGTCTGAAAGCCAACTATGATTTCAACATCATGAGTAATCTGGAAGTTGCCTATACATTCGACCAATATGATAAAAGTGATTATCTGACCTCATACAAATACGATGTCCGCGATTACAGCAATGTGCAACATAGCGTACGCGCACTCTACAATTACACCTTCAACGATAAAAACATTCTGACCGTAGGAGGAGATTATATGCGTGACTATCTATTGTCTTATCAATTTACCAACAATGGAAGTTATACCATGCACTCGGCAGATGCATTCGGACAGTTCGACTGGAACCCGACCGAACATTTCAACGTAATCAGCGGGGTACGTTTCGACTATTTCTCACAATCTAACGTACGTCATATATCTCCGCACATCGGACTGATGTACAAAATAGCCAACTGCTCCCTCCGTGGCTCATACTCACAGGGATTCCGCTCTCCTACCCTCAAAGAAATGTATATGAACTTCGACATGGCAAATGCCATGATGATTTATGGTAATCCCGACCTGAAATCGGAGACGAGCCACAACTTCTCGCTCTCGGCGGAATATACCAAGAACCGTTACAATTTTACCGTTTCAGGATATTACAACCTTGTCAATGACCGGATCGACCTGACTTCATTCCGCGACACTGACGGAAGATGGGCACAGCTATATATCAATACAGAGAAAGTAGACATCGCCGGTGTGGATATCAACGCCTCCGCCAAATATCCTTGTGGTCTGGGAATACGTGTTTCTTACGGATACCTCCACGAGTTTATGCGCGACGGACAAATGAAATTCTCCAGTACCCGCCCACATTCAGCGACCGCACGTATCGAATACGGCAAATCATGGGATAATTATCAATTCAATCTTTCCCTGAACGGACGTGCGTTATCCAAAGTAGAAACCAATAAATATGTGGGCAATAATCCGGATGAAGGGACTACCGGAGTGACTTATCCGGGATATACGATGTGGAACCTGACGTTGACACAAGGGATCTGGAAAGGAGTCAGCCTGAATATGGCCGTCAACAACATATTTAATTATGTTCCAAGCTATTATGATGCAAACTCTCCTTATACCCGGGGAACCAACTTCTCCATCGGACTTGCATTAGACGTAGACAGGTTCTTCAGAAAATAGAAAAGATAAAACTACATACAAAGCTAAAAATAAGAGAAATGAAAAAGAAAAGTAAAATCATCTTAGGTGTATGCACCGTTGCTGCAGCTCTGATAGGGATGTCCGTATGGAATATCTGG
>ENA-UESK01000768-UESK01000768.1-human-gut-metagenome-genome-assembly--contig:-NODE-768-length-14140-cov-5.466543_pt1 | contig 14140 bp, 9 predicted proteins | sample MGYA00243006_ERZ508007 | MGnify/ENA primary metagenome ERZ508007 (study PRJEB26167, sample SAMN06115452) | human gut metagenome | host: Homo sapiens | place: China:Jiangsu | collected 2015-08-21... | reverse complement strand
GTGATATAAATAATACCATGTTTAAAAGTTCCAAACCCACATGTTCCTGTCCGCCGGTGAAAAAAAAATCGAACCCCGCCCCATAAAGCATAAAAGTGGTTTGACGCTTGCATTTTTGTGGTCTGCATTTTATACTGATACCAGCATAAATGATTGGAATAACGATTAGATTGTAACAGGAGATTTGCATTGAATAATAAGAAAAAGTTAAAACAATTCATGATTTGTCTGTGCTGTGTATTTTGCAGTACCGCATTGACCATTCCTTATCTGTCCTATGCAACCACGCAGGACGATTTAGACAATGCCAACCGGGAACTGGAAAGCTTAAAGGCACAACAGCAGAGTCTGTCTGCGGATTTATCCGAAATTGACAGTCAGCTCCAGAGCGCCGGAAGCCGTTTATCTTCCTTAGAAGAACAGATTGATGACAAACAGGCAGATGTTGATGCCTTAAATGAAGAACTGCTGTCGCTGTCCCAGACAATGGACGAACAGTACGATTCCATGAAACTGCGTATCCGGTATATGTATGAACGCAGCAGCTCGGATGTGATTGAACTGCTGTTAACTTCCCAAAGTATGAGTGAACTTTTGTTAAAAAGCGAATACATTTACCAGTTATCACAGTATGACCGTGATATGTTAGATGAGATGGAAGCCAATTATGAACGCCAGCAGGCAGCAAAAGAACAGCTGGATACCGAGGTTTCCGAACTGTCGTCCTTACGGGAAGCTGCTTTAAATGAACAGGAAAATTTAAAGACACTGCTTGCAAAAACCCAGCAGGATTTTGATACGTCTTCCAACAACGTATCCGAGGCCGAAGCTGCCGCACTTGCCTATGAAAAAAAGCTTGAAGAAGAAAAGCTGGCACAGGAACGCGCAGAAGCCGAGGCCGCAAGCCGCGCGGCTGCCGCCGCAGGGAATAATAATTCCGGCAGCGGTGACATTACTTCTAATATTAATAAAACACCGATTTCATATGACACCTCTGACCTTGCCATGCTTGCCGCAATTATCGAATGTGAAGCGGGCAACCAGTCTTACGAGGGTAAGTTAGCTGTCGGAAGTGTTGTTGTAAACCGTGTCAACAGCCCACGTTTTGCCAACTCCATTTCCGGTGTCATCTATGCTTCCGGACAATTTACACCGGTTGCCAGCGGTCGTTTTACGATTGTGCTCTCCCGCGGTGCTTCCGCTTCGTGCGTTCAGGCGGCGCAGGAGGTTTTAAACGGAAATGTTACGATTAATGCGCTGTATTTCCACGTATACCGCAGCGGTATCGACACCTATGGCACGGTGATTGGCGACCATATTTTCTACTGATTGAATAAAAAAGTCCTTTGTAAAAGAAATGCTCCATTATCATCTGACTTTGGCTCATTCTTTTGCAAAGGACCGCTTTATAAAATATCGTTCTACTAATCTTCTTTTGGCATATATTCCACAGAATCTACAAGTACATATCCTGTCTTGTCATTTTTTACGGTGTTGTCATGGGCACAGAAAATGCCGTTTTTCACACCGACCCATCTGCCTGCTTTGGAAGCAAATGAAAAGGCTTTTTCATAGTTTTTGCCGTCAAAACTTAATTCCAGTGTTAATTCCTCGACCGGTGCTGCTTTTACAGGAAGATTTAACTCCATGTGGTCAATATGACCGGTGCATTTTACCGTGTAACGGAATGTCACTGTTTTCCCGGTATCCTTAAAATCACTTTCGGACAGTTCAAAATCATTGCTGTTTTGTGTTGTATACGGCATATCACAGTCAAAATACTGTGTTCCCAAAATCTGTCTGACCATATATTTGTTATCCCGCTTTTCAACCGCCAGCGCGCCGTATTCCGTTCCCAGTGATACAACGCCTGCCACATCGCCGTTTTCCATGCCGGAAAGCTGCATTTTTGTCACACAGGTAAATTCCGGTGCCGGCCATTTCTGTAACAGCAGATTGCGGTAATCACTAACCGGGCGGAGCGGCACAGTATCCAGTGCATTTAACTTTAACTTTGATCCGGTAAGCTCATACCAGTCCTTCTGAGGATTGGCATTCCACTGCCACTGCATACCGAGTTTATCCGATGTAAAGTCATCACTCGTATCCGGCTCGCAAACCGGATATGAATTACTCTTTCCGATATCCGGCTTTGTGTACTCCATAACCGGTTCGCCGTAATCATTGCCCGGCTTATTGATACCGATTATTGGCCAGTCATTTTCCCAGTGCATTGGCTGTAAATGAACAATTCTTCCGCCTGCGTAAACATCTTGAAAATGTAAGAACCAGTCCTGACCTGTCACCGTGTCCACCCATGCACCCTGATGAGGGCCGTTGACCGGTGAATCACCCTGACGCATTACGACCTTATATTCATATGGTCCAAAAGGATTTTTAGAACGGAGTACTGTCTGCCAGCCGGTCTTTACACCGCCTGCCGGAGCAAATACATAATACCAGCCGTTGCGCTTGTACATTTTCGGACCTTCAATTGTTACCTGATCATTTTCATTGCCATCAAAAATCTTGACTTCTTCGCCGATTAATCCCATACCGTCCGGCTGCATTTCTACCATATGCAGTACACTCTTGTATCCGATACGGCTCTTTGCAACACCTGCTACCAGATACGCCTTTCCGTCATCATCCCAGAACGGACACGGATCAATCCAGCCTGCTCCCGGACGGATATTCACCGGCTTGCTCCATTTGCCAAACGGGTCTTTTGTTGTTGTCATGTAAATGCCCTCATCCGGCATCGGAAAACATATATAATAGGTTCCTTCATGATACCGGATTGCCGGTGCCCATACCCCGCAGCCGTGAATCGGATTGCGGTAACGGAATTCCGGTAACTCGTCCAATGCATAATTGACTACTTTCCAGTTGACTAAATCTTTTGAATGTAAAATCGGCAGCCCCGGTGCATTGCAAAAGCTTGATGCAATCATAAAATAATCTTCGCCGACACGGATTGCATCCGGGTCTGAATAATCTGCGTATAGAATCGGGTTGCGGTACTTTCCATTTCCTAAATCTGCCTGCCACATATTGAAACCTCCATTTTTACTGTTTGATTTACTGCTTTTCATTATTACATGCTTTATTTTATGTTCTGCATTTCTGCACTGTCCTTATCATACACTATTTCCCCGGAAATTGCTATTCATTTTACAAAATTCTTTTATAAAAGTTTTTTCACTATTTTGTTTTTAATGTTTTATGCCGTACTGTATCCCGCTTCATACATAAAAATCCACAAATCAGGATTATAAAAATTTATAAAAATACCCGCGGAAATCTCCGGCTTTTCAGCCTGTTCCCGCGGGTGTGTGTATTTAATATTATGATAACAATTAGATTGCCTTAATTCTTTCAAGTGCCTTTACGGTATTTTCATAAGAACCGAAAGCGGTCAGTCTGAAGTAGCCTTCACCACTTGGACCAAAACCTGAACCCGGTGTACCGACAACATTTGCCTTTTCAAGCAGGAAATCAAAGAATTCCCAAGATGTCATGTTATCCGGTGTCTTTAACCAGATGTACGGTGCATTGACACCGCCTGATACGGTATAGCCTGCGGACTTTAAGCCTTCCAGAATTGTCTTTGCATTGTTCATGTAGTATGCAATCTGCTCACCGGTCTGCTTCTGTCCTTCTTCTGTGTAAACAGCTGCACCCGCCTTCTGGATAATATATGGCGCACCGTTAAACTTTGTGCCGTGACGTCTTGCCCAGAGACTGTGTAATGTCACATCACCACTCTTTAAATCTTTTGGAATAACGGTAAATCCAAGTCTTGTTCCCGTAAATCCGGCATTCTTTGAAAAGCTGCGCAGTTCAATGGCACAGGTTCTTGCACCTTCACATTCAAAAATCGTATGTGGTACATTTTCCTCTGAAATGTATGCTTCATAAGCTGCATCATAGATGATAACCGCACCTACTTTATTTGCATAATCAACCCACTTCTGTAATTCGTCCTTTGTAATCGTAGAACCGGTTGGGTTGTTTGGGAAGCAAAGATAGATAATATCCGGTGTTTCCTTTGGCAGCTCCGGCGCAAAATTCGTTTCTGCCGTACACGGCATGTAGATTACATTGCTCCACTTCTGCTGATCCGGTAAATAATCCCCGGTTCTTCCTGCCATTGCATTGGTATCTACATATACCGGGTATACAGGGTCACATACTGCAATTTTATTGTCTACTGAAAAAATGTCGCCAATGTTTCCTGAATCAGACTTTGCACCGTCACTGACGAAAATTTCATCGGCACTGATGTCGGCACCACGTCTTTTATAATCAAAATCTACAATTGCATTTCTTAAAAAATCATACCCTAAATCCGGTGCATAACCGTGAAATGTTTCTGCCTTGCTCATTTCATCAACTGCACCGTGTAATGTATCAATTACAACCGGCGCAAGCGGCAGCGTTACATCACCGATACCCAGTCTTATAATTTCCTTGTCCGGATTAGCAGCCTGAAAGGCTTGAACCTTTTTGGCTATCGTGGAAAACAGATAACTTCCCGGAAGCTTTAAATAATTGTCATTAATCTTAAACATCTCATTCTCCTTCATTTCGTGTACTTCTAAACGTAGCTGCCTGTTCGTCCGACAAGCCGTTATGTCTGAATTATACACCATATTCGTACAGACAACAACTTATAAATATAAGTATTTTTATCAATATATCCGGCTTTTTTGCATAATTTGCTTTATTTTCTTATCTTATTCAATATTCCTGCTTAATGTTTCATATTCTGCGCTGATTGCCTGTAACACTTCTTTATCACCGCCCGCATTGTCCGGGTGATAAATTTTTAACAATGCCTTATAGCGCTTTTTTAAAGCTGTACTGCTGTCAACACCTTTAAAGAAGAGATTTACACCACTATGACTGATATTCTGTACCATAGCAAACTTTCTTCTCGCCTCACGGTACACCTCATCGCGGTACATCAGCTTGTCGCGCTTAAATTTTTCGCGGTCAATAGCAAGCTGTCTGGTTTCCCGTTCCAGAATCTGCCACTGCTGGTCAAACAGATGCTTCTGATTATCTAACTGCTTTCTTAGCAAATCCAGACTGCGTTTCTGCTTTTCCAGCATCTGCTTCTGAACCTCCACAACCTGCTCTTCTTCCTCTAGCTTTCCCTGCTGCTGCTCCAGATTTTTCCGTAGTTCCTCCAGTCGGATATTTTCTTTAAAAAACCATTTCTTTTTTTCTTCCAATTCCTCATTGATCAAACAAACACACTCCTTTATCAGCAGCAGTCCTCATCAGACTGCACTGTGAAACCAAAATACCTTGACAGGCTGACAGCCCGGTTTTGTCTTAATCGTATGCGGCACACCGGGAAGTGCAATAAATGAATCACCTGCTTCAATTGGAAACTCCAGATCACCAAGCCTGGCATATCCCTCACCCTCAAGCACATAAAAGCCCTCCTGGTCTTCATGCACGCCCGGATGCGCACTAAACTCATAGCCGGCATAAATCGTTGTCCCGGAAGTACAGCCGCCAAGGCAGCCGTTTTCTGCCGTCAAAAAGCGCTGTGTCCGTGCATCCTTACCTTGTGTTTCTTCTACTTCTTTTTTCGTAATATACGGCTTCATTTTATTCCTCGTTTCTGAGCGACTTTGTTGCGAAGCGGCGATGAAAAATTCGCGCAGGCGATTTCTCATCCGCTATCATAGGTGTTTGCTTTCGCTCCAAAGCAAACATCTATGTGAAAAATCAGCACATCAGTGTGATTTTTCGCACTATTCTCCATTCCGCAGGCATTTTAATGCCGGAGGAATCGCGAGCCAAATGTCAGATTTGGCTCTGCGGCATGAAAAAACAAGGAAGCCTGCTTTTGTCAGACTCCCTCGTATCTTTTTACTAATTTTTCTTGTAACGTAATAATTCTGTATAGGCAAGTAAAAATGGTCCGACACCCTTTGCATCATCTTCTACAACCGGTTCTGACATATAATAATCATATGTACCCGGACGATTGTCTTTACCGCCAAGTCCGGCAACCAGACAAATACCACCAAGTGACATTTCTCCGTTCTTTTCTTTTAAATAGCGCTTGCAGATACCGTCAATGGCTTTCTCACCGTATGCACGGTAGCTTTCAGGCAGGAAGCCAAGACGTACACCCTTTAACAGGGAATATGCCATGATAGAACTTCCGCTTGTTTCAAGATAGTTGCGTTCCATGCCGCCGAAGTTGACAACCTGATACCACATACCGCTTTCGTCCTGATAACGGATCATCGCATTCATTAAATCTACATATGCATCCTGTAACATCCTGCACTCTTTGTCATACTTGTGGTCAGAGTTGTCCACCTTATCAAGTGTATCTAACAATGCCATTGAGTACCAGCCGATTGCTCTCAGCCAGATATTCTGTGAAAGACCTGTGACCTTGTCACACCAGAACATCTGCTTTGATGTGTCAATTGCATGATAGTACAGACCGTTGAGCGGATTTTTCATGTTTTCAATAACGAATTTAAACTGTGAGAAAATATCATCATAATTCTTTCGGTCGTTAAATCTTGTTTCGTACTCCATGTAAAACGGCTGTCCCATATACATTCCGTCCAGCCATACCTGATTCGGATAAATATCCTTGTGCCAGAAGTTGCCGGATTCACAGCGAGGCATAATAGCAATCTGAGAATATACAAGGTCGATTGCTTTTCTATATTTTTCTTTTCCGGTGATATCATATAATTCAAATAAAGTCTTGCCGGCATTGACATTGTCAATATTCTTTTCACCAATGCTGTATCCGTCAATTGTTCCGTCTTCTGCTACACGATAATCAATGAAATCGTCTGCAAACTTTAAATATTTCTCGTCCTTTGAAATAGCATTACGGCTTTAATCATACAACCGTCAATGTAATTCCACTTAGACTTTAAGCCCTGCTTGAGCTTTTCAATATTCCACATCGGCGCTTCCGGCGTGCTTTTTTCCAACAATTCATCAATATACTTTACTATAATATCCACGGCTTTTCTCCTTATTAAATATGTACTGTGTCTTTATTATTGTACACTACAAAAAAAAGATAAGCAACCGATTATTTTTTATTTTATGAAAAACTACAGAATTTTAGCTGTTATACAACATCGGCTGTAATGCTTCGAGTGCCTGCTGATATGAAAAATTTGCACTCATGCCGAACAGGGATGAATCCAGATCGTACACCCTGCCGTTTTGTACTGCCGCAAAATGCTTCCAGATGTCGTTTTTTTCAAATTCATCGGCAAACATCTGCTGTACCTGTTCGGGCATTGCATGGGATGCCCGTAAAATCACATCGGGTTCTTTCGTTTTGATATCCTCTGTGTTAGCACTTAAAAATTCTTCATCAGTGCCTGCGTATACATTCTGTCCGCCTGCCATTTCCACAAGGCTGCCAACATAGCTGTTTTCGGTTGCCACGATATAAGAACCCGGCAGTCCCATCAGAATCAGAACCTTCGGGGCTTCTTTGCCTGCATTTTTATCTTTGTATTCCTGCATAAATGTGTTAAATTCGTCTACCATTGCCTGTGCCTGCTGTTGTCTGTTAAATTTTTCACCGAGGTCTGCAATTGAAGCATACATGCCGGATACACTTTTTAAATTTAAAAACAGGGATTTCACCTGGATTGCCGCATATTTCGGCTGTAAATCGCTTTGCAGGCTGTTCGGGGACAGCACATAATCCGGCGATAAAGATTTTAAACTCTCCATATCCGGCGACATTGCCGTTCCGACCTGTGTAACATCCTTATACCGCTCTGGCAGCGTACCGGAGGTCCGGCATACGCCCACTAAATCTAATTCCAGTTTGTCACAAATCTGTGCAGCTGCCGGTGACGTTGCCACAAGACGCACACTGTCTGCCTGTGATTGTCCCTCTGTGGAATCCGGGTGCTGGTCTACGCAGGCTGTCAGCGAAAGCGATACCGTAAGAACAGCAACGCCCGCTAACAGCATACAAAGTCCTTTTTGAACAGTCTTTTTTACCTGTCGTTTCATTTATCTGCTCCTTTAGTTTTTCTTTTTACGATACATAAGCATGTACCATGCCGCACCTGTCACAACAATGGCAATTACAACACCCATTCCGATAAAAATGCCGGTGCTGGTGTTTTTTTTGCTCTCCTGCGCTTCTGCATTGACCTGTTTTCCTGCCGCATCATATTCCTGAATTCCGGCATTTTTCGTCTGTGTGTTTTCTGCGGTCTTTGCCTGTGCGGCACTTGCTTCTGCTGATGTAGTCTGTCCGGCTTCTGTCGTACTTTCTGCACTTTCACCTTCTGCCTGCTCTATGCTCTGTGTTCCGGCATTTTCCTGACTGCCGTCTGTTCCGGCTGACACACCGGTTTCACCCGATAAGCTGTCCGTGCCTGATGCGGTATTTTCAGCCTGTGTTCTTTCACCGCGCTCTCCTGAACTGCTTTCTCCCGGGTTGCTTTCCTCACTGCCACTCTCTGCGATGTCCGAACCGGCACTGCCGCCCTTTTCTTCAACGGTCACACTGGTAATAAAGTCGCCTGCGCCTTCACTCAGTCCCGAAAATGTAATGTAGTAAATAATATCACGACCCATGGCAGTTACGTACATATTTACACGTACAACCGAATTTTCACTGTTGATGCGGAATCTGTAATCTGCGGTATTGCTTGAGTAATCCTCCTGCATTAACGTTGCGGATACCGGACTTCCATCTACCTGAAACTGCGGATTTTCGATATTGTCCATTAACTGCATACGGATTGTGGCATAAGTGTTTCCCGCCGGGTCTGCTTCGATAAGTGCCTTACCATATGTCGCGCTCTCTGTCATGGACTGTCCTAAAACCGCCGAACCCTCTCCGCCGGAATCTTCAATCGCACCGGTGGACGGATTTCGGTAGCTTGGATTGGCATTGGCAAGATAAATGCCGTTTTCTGCCGCATATACCGGATTACTGTTTTGTGAAAATACTGCCGCCGCCGATAAAATGCCCACGGTGACTGCCGTCAATACTGCCGCCGCCTGCTTTGCAAGCCGCTGAATCTGCATTTTAAATTTCTGTTCCATGTCTGTACTCCTGCTTTCATTTTTATATGTGACAAACAGGCACCCGCCCCTTTTTGGAACGGATGCCGTTGTTTTGTCTTTTTTTACAGCTTAGTCTTCTTTTTCTTCCGGTCTTTTCTTTCTTTTAAAAATTGCAAGACCTGCGGCACTTAAGGAAGCAAAGAATGCTGCTGTCCACATGCCCATTGCGGAAGAATCCGCTGTCTTTACGCCGCTGTTGCTGTTGTCTGCCGTATTGGCTGAGCCACCTGCCGTATTTGAATTACCGCCTGCTGCCGAACCGTTATCTGTTGATGTCTTTTCAACAAGTGCATAATAGCTGAAGGCCTTTGTTGTCACAACATAATAGCCGTTTTCCACACTGCCCTTTATGAGAGTCTTTGAACCGTCATCATTGATACGGTATAAAACAACGTTGTCTGCATTCATGCCTGCCGGAATGAGATACTTCACAACAACACTGCCGTTTGGCTCAACTTCCTGTCCGTCCTTTTCAAAATGAACTTCATACAGTTCAAAATTGCTGCCGACGTCTGCAAGTGCATTTGCCGCCTTTGTATATTCTGTTCCTGCGCCGACCTTTGTTACCTTTAACTCAGAGCCTGCCGGAAGGACACCTTCTGCGGCTGATACATGAACACCTGTCTTTTCATCCGTCACATCAACTGCCGGTGACTTTTCTTCTGTCTGGTCTTCTGCCGGTACAAGAGAAGTATCGCTTGTTGCTGTCAGTGCTGACCAGTCGAATCTTAATCTCGCACTCATCATGGTGTCGCCCATTGGTGTATCCGGTACTTTAAAGCTTACATCTGCATAAGTAATATCTGCAACAGATGGCTGTGCACCTTCAGGAAGTTCAAATGTTACCAGTCTGATTGCATCGACTTCATTTCCTGCGGAAGTTGTAATCTTTTCTGTCTTGTCGATTGTAACAGTTACGCCCTCTACCTCAAATGCTGTAACTGCACTGTAAATAGATGTTACCGTTACCGGATTCATGGCAATCTGAACTTTTACAACCTTACCGTCCTTTACGGTGATTAAAGCACTGCTGTTCTTTTCAAATGCTGCATTCCCCATAGATGCCTTATCGGATACCGCATTCCACAATGCAATCGGTACATAATAGTTACCGTCTGCAATCTTATTCTCTGTATCCGGTGTTGGTGTCGGAGTTGGTGTCGGTTCAGGGTCCGGTGTTGGTGTCGGAGTCGGTTCCGGTGTCGGTTCAGGGTCCGGTGTTGGTGCCGGGTCCGGTTCTGCTGTCTTTACCGCATTTGCATAATCCAGTGCCAGATAAGCATCCGGGCTGTAATTCATCGCATCGACAAACATGTTGACATAAACACCGTCATAGCTGTTGTCCGGCAGTGTAAATGTAATCTGTGTCACTCTGCCTTCTTCGTCTGTTGTGTACTGTGCGTCTACGGTCTTACCGTCTGCTGACGTTCCCTGATAAATCTTCCAGTTGCTTGCGTAAGCTGTCAGTCCCGCAAAGGATACGGACTGTAAATCAACCGTTACTGTTGCAGTACCGTCTGCCGCTACTGTCATGCTGGCACTCTTAATGCAGCCTGCCGCCATAGAATCCTGTGAAACATTTCCGGCATTCTTTAAGCTTGCAGGAATTGAATAAGTACCTGCTGTCAGAGCTGTCTTTGCTGCACCGAATGTTGTTTCCTTTGTTGTATCATCAGATGAAGTTTTTGTTAAGCTGTCCCAGTAAACCTTTACGAAGCAGTCTGCGCTGAAACGTCCCTGCTTGAAGTTAATGCCTGAAACGAAGCCGTTTAAATTCTTCATTGCCGGTACATAGATATCTGCATTGGTGTTGTAGATTGCCGCAAAATCACCTTCTAACGGAAAGGAAACCTTTGTTACAACCTTTTCATCTTCACCGAATACATCATCGCTGTACTGAATGTCATTCATTTCGACTGCAGCTTCCTTTAAGCTCTTAGAAGTATCATTGCCTTCATAGTAGCCGTTGAAGCCATAGATATATAACGGTTCTTTTGATGTTCCGTTAATAATGTCTGTTACGAGTGTCATATTGCCGTCTTTATCAACAACAATCTTTGCCTTTGCCTTCTCATTTTCTACAAGGCTGTGCTTTACTTTGTCTGTGTAGTAAGCAATGTCTACGCTGTATTCACCCTCTGCAAGCTTTTCTGTCGGAAGGTTAATGACTTCTTCTTCCTGCTTTAGTTCGAGTGCATTTAAAATCGCATCGCGGATTGCATTGGATGAATACGTTGCGCCTGAAACCGCATCAACACCTGTGATTTCCTTTACATCGGTTGCGGACTTATTGATGTAGCTGCCCTTTAAGCCGTTGACTGCCTTTTCAAGCATCATCTTATTGGTTTCAGCATAAGTTCCCGCAAAATTTGCACCTGTTACTTCAATGTCTGTGATAACATCATCTGTAACTGTTACATTGACAGTAACATCATATTCACCGAACTGTGAAATATGGGCTGTACCTGTCTTTACAACCGGTGTGTTGTCTTCATTTTTTGCTGTCAGCTTTAACTTTAAGTTCGTATCCTTTGACATACCGTCGATAAAGCCTGTCAGATAAATTTCATTGTTGTCTGTCAGGTCGAAATAGTCCGGTACATCTACAACTGCCTTACCCGGATATACGAGTGCATTTTCAAGGTCTGTTGTTGTGGACGTTGCGCTAAATTCTGTTCCGTCTGTTGTGTAGTATACATATCCTCTGCTGTCTGTTACTTCTACAGGTGTCTTATCATATGCCACGCTGTCTGCTTCGGAATTAATCTTGTCTGTATACCAGTTGCTGTAAATTGCTGACTTTAAGCCGCTTGTATCATTCTTTGAGATTGCCTTAAATGCATTTTCCATGCTGTCTGCATTGTATACACGAAGGCTTCCCATATGTCCGTGTAAGCCGAATACGATTGTTTCGCCTAAGTCAAATACGAGCTGTCTGCTTCCGTCTGCCTTTGTTACCAGTGTTGCACTCTTGATTGCATCAATGTTTGCAGGAGGTGTCTTTGTGGCACCCGGTTCGCACGCTGTATAAACAGATACATCTAATGCCTGTGTTGTTTCTTCTCCCTGGTCTGTATCACCGACTTTTTCAATCGTTGAGAAGTCCATACGGAACAATACTTCTGAAATGTAAGCCATTTCTGTGATGTATGTTGTAAATAACACATTCTGGTTTGCATAGTCCGCATCGTTTTTAATGTAATTGATACCGGAGAATGTCAGGTTAAACGGTGCTACCTTACTGCTTGTTGATGAAGCGAGTTTATCCAATGTAACGGATTCTACATTTTCACTGTTATAGAAGCCGCCGACCTGCTTACTTCCCTGCATAACCTTTGTAAAGTAGAAATCGCCTGTGTTTTCTGTCTTTACGTTGGTTGACGGATTAATCTTACCGGTCTTTGTAACGGTTGGTGAAATGGTGTATACCTTTGTATAGTTTTCATACTTTTCGGCATAGTCGCTGGATTCTGCAACGCCTGCATCATCTGCACCCTTAATCTTGCCGTTATCGTTGGCATCCGGTGTCGGTGTGGACTTAATCCAGAGTTCACCGCCGCCTGCGTATCCAATCGGGCTCTTTACACCCGGCATTTCATAATCGTCTACGGTTACATTGCCTTCTGCATCAACGCTTACGGTAATGTCTGTGTACTGTTCTTCATAGCCCATTGCACCTTCGATTTTGTCGGTGTCAATGTAATAGGTACTGCCGAATACTGCCTGCATTTTATATGTACCCTCTTTTAAAGAACCGTCTTCGTTGTAATAGCTGCTGACATCCTTGAAGTTTGCCATAACCGTTACAGCTTCTTCCGGCATGGTAAATGTATACTCATGGGCATTTGTTCCGTTAATTGCCTGCGTTGTTGTGGCTTCAACCGTCTTGCCGCTTGCCGTTGTTACGGTTACACTGTCCATTGTGTAATACTTTAAGCGGTCCGGTGTTACGGTAACGGTTACGGTTTCGCCTGATTTTGCCTTATCGGAAGACTTTGTTTCAGCCGTTAATACGCTGACTGTACCTTCGCCGTTGGTTTCTGTTGTAATTGCATAAGAGTCTTGTGCATACTCTGTGCTTACGGTTACTGCGGACTTCGGCATTGTGAAGCTGTAGCTTCCGTCACCGTTGTCTGTTACGTCAACTTTCTTTCCGTCTGCTGTTTCTACGGAAATGCTCTTTACTTTGCAGAATGACTTCGGTGCTGTGTATACAGTTACCTTACTGCCTTCTGCGGCTTCTTCGTCAACGGTTGTTTCGCCGTATTCACTGCCTGTTACGTTTGAAGTGATTGCATATTTCTGTGAAACAACAGATTCTTCGGCTGCCTTTAATACCGGTCTGCCTGTTGTCTTGTCTGTTTCCCATTTGCAATACTTGTTATCCTCTGTCTGGTTCTCATCAACCCAGCTGTTTAAGTATGTAACCAGTGCAATCCTGCCGACCTTGTTGGTTGTGCCGTCAACTGCCATTAAGTTGTCGTTTTCATAACCCTCGGCTGTTACCGGTGTGATGTATGTAAAGTTCTGATTAAGAGAATCCAGATTCTCTCCTGTAACAGTCTTTGCAATTCCGTAAATTTGGGCATTTTCAGGGAAATTATTTAATGTTGTACCTGTGTAGCAGTTTGCAGTCTTATCTTTTGCCTGTAAAGTAGCGTCCACACCGTAATAAGATACATTTGCCGGATTTGCATTTTCACCCATGGTAATCTCTGAAATATCATAGCTGTTGACTGCTCTGTCTGAAAGTCCATAATATGAATAATATCCGGTTAAATTTACATTTTCCAGTGTTGTCTTGCCGGTTACCGCACTGTTTACAATTTGTGTTGCACTATTTGTAATAGGGTAATGCAATACCGTACCGCCTGTCGCACCGTCAATGGTCACATTCATATTGTTTACGACCTTGTTGTAAGAACCGCCGCCATAAGCAATACCACCTAAATAGCAGAATGTGCCTGCAACGGTATGGACTTTTTGTGTTCCTTCAAATGTCAAGTCGTTGATAGTGACATCTGTGAAACTGCCT
>ENA-UESK01000766-UESK01000766.1-human-gut-metagenome-genome-assembly--contig:-NODE-766-length-14146-cov-47.484683_pt1 | contig 14146 bp, 10 predicted proteins | sample MGYA00243006_ERZ508007 | MGnify/ENA primary metagenome ERZ508007 (study PRJEB26167, sample SAMN06115452) | human gut metagenome | host: Homo sapiens | place: China:Jiangsu | collected 2015-08-21... | reverse complement strand
TAAATTTAAAGTTTTTCTATTATGAACAAAAAGTTTTTAAGTGCAATCCTGTTCGGAGCCTTGATGGTTTCGTCAACAGGAACATTCGTGTCTTGTAAAGACTATGATGACGACATCAAGGACTTGCAGGAGCAAATCGACAAGCAGAAGACTGACTTGAGCGATAAGGTCACTGCCATTGAATCTTCTATCGCCAGCCTGCAAACGGCTCAGACCGGCTTGGAAGCCAAAATAGCAGAAGTGAAAGATGCCGCTGAAAAGGCTGCTTTGGAAGCTCAGAAGGCTGCTATTGCTGCGGCTGCAGAAGAACTCGCCGGTGTAAAGGCAGAGTTGGAAGCTGCTATCACTAAATTGCAGACTGCAACCGATGAGGAAATTCAGGCTGTAAAAGGTGATATTACTGAAATCGAAGCTTCTATTGCTGAAGTAAACGGTAAAATCAATGCTTTGCAGGCATTTCAGACAACTACCGAAGAAACTTTAGCTGCTTTGGCTGAGGCTGATACTAAATTGGCAGGCACACTGACTGCATTGGATGCTGAAGTGAAAGCCAATAAGGTAGCTATCGGTAAAAATGAATCTGCTATCGATGCTCAGAAAAAGGCTTTGGAAGCCTATATCTTGTCAAACGATGAGGCTGTAGCTGCCAATAAGACTGCCATTGAAGGTATTTTGGTTACATTGGGCGAACAACAGGAAATCTTGGATGGCCTGAAAGCATTCGATGTGAAAGAAACTCAGGATGCTATTGCGACTATCGAATCTAAACTGGCAACTATGGCTACTGAACTGACAACCTTGTCTAATCAGATTTCAGCAATCAACTCCAACTTGGATTTGGTTTGGGCTGCTATTGCCAAAGGTGTAACTCACGTTTCTCTGTATGCTTCGGCTAGCGGTGCTATCATTAATGGTGAAAACGTGACACTTGGAGCAGCCGACATTGAATTACTTTCTGCCAAATCAATCGCTGACTGGACTTTCGGTGAAGGAATGCCGGGTGCTGTTAAATTCACTAAGGGTGAAAGAAGCAAACTGAGAGCTACCTTGGTTGTTCGCGTTTCTCCCGTTACTGCAACTTTAAATGCAGGAGACATTCACTTTATCAGTACTCAACTGGACGGTACTACTCCGGTAGACTTGGTTGAAAAAGGTTTGGTGAAAGTAACTGGTATAGAGCCTTATAAAGGTGAAGTGTTGTCACGTGCCGGTATTTCAGCAACAGGATTGTGGGCTGTAAACTTGGAAGTAGGAGATAACTATGATGAAACTGCTTATGACAAGGCAACAACCGTTGTTAAATCAGAAGAAGGATATGATTTTAGTGGAAAAGCCGATATGACTTTAGACACTAAAGAAAAGTCTATTTTATTTGCGGTGAAGGTTGCTGATACAGACAATGCTGCCAGAGCTGCAGTATCTGAATATGCTTTAGCGTTTACAAAAGACAATTCTGAAGCGAAGGCAAAACTTGATTTCAATGTATGGGCCGGAACTGATGGTTGGAAAGTTGAAAATCTGCACAACCGCTATGAACGTAGTGAAGAAGATGCTACTACTACTGCTCCTGCAGAATATAAGTGGGCAGGCATTCCTGCTGCCACTCCTATATATGAGGGTGCTTTGGCTAATGTAGCAAAAGACGCTTCAGACAACCGCCAGTCTAAATGCTTGAATACAGCTGGAACAGCAGTTGCAAAACCTGTTGTATCTTCTACTGCAAATTCATTCAAAGTGAAATTGGCAGATGACATGTTGGCATCAGCTACTCACTTCTATGTGGTATTGGATAAAGAACGTGCTTTGTCTTCAGACGATTCTGAAATCAAGACTTGGACAAAACTTTATGAACCGAACATTACCGGTATCAATACTGTATATGATGTGAAGACTACAGGTGGTGAGGCAACAATCGGTTTCACTATCAATGACGTTATTGGTTTCCGTGTTTACGCTGTAAACTCTAACGGTACTTTGGTTGACCCGGATGGTCGTGCATTCTATGTACGCGTAGGTGCTGTTGCAGATGTAATCTCTGCTAAGACCACTATCATTGCAGATGCTAATGTCACTTACGATAAGAACTTATCTGATAAGGCTGACGTTGCAGCTGAAATGAAGGATAAGTATGCTGAGGCAAAAGGTATAGTTGCCGGTGTTGACTTTGTAACTGATAAAGTTTATATCGCTTCTTATCCAAATTCTAAATCACCGGCATTTGAAGTTAAATTTGAAATGCAGGATGGTACTGTTAAGAGCATTGCTGACTTTAAGGGTAAGGAGTTGAAAGAACTTGCCAAGGTTAAGAGTATTTATACTACTCGTGCAAATGGAATAAATGTTACAGAATATGTTGACGACCAAGTTTATAACGGTACTATCAGCTTCAAGAATGATAAAGATGTAGCTATTGCCACTCTGAATGTATCTATGACTAAGGTTGTTCCGACTACATTGCCTGCAGGTACTGCATGGAAGGAAAATCAATTGCAAGCTGATAAGAAGACATACTTCTGCTATGTTCTTCCTAATGCATTTACTCCTGTAACTGCTACTGTTGCTACAATGAAGACTAATGAAATGTTCAATGTTGATGCCACTATCAGTGATGTTAATAAGTACACATTCTTCTTCACTACCAACGATCCGATTGTAAATAGAAAGGTTGAAGGTTTCGGTAATACTCTTTTGAGTCTTGAAAAATCTAAGGATGAATTTGCAATGATTGATGATGTAACTCCTTATGATGTAGTTGTTAAGTACAACTATGGTAAGGTTTCATCTAAAACTCCTGATCAGGATATTGTAATAGATAATGCAGCAGATGGCTGGAAGGCTGTTTATAGCAATATTTATGGCAAGTCTTATACATTCGATTGGGCAAGTGAAGCTTATAAAAAAGCAGCACAATCCATTAAATATGGTGTAGACTTCAAATATACGTCTGGTACGACTACTGTACCTTTGGATAAAGTAATCAAAGGCAAGAGCTCTTATTACGCAATCTACGATGGATTGTTGGCTGATGCTGACGGCTTGAAGATTGTAAAAGAGAAATGCTCTTTCGTAACAGTTTCAACAGGAGAAGAATCTGAATACTTCGAGATTAATTGGAATAATGGTAAACCTGAATCTTTGAAAGCTCTTAAGAAGGATTCTAATATTACCGACAATGTTCCTTCTATATTGAAGATTACAGTTCTGGATTGCTTCGGCAATGAACGCGTAATTGAAATGAACATGACAGTTGTTCCTAACGTTGCAAAATAATAGTTTTTAGAACAGGTTTTAAAAACTATTCCTAATAAAGCTTACCCTCATCGCAAGTAATTGTGGTGAGGGTAAATTTTTTAGGGTCTCTTTGCTGAAAAGACTTATGAAAAGCTTGTTTAATTTTTTTCTCAATAATCATCTTATAGTTGTCCATTTGGTCATTACGGTACCTGACACAAATGACATATAATTATGTGTAGGTTTATGTCACCGTATGTGAATACTACTAAGATTGTTTATAAGAATAATGAAGGTAATGTTCAGAAATTCACATTATGGATTCCGATGGAAATTACTTACTATTGGGGTACTTTGAAAGCTGTAGCCAAGTGTGATGTTGAATCAACAAAAGCAAACCAGTAATAGAACAGGTATTGAATTATTAGCAGTTGAATAGATGGAAGGTACGTTGTTGTTTCAGCGTACCTTTTATTATTGGTGGGCTAATCTTAATTGTATTGCAAATGAAAATGGATAAAATCGTTTTTGTTTTATTATTAGGTTGCTTGTCGTTTTAGTTTTTCCACTCAGGGATGTAATGAACTTAAATATAAGATTGAATTTGCAAAGATAGATGAAGAGAGAACTGATTCCGATAGAATGAATATTATTCTCTCTTCACTTTTATTTTTTAGAAAATAGACTCTTGTGTCTGTGTGGTCAGCAGCTCCAACGCCTTGATTCCCATAACCGAGTTTCCTTTCCGGTTTAATCTCGGGCTCCATACTGCTACCGAATAACGTAACGGATAAACAGCCGCTATGCCACCGCCCACACCACTTTTTCCGGGCAGACCCACAAGGTAAGAAAACTCTCCCGCTTCATCATAAAAGCCGCATGTCTGCATAATGGCATTAATACGCTTCACTTGCGACGCAGTAAGGTTGATATCCCCAAATGTGAATGGCTGTTTGTGGTTGGCAAAAGCCAGAAAAGCTTTGGATAAATCATAGCAACTCATTTCAACAGAACATTGGAGAAAATAGAAATGGAGAACGCGTTCGATGTCATTCTCTATATTATGATGATACTTCAGCAGATTGGCGATGGCTGCGTTCAGGTAACCTTTTTCACGTTCGGATACCGCTACTTCTTCATTGTAATTAATAGTATCGTTTCCACAAATATTACGGATAAAGTGGAGGAAATCTTCTTCGGGGTGTGGCAGATGCTTTAAAAGTATATCTGCCAATACAATGGCACCGGCATTGATGAACGGATTGCGGGGAATTCCTTTTTCAACTTCTAACTGTACAAGGGAATTGAATGCAGTGCCCGATGGCTCTTTTCCCACTCTTTTCCATAGTTCGTCTCCCTCAAGGCTGAGGCATACGGCAAGTGAAAAGACTTTCGAAATACTCTGGATGGAGAAACGAGTGTCAGCTTGTCCCAGCATGAAAGTTTCTCCTTGAATGGTATTGATGCAAATGCCAAACTGATCCGGGTCTACTTTTGCCAATGCAGGAATATAGTCAGCCTGTTTGCCGATGCCGGCAAAAGGCTGTATCTCCTGATAAATATTTTCGAGTATCTGCTGATAATTCATGGTACAGATATTTTATATTTCAATATAATCGCCGTTCAGCTTAATCAGTTCAATCAGTTTCTCTACCGCCTGCTCTTCGGGGATATTTTTTTCGATGCATTCTTTTTTCTTATAAAGGCTGATTTTACCTCGTCCGGCTCCTACATAACCGTAATCGGCATCCGCCATTTCGCCCGGTCCGTTGACGATACAGCCCATGATGCCTATCTTTAAGCCTTTTAAATGAGAGGTGGCGGCTTTGATTCGGGCAATAGTCGATTCCAAGTCATATAAGGTGCGACCGCAACCGGGGCATGAGATATATTCTGTCTTGCTGGTGCGGATACGTCCGGCTTGCAGGATACCGAAAGCGGTAGTATCTATTACGGTGTGTGGCAGTGAGCCTTGATTATAAATGAAGATACCGTCACAGAAACCATCAAAAATCAATGCACCCATATCGGCGGCTGCCTTAATCTGTAAGTTCTCCGCTTCTTCTTCCTGATAGTATTGGAAGAATACAACAGGATTTTCCAGTCCTTCCGTCATCAGTTCATGCACCATGGCGCGGTATTCACCTAACCGGTTGGGGTGATTGCTTTGTGCAATGATAACCACTTCCGGGTGTAACTTGAGTGCGGCAATCACTTCTTTATTCATTGCCATATAAGGTAGGAACAGGAATTTTAACTCAGCCTGAGTATGATGTAGCTCTATCATTTGCTGATAGTTGAATGCAGGATACACATTCTTCTCTTCAGGGTTCCAGGCATCGGCATCTACCAGATAAGCTGTTTCCTTATTACGTAATTCAGGAACTGTTTGTCCACAATAAATGTAATCGGGCTTGAATTGTGGATTGACTTCGTTCTCTCCTTCCAAACGTTCGGCAATTACTACCGGAAGATTATCTCCGCCAATGTTGCGCACAGCTTTTGTTTTACGGCGTGAAGGGGAGAGATAATTGAATTCCGGCGATTCTTTTCCGGGAATGAAAGGGTGGTTTTCACGTGCCAGTATATAGTCGACCAGTTTACGAGCTACCGGAATTTCTGCTTCCGGGGCTTCGCTCAATGATACGCGGATGGTATCTCCCAAACCATCGGATAACAATGCACCGATGCCTAAAGCTGATTTGATACGTCCGTCTTCACCGTCGCCGGCTTCGGTTACACCCAGATGAAGTGGGAATGCCATGCCTTCTTTTTCCATTTCCGCTACCAGCAGACGAACAGTTTTTACCATGACAACCGTGTTGGAAGCCTTGATGGAAATTACGACATCGGTGAAATGTTCTTCTACGCAGATGCGGAGAAATTCCATGCACGATTCTACCATGCCTTCGGGGGTATCGCCATAACGTGACATGATGCGGTCTGACAGAGAACCGTGATTCACACCAATACGGATGGCGGTATGGTTCTCCTTACAAATGTTCAGAAAAGGAACGAAGCGGGCACGTATCTTTTCTATTTCTTGCGCATATTCTTCGTCAGTGTATTCCAGTTTCCGGAAAGTACGTCCCGGGTCTACGTAATTTCCCGGATTGATGCGTACCTTTTCTGCATATTGTGCCGCTACATCGGCTACTTTGGGGTTAAAATGCACATCGGCTACCAAGGGGGTGTCATAGCCTTGTGAACGTAATCCGATATTTATATTTTTCAGGTTTTCGGCTTCGCGTACACCCTGTGTGGTGAGACGCACGTATTCACCGCCTGCATCGATAATCCGTTTGGCTTGTTCTATGCAAGCGTCGGTATCCATTGTTATGGTATTGGTCATACTTTGGATGCGGATGGGATTAGCACCGCCCATCGGAGTGGCTCCAATGTTTACTTCAGAGGCTTCCCGGCGTGAATAGTTGAATAAATCGGTCATGGTTAATTCCTTATCTTTAAAGAGGTTGTAAATGTTCGTTTTAAATTTTCGGGCAGAAAATATTCTTTCCTTCTAATCAGGATAGGATATTTTCTGCCCGTGTTTTTTATAGCGCAGCTTTTCAGCGATGCTTATGTAAAGAATCAATTCGTCTTATATTCGAACTTTACTTCTTTCAATTCTTCATTGGCTTTCACTATTTTCTTTTTCAAGCCGGTTTTGTAATCTGCAAATTTAGCTGCGAGCTCTGTATCACTCAAAGCCAACATCTGTACGGCCAGAATAGCGGCATTCATTGCACCGTTGATGGCAACTGTTGCAACCGGAATTCCGGGAGGCATCTGGATGATGGAATAGAGTGCGTCCACACCGTCGAGAACAGACCCTTTCACGGGGACGCCAATGACTGGCAGTGTAGTGTTGGCGGCAATTACACCGGGCAATGCTGCGGCCATGCCTGCTGCAGCAATGATGACTTTAATGCCACGACCGGCAGCGTTCTTGGCAAACTCTTCCACTGCTTCGGGTGTACGGTGTGCCGATAGAGCGTTCATCTCGAAAGGTACGTGCATCTCGTCCAGTAGCTTGGCAGCCTTTTCCATGACAGGAAGGTCGGAGGTGCTGCCCATGATAATACTTACAATAGGTTCCATTGAATATTTCTTCTGTATTTTATTCGTTTACTAAAGCTTTGTAGGCTTCGGCATCCATCAAATCATTGATGTCATTTGCATCGTTAGGTTTGATTTTAACCAGCCAACCTTTGCCATAGGGATCTTGGTTGACCAGTTCGGGGTTGTCAGCCAATGCTTCGTTTTGTTCTAAAACTTCTCCTGCAACCGGAAGGAACAGGTCTGATATAGTCTTTACTACTTCGATAGTACCGAAAACTTCTCCTTTTTCCAAAGTCTCGCCTTCGGTAGTGATGTCTACGAAAACGATGTCGCCCAATTGTTCTTGTGCATAATCGCTAATGCCTACGTATGCGATATCACCTTCTACGCGTATCCATTCGTGTTCCTCGGTATACTTTACATTGTTTGGGAAATTCATAATGCTTTTAATTTATAAGGTTAATACTAAAATTTTTTTTCAAATAAACAAAATTCCTATGACACCGCAAAACAATCCGACAATAAATCCTGCCAGAACTTCTAATAATGTGTGTTGCTTTACGATGATGCGTGCTGTCCCCAGCATTCCTGATAGCAAAATGAAAAAGCAAAGCCATGATACAGGATTGAAATTGAAGATCAGGCTGTATGACAACAGACCGCCTACCATCATGCCGCTACTGGCAACATGGGTGCTGATTTTCCATTTGAAGTTTATCACAATGCAGATGACCATGCAGATGAGTGTGGCTACAATGATGCCCGACATATAGCGTGGCAAATGAATCTTGTACATCGTAAGCAGGCAGGCTACATAGCTGACAATGGTTAGGGCGTATGGGACGAATCGTTTTTCACGATGACCCAGTTCATGGATACCCCAGCCGTTTATTTTCTGAAAAAGATAAATGGCAAGCATCGGCATCAAGATGGTAAAGCAATACACGATACCCAACACCACCAACTTATATTGGAGGGGCATGATGCGTAAATAGGTGAAAAAGAATAATAAGAAAAAGGCAAGAAATGGAACCATAAAAGGTGTGAATATGCCTGATATGATGCGTGAACCTATTTCTAACGGGTCACTTTTTCCAATCTCTTTTAAAGAACCGGTGGTTTCGTTTGCTTCCATATTTTTATCTTCTTAATCGTGCAACAGGAATATTTAACTGCTGGCGATATTTGGCCACGGTGCGGCGTGCAATGGGGTATCCCTTGGCTTTCAGTATTTCGGCCAGTTCGTCGTCAGTATAGGGTTTTTCTTTGTCTTCGTTGTCTACACATTCCTTTAGTATGCGTTTTATTTCGCGAACGGATAATTCTTCACCATCTTCGGTGGTGTAGCCGTCACTGAAGAAGAACTTCAACGAATATATGCCGTAGTTTGTTTGCACATATTTGCTGTTGCTGACGCGTGAGATGGTAGAGATATCCAGTTTGGCGCGTTCTGCCACATCTTTTAATATCATCGGTTTCAATAGTGACTCGTCTCCTTCAAGGAAAAACGGACGCTGGATGTCGATGATAGTCTGCATGGTGGTGAGTAAAGTGTGTTGTCGTTGTTTTACGGCATTGATAAAACCTTGTGCGGCATCTACTTTCTGTTTTAAAAACATCAGAGCGTCTTTTGATTCTTTACTTTGATTCTCTTTGTTACGTGTATGTTCGTCCAGTAGTTCGGTAAACTCACGGCTGAGGCGCAGTTCGGGAACATTGCGGTTGTTCAGATTGAGGGTGATGGTACCGTCATCGAATGTTTCTACAATAAAATCGGGGATAATCTGCTGGAAATTACGCCCCATGGCTTCGCCCAATGAACTTCCCGGACGCGGGTTTAATTTGGTAAGTTCGGCCAATGCTTCGTTATATTGCTCTTCGGTGATGCCCAGTTTCTGAATTATTTTATCTTTGTTCTTACGGGTGAACTCATCGCAGCATTTTCCGATAATATCCAGTTCTATCTGTTTTAGTGGGGAATCTGCTTTACGGTTGATCTGAATGAGCAGACACTCTTGAAGGTTGCGTGCACCGATGCCGGCCGGGTCGAAATCCTGAATGATTTCGAGTATTTTGTTCAGTTCGTTCTCTGTGGTATAGATTCCACGATAAATGGCAAGCTCGTCCATGACGGATTCTATGCTTTTACGCAGGAGTCCGTCATCATCCAACGATCCGATCAGGTATTCGGCTATTTCGCGCTGTTCGTCAGTCAGGTCTTGCATGGCAAGCTGCTCTTTCAATATTTCGTAGAAGGAAACAGCATCCGAGAAAGGTATCTCTTCGGCTACTCCTTCGCGGCTGCGGTTGTGTTCCTGCAATTTATAGTCGGGGATGTCATCCTCGGTACGATAATCTCCCAGTGAAATGTCATCGTTGGGTTCCGAGTTATCGTTATTATCTTCATTTCCTTCAAAGTCAGTACTCTCTTCCCCGTTTTCGGGCGTTTCTCTTCCTTCCTCCAAGGCCGGATTGTCCAGTATCTCAGAATGAATACGTTCTTCCAGCTCCACGGTAGGCAATTCCAACAACTTCACAACAAGGATTTGTTGTGGTGACAGTGTCTGTACTTGTTGTTGGGCTTGTGTTTGTACTTGACGTGAGCCTTGTGCCATAATCTCTTTACTATTTTTGGGGGCAAAAGTAGCGATTTGTATCGTAATAATCTTCCTTTTTGCCGGGATAATTTTAGGGGTTCATCCTAATATTATTAATAATTGAAGCTGCTTCCGCCCAGAAATTCTCTTAATAAGGAGGTTGGAGGCAATTCTTTATCTTGCACAGATACGAAATATTCGAGGAACTTACGGAGGCGGTAGGCTTCCGAGTATTCCGGTCGGTTATTGGGCACTTTCCGCAGAATAGGTTCCAGATAATCTTTTAAAACAGCAAGCTCGAACAATAATGCAGAGTTGAACATGGCATCTGCATTTTCCTGATAAGGGAAAATCCATTTGTCTTCTCCGGCACGTACGCTGGGCCAACGGCTGATGGTGTCTTCTGCCGAATATCCACGATATTTGTAGTCACGGACAATGCGGCGCAACAGCCGGTTGTCGGTAGTAGGGATATAGTTATGGTTGTCCAATAAGATGGTTGTCAGGGCCGATACATATATTTTATATTTATTTTCAGCCGGGATATGCGGAGTCAGTTCAGGGTTCAGTGCGTGGATACCTTCCAAAATCAGTATCATATTATCATCTATCTTCAGATAGTCTCCTTTGAACTCACGTTGACCGGTGGAGAAATTAAAACGGGGCAGTTCGACTTGCTCTCCACGAAGCAAAGCCTCCAGTTGTTGATTAAAAAACTTCAAGTCCAAGGCATAGAGGGATTCATAGTCATAGTTGCCGCTCTCATCTTTAGGGGTATCTTCTCTATTTACGAAATAGTCATCCAACGAAATAGGATAAGGTCTCAGGCCATTGGCCATAAGCTGGATGCTGAGTCGTTTGCTGAATGTCGTTTTTCCTGATGAGGAGGGACCGGATATCAGAATCAGTTTGACTCCTTGGCCGTTTTTCCCACGATTATAGATTTCATCGGCGATGTTTGAAATCTTTTTTTCCTGCAAGGCTTCGGATACGTTGATTAAGTCGGTAGCATGACCATTGTTGCAGACTACATTGAAGTCGCCCACAGTGCCTATGCCTAAAATCTGATTCCAGCGACGGTGTTCCTTAAATACATCCAACATCTTTTCTTGTTTTACAACTTCCTCCAGTTTGTCGGGGTTTTGTCGGTTGGGAACACGAAGTAACAGTCCGTCATAGTATTTCACTATATCGAACAAGCGGATGTATCCGGTGCTGGGCAGCAGGCTGCCATAATAATAGTCTATAGTGTCTCCTAACGTATAATAAAAGGAGTAAAGATTGCCCGAAGTTTCCAGCAGTTTTACTTTATCCATCATTCCTTTTTTGCGGAACAACTCTACCACTTCGGTGGTTTGACATTCAAATCGATGGAAGGGAATATCTTCTTCAATGATTTCCTGCATACGTTTCTTGATGCGCTGTACATCGTCCAACCCTATTTCTCTGCCGATGTGTAAATCACAATAGTATCCTTTGGAGACGGGATGCTCCAGCACGATGCTTCCGTCGGGATAAAGATCTTCGACAGCTTTGCACAGCACAAAGCATAACGAGCGGACATAAGTACGCATGCCCGAGGAACTTAATATATTCAGGAATTCTACATCTTTATTATTATAGGCTCTGTAGTTGAGTCCTTCTACCTTATTATTAACCTTGGCACTGACAGGTCCGTAGGGGATATCTAAATTAAAACCATTATAAATATCCAAAAGTGAGCTTCCAATTGGGAAACTTTTAATAATATTGTTATTTTTGCAACATATTTGTAACATAATCGTAATGTTTATTACTAACGTAGTGAAATCGGCTGTTAATTTACCGAATAAAAGGGAGATAAGCCAATTCCTACCAAATTAATTGATGATGGAATATTCTTTTTATGATTTCTTAAAGCTGCTGGGTTCACTGGCGCTATTCCTTTACGGAATGAAAATCATGAGTGAGGGCCTGCAAAAGTTTGCAGGTGACAGGCTTCGTAAAATTCTCACGGCGATGACCACCAACCGGGTAACCGGAGTTCTAACAGGCGTGCTGATTACAGCATTAATCCAATCTTCTTCTGCCACTACCGTCATGGTAGTCAGCTTTGTGAATGCAGGGCTGCTGACATTATCCCAGTCCATTGGAGTAATTATGGGAGCCAATATCGGTACTACCGTAACTGCATGGATTATATCAGCGTTGGGCTTTAAGGTAGATATCGCTGCAATGGCTCTCCCACTTTTAGCTGTTGGTGTGCCATTGTTATTTTCTGGAAAGAGTAACCGTAAATCCATAGGGGAGTTTATTTTCGGTTTCTCTTTTTTGTTTATGGGTCTTTCTTTACTCAAAACAAATGCACCGGACTTGAGTAAAAACCCGGAGATGTTGTCTTTTGTGCAGAATTATACAGACATGGGCTTTGGCTCTGTGATGCTGTTTGTATTGATAGGTACAATATTGACGATGATTGTGCAGGCATCGGCTGCAACAATGGCTATTACCCTGATTATGTGTGCCAATGGTTGGATTAGTTTTGAACTTGGTGCTGCTTTGGTATTAGGTGAGAATATTGGTACTACCATTACAGCTAATCTGGCTGCATTGACTGCAAATACGCAGGCCAGGAGGGCTGCCTTAGCTCACTTGGTATTTAATGTTTTCGGTGTTATCTGGGTGTTATGCCTGTTTAAGCCGTTCACAATGGGGGTGTCATGGTTTGTAGAAGATATAATGAAGACGCCGGATCCTGCTGTGGCTGTTTCTTTTAAATTATCGGCTTTTCATACGACATTTAATATATGCAATGTGTTGATTCTTATTTGGTTTGTGAAGTTGATAGAGAAAACCGTTTGCAAGATTATCCCTCAAAGAGAGCAGGATGAGGAATATCGTTTGCGTTTTATTACAGGCGGTATGCTTTCTACGGCAGAGCTTTCTATATTACAGGCGCGAAAAGAAATCAATCTGTTTGCCGAACGCACTCACCGTATGTTTGGTATGGTGCGCGATTTGTTGCATACAACGAATGAGAATGATTTCAATAAGCTGTTCAGCCGTGTAGAGAAGTATGAGAATATCAGTGATAGTATGGAGGTGGAGATAGCCAATTATCTGAATCAGGTTTCGGAAGGTCGTTTGAGTTCTGAAAGTAAGCTTCAGATTCGTTCGATGCTTCGTGAGGTGACAGAAATAGAAAGTATAGGTGACAGTTGCTATAACTTGGCCCGTACCATCAACCGCAAGCATCGCAGTGAAATGGATTTTACACAGAAACAGTATGATCATATCGAACAGATGTTTAAGCTGACAGATGATGCATTGAGCCAAATGATTGCGTTGGTAGAAGATGAACATCATACTATTGATGTGAATAAGTCTTTCAATATCGAACACGAAATCAATAACTATCGCAATCAGTTAAAGAACCAGAATGTGCTGGATGTGAACAATAAGGAATATGATTATCAGATGGGAGTACACTATATGGATATTATTACCGAATGTGAAAAGTTGGGTGATTATGTAGTTAATGTAGTGGAAGCCGGCAGTAATGTGAAAGAAAAGAAAGCATAAGCCCGGATTCACACTCGTGATAGAATAGGTTGGATATAAAGTACACGGCAGACAAAATCGAGAGTTATATACTAAAAGTGAGATAATGTCTATATTTATTTTTCTGAAACTGATAGGGTCGCTGGCGCTTCTTATGTATGGCATGAAGACCATGAGTGAAGCTCTGCAGAAACTGACAGGTGGGCAACTTCGCCATTTCCTTGGAGCAATGACGACCAATCGGTTTACAGGACTGCTGACCGGGGCGTTTGTAACGGCTTCCGTACAGTCTTCTACTGCTACTACGGTGATGACCGTTAGTTTTGTTAATGCCGGATTACTGACATTGGCTCAAGCTATTTCTGTCATTATGGGAGCTAATATCGGTACAACGGTGACTGCATGGATTATGTCAGTGTTCGGTTTTCAGATAGACATGAATAACCTCATTTTCCCTCTTTTTGCTTTAGCCGTTCCTCTTATTTTTTCTAATAAAAGCCAGAAAAAGTCTTTTGGAGAATTTATATTTGGCTTTGCGTTTATGTTCTTGGGATTGACGACATTGCGTGAAAATGCTATGCACATGGATTTGGAACATAATGCGGCAATCCTTGGTTTCATTACTTCTTGCAAAGAGTGGGGATTTTTGTCTATCCTGTTGTTCCTTTTGATTGGCAGTATCATAACTATGTGTGCCCAATCATCGGCGGCAGTAA
>ENA-UESK01000754-UESK01000754.1-human-gut-metagenome-genome-assembly--contig:-NODE-754-length-14277-cov-3.988169_pt1 | contig 14277 bp, 14 predicted proteins | sample MGYA00243006_ERZ508007 | MGnify/ENA primary metagenome ERZ508007 (study PRJEB26167, sample SAMN06115452) | human gut metagenome | host: Homo sapiens | place: China:Jiangsu | collected 2015-08-21... | reverse complement strand
GGACATTCCCGGGTAATAATTAATAAACTTCAATTGAGATGAGTAAACTTACAAAAAATCAAAAGTTGGCTTTGGGCAAGATTGAAGCTGGGAAAGCGTACACATTGAAAGAAGCTTCAGCTTTGGTAAAAGAAATTACTACTACTAAGTTTGATGCCTCTGTAGATGTTGATGTTCGTTTAGGTGTTGACCCTCGTAAAGCTAACCAAATGGTGAGAGGTGTGGTTTCACTGCCTCACGGAACGGGTAAGCAGGTTCGGGTTCTCGCATTATGTACACCAGACAAGGAAGCTGAAGCTACTGCTGCAGGTGCTGACTATGTTGGATTGGATGCGTATAAGGGAGATGTTGAGGATGCCGTAGACATTTCGTTGGTCAGGGAAGGTGGGGAATTGATCGTGACTTTGATAGATCATGGGATTGCTTTCGATCCGACTTTAAGAAAAGACCCTGATATTACTTTATCTGCCGAAGACCGTCCAATCGGAGGGTTGGGTATTTTCTTGATCAAGAAGATTATGGATGAGGTCTCTTATCAGAGAGTAGATGAGCGGAATGTCTTTATCATGAAGAAAAAAATAACCGAATAAAATATAAAGATATGGAAGTAGTTATTGACCAAAAAGGTGAAGAGACTGTAATTAAGATCAAAGGAAGATTGGATACGAATACGGCTCGCGAATGCGAGGAAAAGGTTTTGCCGGTATGGGAGAATCCGGGAGTAAAAGTATGTGTCGATTGTTCTGATTTGGAATATGTGAGTAGTGCGGGCCTCCGATTGTTTTTAATATTACAAAAAATGACGACTGCCAAGAAAGGGTCTTTACGTTTGATCGGTATGCGGAATGTGGTTCGTGAGACCTTTAGTTTGACGGGATTTAACGCTCTCTTCAAGATAGAAGACGTAAAATAAGTGTGAAGGTTAGGAAAAAGGTAGCCGGTGTGTCAAATTTGGCACATCGGCTTTGTATTAATCTTTTAGATCTTTGTCGATGGGGCTATCCCATTTGCCACCGTTTAATATATCAAGGGTGAAGGTATCGTCTGATTCCTTCGGGGTGTAGAGAATCCCAGTATAACGAATAATGTGATTTTTGAGAGGCAGGATGTCATTAACTTCTCTTTCCCGGGTTACTTCATTTATCTGATTTTTGGCCGAGAGGTGTGCTTTGAGCATGAATTCCGGAGCCGGGATAAACGTGAAGAAGGAATGGGAGAAATTTGTTTTCCCGATATCAGAGGCGTTAAAAGTGTCGGTTTGTGTATAAAGCGTGGTTTGAGCAATGCCATTCCCTGTGGTTAAGTCAATCTTGTTTTGATAATTGGAGACATTTATCGTGAAGCTTTTTAGGGCTTTAGGTACGGCATCGGCGGATATGAACTCTATTTTGCCGACGATTCTTTGTAAGGTGATATCTTTAATGATTCTTTCTCCCGCTTGTACTTCTTGGGTGAGAAAAAGATGAAACGTATCTGATACTTTACTGAATAGTGCGGTTTGTCCGGACACGGAGATATTCTTGTCTGAGTGGGCTAGGAAACAAATATGATAGTTGCCGGAGGGCAGTGAATCATAAATGATCGTGAAATCCGGATCTTGAGGCGTGAATTGCTTATGTTTTACCAGAATGTCCGGTTTTCCGCTTTGGTATACGATATAATCGATCCGGTTGTATAAATTATCCGGATCGATATCCGGTGTAGAAGGATCTTCCTCGGCATCGGGATTTTGGGGAATAGGCTCAGGGATATTCAGCTCGGGAATACTCTTGGTTACGGGGAAGGGTAATACTTCCTTTTGTAAATCGATCGTAAACTGTATGGGTGATAATTCCTCTTGTAGGTCGGGGTTAGGTACTTCCTTTTCCGTTCCATTACAACAACAAAAACAAAGCAGACAGGCGATAGCCACTAATTCATTTTTCTTCATAGTTGATATTTTGGGTAAATGTTTGACGCAAAGGAACGATATATTTTGTGAATTAAAAAATATTAAGCTGTTAAATTGGCGTATGCAGGGTTATTTTTCATAGCTTTGTGAATCAACAATGTAATTACCTTAGTTTAATAAAACGGAATAATACCATGAAACGAAAAATCAGAATGGGAATGGTCGGTGGAGGACAAGGCTCGTTTATCGGGGCCGTTCATCGTATCGCCGCTAATTTAGACGGACAGATCGAGTTGGTCTGTGGATGCTTCAGTTCTCGCCCGGAGAATTCATTGGCTACCGGACAATCTTTATTTTTACCGGATAATCGTATTTACGCATCTTATCAGGAAATGATAGAGAAAGAGGCCGCCCTGCCTGAAGGCGAACGGATGGATTTTGTGTCTATTGTTACCCCGAATCATGTGCATTTCGGTCCGGCCATGATGGCGTTGGAACATGGTTTCCATGTCGTACTGGATAAACCGATGACATATACCTTGGATGAGGCGAAGCAATTACGAGACAAAGTGAAGGAAACCGGAAAATTGTTTATGCTGACTCATACCTATACCGCTTACCCGATGGTGAAGGAGGCTAGGGAAAGGGTACGCAGGGGCGATTTAGGTAAGATACGCCGTATTTATGTGGAATATCCTCAAGGCTGGCTATATAATGACTGCGCTGATGTTAATAAGCAAGCGGCTTGGCGGGTGGATCCCAATCGGTCGGGTAAGGCCGGTTGCATGGGGGATATCGGGACTCATGCGTTTAATCTGGCGGAATATATAACAGGGCTGAAGGCCGTGGAATTATGCGGTGAATTGAATACCTTCGTGCCGGATCGTCTTTTGGATGATGATGGGGCGGCATTGATCCGTTATGAGGGAGGTGCGAAAGGGGTGCTGACCGCTAGTCAGATCGCCGTAGGTGTAGAGAATGGCTTGAATATTCGTGTGTATGGAGAGAAAGGTGGGTTGGAATGGCGTCAAGAAGAACCGAATACGATGATTATGCGTTGGCCGGATCGTCCGGCGGAGATCATCCGTACTTCCAATGGATATATGTCGGGTATCGCCGCTCATAATTCCCGTACGCCGGGCGGGCATCCGGAAGGCTATATAGAGGCATTCGCTAATTTGTATCGGAATTTCGCCTTGGCTTTGCGATCGATTCTGGCTGGTGAGGAACCGGCTCCTGAAACCTTGGATTTCCCTTCCGCCGAAGACGGTGTCCGTGGCATGCGGTTTATCGAGACGATTGTAGCTACCGGATCGACAGAGAATAAATGGATAAAAATAATCGACTAAAAATAATACTATATATGGCACGTCCTGTAACATTATATACCCTCCAGTGGGGAGATTTATCACTGGAAACAGTTTGTCAAAAAGCGAAAGAATTCGGATACGACGGTGTGGAATTGGGACTTCCCGATCATGTGGATGTCCGACGTACGGATACGGCTTATTATCAAGGAATCAAGGATCTGTTAAAGAAATATGACTTACGGCTTTATGCGATCTCTACCCATCTGGTTGGACAAGCTGTTTGCGATAATATCGATGAGCGTCATAAGGCAATCTTGCCGGATTACATTTGGGGAGATGGCGATCCGGAAGGGGTTCACCAACGGGCTACCGAGGAGATGATCCGGACCGCCCATGCGGCAAAGATGTTGGGAGTCGATACGGTTGTAGGTTTTACGGGTAGTTCTATTTGGCATTATTTGTATTCTTTCCCTCCGGTAACGGACGCTATGATACAAAAGGGGTATGATGATTTCGCCCGTCGCTTTACGCCCATCTTGGATGAGTTTCAGAAACTGGGTGTACGTTTTGCGTTGGAGGTACATCCTACAGAGATCGCGTTCGATACTTTTTCCGCACGCAGGGCATTGGAGGCGGTAAATAACCATCCTGCTTTCGGTTTTAACTATGATCCGAGTCATCTAGGATATCAAGGGGTGGACTATGTGGATTTCATCTATCAGTTTCCGGAGCGTATCTTCCATGTGCATATGAAGGACGTATATTGGAGTGATACCCCTAAGCAGGTGGGTATATTCGGCGGTCATGTTACTTTCGGCGATCCCCGTCGATATTGGAATTTCCGTAGCTTAGGACGAGGAAAGATTAATTTTGAGGAGATTATCCGTGCTTTGAATTCAATTGGCTATCAAGGTCCGCTTTCCGTGGAATGGGAAGATAGCGCTATGGATCGGGAACATGGGGCACGGGAATCTTGCGAATTGGTGAAGAGAGTGGATTTCCAACCTTCCGCCCATGCGTTCGACGCTTGTTTCGGAAAGGAATAAATAATTATTAATTACAAAAAACACGAGATTTGATGAGTGTGAGAAAGTGGATGTTTGCCGGGGCCTTGTTATTGGCCGCCGGCTTGAGTTCTTTGGGATTTGCCCAAAAACCGGGGTTGAAGTTTAATCCGGATAAGAAGTTTAAGATTGTACAGTTTACGGACTTGCATGTGAAATGGCAAGACCCTCGTTCGGATATCGCTTTTGAGCGTATGAACCAAGTGCTGGATGACGAGAAACCGGACTTGGTGATTTTTACGGGAGATATTATCTATAGCAAGCCTGCGTTGGAAAATATGCGGAATGTATTGAAGACAGTCTCCGACCGTAAAATACCATTCTCCATTGTTTTCGGAAATCATGATAATGAGCAGGGGGCGACAAAAGAGGAGTTGCTGAAAGTAGCCGAAAGCCTACCGTATAGTTTAACGGCGGATGAGGTTCCCGAAATCTCAGGCGTGGGTAATTACGCCTTGACCGTACGTTCCTCCGACGGGAAGAAGGATGCTTTCGTCTTGTATTGCATCGATTCGAATACCTATTCAACTATCAAGGGGGTAAAAGGATACGATTATATTAAGCGTGACCAGATCGATTGGTATTGTAAGAAAAGCGCAGAGTTTACCCGGAATAACGGGGGAGAGCCGGTTCCTTCTTTGGCTTTCTTCCATATCGCGTTGCCGGAGTTTAATCAAGCGGCTTCCGATGAGAATGCCCAACTATATGGCATACGTAGAGAAAAGGCATGCGCTCCGGCCTTGAATTCCGGCTTATTTACGGCGATTAAGGAAAACGGGGACGTGATGGGCGTATTTGTCGGCCATGATCATGACGATGATTATGCGGTTTGCTGGTATGACGTATTATTGGCTTACGGTCGTTTTACGGGTGGTCCGACGGAATACATCCATATACCAAATGGAGCACGTGTGATCGAGTTGAACGAGGGAGCCCGTACCTTCAAGACTTGGATTCGTACGAAAGCCGGTGTAGAGCAGCTTACTACCTATCCGGATTCATTCGTGAAAGAGTGAGGATCTATATCATTCTGAAAATGATATAAAAACTGTATTCCTTATTGTTAAAGCTCTAAATTATATCTAACTTTGCGGTTGGTTGAAAAGTAAAAACTAAAGTATGAAGAAAATTAGAGCCGCCATCGTAGGTTATGGCAACATCGGGAAATATGTGTTAGAGGCCCTTGAAGCTGCCCCGGATTTTGAGGTAGCAGGTATTATTCGTCGTAATCCGAATGATATTCCGGACGAGTTGAAGGCATACACGGTTACTGATAGCATCACCAAGTTAGATAAGGTTGACGTAGCGGTTTTGGCTACTCCTACACGCAGCGTGGAAGAGCATGCGAAAGAGATTCTGGCATTAGGCATCAATACGGTCGATAGTTTCGATATCCACGGAGGTATCGTGGATTTACGTCGTTCTTTGGACGCTGTAGCGAAGGCTCATAATACGGTAGCTGTAATTTCTGCCGGTTGGGATCCGGGAAGCGACTCTGTGGTACGTGCTTTGTTAGAAGCGATGGTGCCGAAAGGTATTACTTATACGAACTTCGGTCCGGGTATGAGTATGGGGCATACGGTTGCCGTGAAGGCTATCGAAGGCGTGAAAGCGGCTTTAAGTATGACGATTCCTTTGGGAACGGGCGTGCACCGTCGTATGGTTTATATCGAGGTGGAAGACGGATACGATTTCAAGCAAGTGTCTGCCGCTATCAAGGCGGATGATTATTTCGCTCATGATGAGACTCATGTAATGCAGGTTGAATGTGTTGATAACCTGTTGGATATGGGACATGGCGTGAACTTGGTTCGTAAAGGTGTATCGGGTAAGACTCAGAACCAGTTGATCGAATTCGATATGAAGATCAATAACCCGGCCTTGACTGCTCAGATCTTAGTTTCTGTCGCCCGTGCGAGCTTGAAGCAACAACCGGGTGCGTATACGATGATCGAATTGCCGATAATCGATATGCTGTACGGCGAGAGAGAGAACTTAATTAGAAGACTCGTTTAATATAAGTTGATGGTTGACAGCTGGCAATTGACAGTTCGGGAAATCCTGACTTGCGATTGTCGACTGTCAATTGTCAATTGCCAACTGAAATAATTATGCTTGACTTTATTACATGGACTGCCGATCCCGCTATCTTTACCATCGGTTCCCGGGAGATTCGTTGGTATGGATTGGCTTTTGCGATCGGTTTCGCTATTGGCTATATGATTGTAGAGCGGATGTGGAAAAAAGAGGGACTGCCGCCCGCATGGATCGATTCCCTTTTGATTTATACGATGCTCGGTACGGTGATTGGTGCCCGTTTGGGGCATTGTTTGTTTTATGCGCCGGAATATTATTTAGCCAACCCGATTGAGATTTTCAAGATTTGGGAGGGAGGATTGGCTAGCCATGGTGGTACGTTAGGTATAATTATCGCCATTTATTTCTACTCTAAGCGAGTAAGCCATAAAAGTATGTTATGGGCTTTCGATAAGTTGGTGGTTCCGACAGGATTGGTAGCTGCTATGATTCGTCTGGGAAACCTGATGAATCATGAGATTTACGGTCATTCCACTGATTTGCCTTGGGGATTTCGTTTTATCGATAATTTACACGCATGGAGAATGGGGGCGGAGCCTATTTTTACCGCTCCGAGCCATCCGACGCAATTGTATGAGGCCGCTTGTTATCTGGTGACGTTCGCTATCTGTATGTGGCTATATTTCAAGAAAGAGGCATGGAAAAAGCAAGGACTTATCTTCGGCGTATTTATGATATGCGTATTCGGGTCTCGTTTCTTCATCGAATTCGTGAAAAATGACCAAGAGCCTTTCGAGGCTGGAATGATGTTGAATATGGGGCAATGGCTAAGTATCCCGTTTGTTTTGGCAGGGTGCTGGTTTGTCTGGAGAGCGCTAAGAAATGGAAAATTAAAAATTGAGAATTGAAAATTAGAGAGCACACGCTTTGTTATTTTCAATTTTTAATTATCAATTATCAATTAAAAAAGATGTACAAGTTAAAAGAAATTGCGGATAAAGTTTATTATGTAGGAGTTAATGACCGTCAAAAGGCCCTCTTCGAGAATATGTGGCCGTTGCCATACGGCGTTTCCTATAACTCGTACTTGATCGTAGACGAGAAAACCGTATTGATCGATACGGTCGATGTTTGTTACTCTGATATTTTCTTGAAAAAAGTAGCGGATGCCTTGGACGGACGTTCTTTGGATTATCTCGTGGTAAATCATATGGAGCCGGATCATGCGGGAAGTATCCGTTTGTTGCGTCAGCAATATCCGGACGTACAGATTGTCGGAAACAATAAGACTTTCGGAATGCTGGAAGGATATCATGGCATCAAGGAAGGCTTGTTTGAGGTGAAAGAGGGTGATACCTTGAATACGGGTCGTCATGAGCTTGTATTTTATATGGCTCCGATGGTGCATTGGCCGGAAGTGATGGTTACTTATGACGTTACGGATAAAATCGTATTCTCTGCGGATGCGTTCGGTACGTATGGCACATTGGATGGTGGTGTGATCGATACGGAGATGAACGTGGAGCACTATTGGGAAGAGATGATTCGCTATTACTCCAACATTGTCGGAAAATATGGAAGTCCAGTACAAAGGGCATTACAGAAGCTTTCGGGCTTGGATATCCAGACGATTTGCTCTACCCATGGACCTGTTTGGCGTGAATACGCGTCGAAAGCGATCGATATCTATGACCGTATGAGCCGCTACGAAGGTGAGGAAGGCGTGGTTATTATTTATGGCAGCATGTATGGTAACACGGAGCAGATGGCTGAGGCGATCGCCGCTTCTTTGGCTGATAATGGCATCAAGAATATTGTGATGCATAATGTTAGCAAAAGCCCTTCTTCTTATATCTTGAAAGATGTGTTCAAATATAAGGGAGTTATCGTAGGTAGCCCGACTTATAGCAATCAATTGTTCCCAGAGGTGGAAGCTGTGTTGAGTAAGATCGAGTTGCGTGAGGTGAAAAATCGTATTTTCGGTTATTTCGGGTCTTTCACATGGGCTGGAGCCGCCGTGAAACGTTTGGCGGCTTTTGGCGAGAAGATGAAGTGGGAGACTGTCGGTACGCCGGTTGAGCAGAAGCAAGGTTTAAGCGCTACTAAATACGAGGAGTGTTTAGCTTTGGGCAAGGAAATGGCTGGGAAATTGAAAACAATTAACGACAAATCTAATTTATAAACAAGAAAGTTGATACAACTTTCAATTAAAAAACATAACGTTATGAGACTAATTATCGAACCTAATTACGAGCAACTCTCAAAATGGGCTGCCAATTATGTAGCAGCGAAGATCAAAGCCGCGAATCCAACCGCTGAAAAACCATTCGTACTGGGCTTGCCTACCGGATCTTCTCCGCTGGGTATGTACAAGAACTTGATTGAATTGAACAAGCAGGGAGTTGTATCGTTCCAGAATGTGATCACTTTCAATATGGATGAATATGTCGGTCTTCCGAAAGATCATCCGGAAAGCTATCATTCTTTCATGTGGAATAATTTCTTCAGTCATATCGATATCAAACCGGAGAACGTAAATATCTTGAATGGTAACGCCGAGGATTTGGAGGCTGAGTGTGCGTCTTATGAGGCTCGCATGAAAGCGGTCGGTGGCGTAGACCTGTTCTTGGGTGGTATCGGTCCTGATGGCCATATTGCGTTCAATGAGCCGGGTTCATCTTTGAGTTCTCGTACTCGTATCAAGACGTTAACTACGGATACGATTATCGCTAACTCCCGTTTCTTTGATAATGACGTGAATAAAGTTCCAAAGACTTCTGTAACGGTTGGTGTAGGTACGGTTCTTGACGCTAAAGAGGTATTGATCATGGTAAATGGTCATAACAAGGCTCGTGCGTTGCAACAAGCCGTTGAGGGTGCCGTGAACCAAATGTGGACAATTACCGCCTTGCAGTTGCATCCGAAAGGAATCATCGTTTGCGATGAGGCGGCTTGCGCGGATCTTAAGGTAGGTACTTATAACTATTTCAAGGATATCGAGAAGGATCATCTTTGTCCTTGCTCACTGCTGAAATAAACGAATCTCAGATAGGGCTTTCTTTGAATGCCCATCGTAAGGAGTTAAGAATGCCCATTGTAAGGAGTTTACGATGGGCATTCTTATAACCTTACGATGGGCATCGTTGTTTTAGGGCAATTGGTGGCTGCCGGCTGGCTTCCTCATAGAAGATATACTTCACTGGTTAGAGGAAATATACTTTTCCTGTCAGAGGATATATACTTCATTGACAAAGTCAGTACTACTTACTTTTTTGCGTTCTTGACGTAACGATCCAGCCATAGGTCACATTCATGCAATAGATGCAGGATGTTTTCCTTGGCGGCGTAGCCATGACTCTCATAGGGCAATACCACATAACGTGCGATCGCCCCGTGGCCTTTTAGGGCACTGAACAGGCGCTCGGATTGGATCGGAAAGGTTCCGGAGTTGTTATCCATCTCACCATGTATGATTAATAAAGCTCCATGTAGCTTATCGGCAGACATGAATGGCGACATGGCATTATATATTTCCGGTACTTCCCAATACGTACGGGTCTCTGTTTGGAAGCCGAACGGGGTAAGTGTACGGTTGTAAGCCCCGCTACGTGCGATGCCGGCTTTGAACAGTTTGGTATGTGTTAATAGATTCGCTGTCATGAAAGCTCCATAGGAATGTCCTCCTACGGCTACACGATTCGGATCACCTACACCCATCTCGGAAATGACTTTTACGGCCGCCTCGGCGTTCATTGTCAATTGCTCAATGAAATCATCGTTCGGCTCCGCTCCCTCGCTGGTACTAACGATCGGCATCTCGACATTTTCCATTATACAGAATCCACGTAAAACCCAATAGACGGGAGAACCATAGTTGATATTCGTAAACATGTATTGAGAACCTCGTACCTGAGAAGCCTCGGCCTTGCTTTTATATTCTCTCGGATAGGCCCACATTAAGACAGGTAATGGACCGTCCTTCGCTTTATCATATCCGGCAGGGAGGTATACGGTCGCTGTTAGATCCAAACCATCCGCACGTTTATACTTGATCTTTTGTTTGCTAACGTTTGCCATGGCCGGATATGGATTGGCGAAATGAGTCAATTGAGCGAATTTTTTCTTTCTCAAGTCACGAGAGCAGAGATTCGCCGGTTCTGTAATGGATTGACGTGAAGTGATCAATTGCAGCTTTTCCGGATTCGCTACCTTTAGGATGGTCTCATAATATCCGTCCTCGCAGCGCCAAAGTTCCGTGTTCTTTTTTGTTTTCAAATTGTAACGGCTAAGGTAAGGCATATCCCCTTTAGGAGAGGCACCTTGGGCAAGCATCAATAACTCATTGTGGGCTTTATTGGTATAAACGATATATTTGCCATACGCATTTTTTATCGTAAGTGGATTTCCCGGATTGTTGTAATTATCGTCGGTGGATACATCGAATAATAGAACCGGAGACTCAGAAGAGCAAGGCTTAAAAGTAAATGTCCTGTTTTTACGAGTCTCCCGGGAAGTCTCGATCAATAAAGCGAAAGCATCGTCATTCCACAGGATGTTGCGGAAACGTTTCTCTGTCTTTGCGACTTCCTGTTTCTCGCTGTTGAACGGATAGCTTATTTGGTAGATAATATCCATGAAATCAGTCTTGTTTTGCTTAGGATCTCCTTTATCTTGCGCTTCCGCCCAGTAAACGGTAGCCGGTTGATCCGATCTCCATCCGAATTGGCGGGGATAAGGCGAGGTCGTGTCATATCCCATCGGAATATTGACGGTTGGATTATCCGCTAACGTATAAATGGAATTGCCTTGTAAGTCTATGACCTCGAACTTTTGTGGGAAGTTATATACCGGTACTTGATAGGAATACGGACGATGAACTGTCGCGATAAGTAGCAAAGATTTATCCGGGGATAATGAAAGTGTACTGCCGTAGATTGCCGGTTTTCCGATCTCGTACACAATGCCCTCTTTTATACGTACCAATTGGGAGGTGAAGTAATAGTCGAATAATTGCTCGTCGTACGGATTTTTCAGCAAGTCTTGATAGGTACGAGCGGGCATCACCTTTCCAGTACTTTCTTGAATGATGGGACCGGATGGGACTGTGGGTTTCTCTGGTGCCTTCTCCCTGTTTTCCGGAACCATAAGCGTAATAAACTCATTGTCGCTAATCCATAAGATCTCCGCTCCACTTGTCGCGTTGATTTTACGGGTGCTTACTTTCTGTGCTACGGGCTGTTCCGGGGTACAGTTATAAAGATATACGCCATTCGCTTCTTCCACGAATAGAGCTACCTTATTGGATGAAGGAGAGAATGAGGCTTCTGTGATTACCGCGTTGTCAGGAATTCCTTCAATCTTGATTTCTTCTTGAGTAGCGATGTTCATTAAACTGGCACCCGTATATTCGGCTTGCCGGCTCGTATTGAATGTTTCGGGACTGATACGCATTCCCGCTAATTTAAGCTCCGGTTGCGCAAGCTTGGCGATAGACCGGTACGGGGAACGCTCTAACTGGAGTGCCCACTGATTGTTATCACTAATTCGGATGATAGGAGAAAGCTTGGCCAAGGCCACTTCTTCTATTACGGCTGGAGGCCTTTGGTAATTGGTCTCTTGTGCCATTCCCGGGCTGGCTAGAGCCAAGGATAGTAAGGCGGAGAATAGATAGTTTGTTTTCATGGATTTAATCACTTGAATTTATTTTAATGATTTGGAATAACTTCTTTTAGATCTTAAAAAATCCCCGCCTAAACCGGTTAGGGGTATAGACGGGGATTTTTTGATATAATTAGTAGGAAATAGAGTGATTATCTATTCTGAGTCATAAGACTGTTTGCGTTCATTTCGTCATCTGGAATCTTGAATTGCCATTCAGGAGAACCTGCATCTACGTGCATCTTTACTGAGATACCCTTATCGTGATTAGTGTTATTTCTATCCAGCGGTAAGTTTAAACGTTTTAAATCTGTGAATCGGAATCCTTCTCCCCACAACTCAATACGACGTTGAATCATGATCTCTTCTGCTAATTCGACTGCTGTTTTGCTCGTTTCTTTGTATTCAGGATCACGAGTCAAGGCAAATGCCGTCAACGTTTTTTGCGCTTCTTGAAGTTGATTGTTACGAGCTAATGCCTCTGCTTTCATTAAGTATAGCTCAGCTAAGCGCATGAAAGGAAAGTCTCCAACCGCATTAGAAGAAGATTTGGCAGTGAATTTACGATTCTGATACGGGAAACGTTTGAAATTGCTAGCCGGAACTTCCGCTTTACCTGTTGGATCCCACCATTGCTTGCGGATATCTGTATTTGATATTTTATCATACAAAGCCGAGTTTACACATCTGGGGACGGCACGTATTGCAGACGCGTTGAAATTCCAAGACATATATGCATAATAAGAATAAAAATAGATTGTTTGGTCATCCTGCGTATTGGCTGCCAGGAATATGAGCCTATATTATTAATGCTGACTTTCGCAGTCGCCTCATAATAGAATCTCTTTATTGAGGCATATTTCACCACTTTGATTCCTTTTTCTTCTAAGAACTGAAACTTATCCGGTTCTTTAAATGTCCATATTATTTCATATTTATCCGGAAATCTTTTCAAAATTGCTTCTGTTATATATTTAGGATTACATGAATATTGTGTTCCCGTATAACTATTCAATATGATTCTGTTCTGTTTTATTGGAAAAATGTGCAATACTGTCATGAATACTCTCAATATTCTAATTTCCAACATTTTTTTTATAGATTTAAAACTCATGCCTTCTCTACATTCCCTTTCCTATTTCAACTCACCAATTCCGTCGTATTTTGTATTCATTACCTTACACTCATATATCTTAGCATCAATTAAATAACGATACCAGTATGCCTGTAAAAACGCATATATTTTACCTTCTTTTCCGTCTAAAAAGCCCAACCTTATGTAATACCTATATAAATAATACAGGTGGGCCCTCATTCCCATTGGCAGCTTATAATAAATATTCATTTTTATCCATGTACGAATATTTCCCGCTTTCTTTTTCACCGAAATATTTTCAAAATAATCAACCGTTTCTCTTGAAGAATACCAGTTATGTTTTCCAATCCACCACTCTAAATTTTTAAAATCAAAATGCAGACTGTCTTCTTTCATCTCTATAACACTACCCTTTGATAATACAATGTGTTCATCCATTGAACGGTCTTCAATTTCACCATCTGTCGTTTTATAACAGTTCATTTTTTTCCACGGATACACTCCGCCATGATATAAATCCTTTCCAAGGAAATTCTTTTTATAGCGCAAAACAATTCCTGACACATCTGTATTATTATTCTGATCACATAATTTTTCAAGTTCTTTTGCTGATTCTTCCGTAAGCCGTTCATCTGCATCTATTCGTAAAGTCCAAACTGTATCTGCTTTGGCAACCTCGACACCATACATATACTGTTTTGCATAATTATAAAATTTATGCTGATATACTTCTGCTCCTTCCGCCTTTGCAATCTCAACTGTCCTGTCCGTACTGAAACTATCAACTACTACGATTCTCTTTACAATTCCGCGAATAGATTTAATACAATCACCAATATTTACTTCTTCGTTTTTTGTCAATATAATTGCTGTTATATCTGCCATATTTTCATCTCCCACTTATAAACATTAATAACCGGCTTGGAATTCTCTTTTGAGATTTAAATAAATAAAACAAAATGTAATATTAAAAAAACTGACATCTGAATTTCTAAAGTACAGCCTGCCGGTAGAATAGGGCAGCAAAATGGAACTCCCTTTGTTTTGTATAGAATTAAAAACATACTCATCAATAGTGATTTACTATTAATATCAAATGTTTTAAATAATGACGGCGCAGCCATCGATGCCAAAAATATTAAAACAGTAAGGACTTCATACTCTGGCAGCAATACAGTATTTTTTTTAATATAGAGTGCAACAGCCCCGTTTCCCCTTTTG
>ENA-UESK01000729-UESK01000729.1-human-gut-metagenome-genome-assembly--contig:-NODE-729-length-14614-cov-5.604182_pt1 | contig 14614 bp, 14 predicted proteins | sample MGYA00243006_ERZ508007 | MGnify/ENA primary metagenome ERZ508007 (study PRJEB26167, sample SAMN06115452) | human gut metagenome | host: Homo sapiens | place: China:Jiangsu | collected 2015-08-21... | reverse complement strand
GAAAAAACAGAGAAGTATGAAAAAGCATAGAGAGGGACACACTTTTTTTATGAAATATGCTATCATCCCTATACCGAAAGCCGCCACAACAAATTGGAACAGTAAAAAATCGTTCCAAATCGTCTTGCAGGTCGCTTGCAACAGAACCCATAGCGGCATTTTCATCACTGATTCAAAATCGCTCCATTCCAAATGGAACAAGTCATGACTAAAATAAAAATCAGACGCATACGAAACCGTATCTGAGCCTACCCTCCAGCGAAGCCCCGCCACCAGTATCAGCAGAGTTACAGCTATCCTGTAATGCGTCCACCTATAATCTTCCCGCCCAAGAATATCATAGCGGACAGACAGATACAGCAGGTAAATGAAAACAATCAGGTATATCATCGCCTTTTCTTTATCATTTCCAATAGATACCAAGCCTCCCGGGATCCGGTAAGCAACGTTACCGCCATGTAAAGCACGATCCCTGCGGCTGTTCCCGCGGCGAGCGACACCGCATCGGAGCTTATCATATGGTCTAACAGGTAAACGCCCGTACCCATGACCGCCGCATACGCCAGTATCGGCAGCATGGACTTCATTTCAGATGCGAAGGTCACTCCGGGCAGTACACGTGCCGAAAATACAGTGATCACATAGACATCTGCCACATAATAGAGCAACATTCCTATGCAAACCACCTTGATACCCCAAAAGAGGGAAAATACCAAGATAGAGATAGCGATCACTTTCTTTATTATCTCTGCCTTCAGACAATAATCACTCCTGTGCTTTGCGTTCAACAACTGCCAGCTCATGTTCGAGGCCGGCCACCAAATCCAAGCGAAGCAAAGAATACGTATCAAGGGAACAGTCTCTATCCATTTGTCCGTCAACAATAATCGCACCACCGGCTCCGCCAGGGCAGCCAATCCCATCATCAACGGGAAAAGGACGAAACAAGTCATGCGCAGCATCTGGAAAAAATGCCGTTGCAACTCCTCTTCATTATCTTGCAGCTCACACTCTATCGGATAGGCTACACGGGCTACAACATCGTTAACAGCCGTCGGGACAAAACTTGTCATCTGTGTGGACTGGCTATACAAACCTGTCGCTGCTGATGAATAAAACTTTCCTATCAACAAAAAACTTCCATTCGCATAAATAGCATGCAAAGTCCGACTCATCAACAATCTCGATCCAAAACCGAATAATCCCTTAAAGGAACGGATGGAGAAAACGAATGAGGGCATCCAACCCGCCGATACCCAAAGCAACGCCACATTCAAGAAATTCTGTAAAAGCGGTTGCCACACCAATGTCCAGACACCGAAACCATGATAAGCCATCCAAATCCCCACGCATCCGCTCACAGATATGGCGATAATAGAAATCCAAGCTTGTCTACGAAAATCCATCGCTATATTCAATTTCGCTTGTTGCACCGTACGGAACGCATTGATAACAAATATCAAGGCCATCCATACCAATAATTCCTCCAATAGAGGCTCATCATAAAAACTGGCGATGAAGGGTGAGCACAAAAACAATACGGCAAAGTACGCCACCTTCTTTAGCACGAAGAGGGAACATATGACCTGGACGACGTAAATCTTCTGGTTTTACATTATCATCAATTAAAACTTCAACTGTTCTAGCTCTTTCAAAAGCAGAAATACCTGTAGTTGTATCCACAGCATCAACAGATACAGTGAAAGCTGTTTCATGATTATCTGTATTGTGGCTAACCATCTGATTTAAACCAGCTTTATCAATGAGTTCGCCAGACATTGGCACGCAGATTAAACCTTTAGCATGAGTAGCCATAAAATTGATGATTTCTGGAGTTGCTTTTTCGGCGGCTACGATTAAATCGCCTTCATTTTCACGGTCTTCATCATCTGTTACTAATACCATTTTACCTTGTTTAAATGCTTCAATAGCTTCTTCAACTGTATTGTATTTAAATTCCATATGTCTATACCTCATTTCTTAAAAACCATTTTCACGTAAAAAATCTAAACTCAATGATGATGATTTTGGTTTATCTTGTTTAAAACTTAATAATCTTTCTACATATTTACCCACGACATCATTTTCTACATTAATTATCGAACCTACTGACTTATCAAGTAGAGTTGTAACTTCAGATGTATGTGGTATCAATGATACTGTGAAATTACCTTCACCTAAATGTGCTACAGTAAGACTTACTCCGTCTAAAGCAACAGAACCTTCAGAAATGATATATTTTAAAATTCTATCATTAGCTGTTAAAGTAACACGTGTAGCATTATCATCTTTTTTCATTTCAATAATTTTAGCTGTGCCATCAATATGACCACTTACAATATGACCGCCCAATCTACTTGATAAAGTCAAAGCTCTTTCTAAATTGACTTTATCGCCAATTTTTAATAAACCCATATTCGTCTTACGCATGGACTCTGGCATAACATCTGCTATAAAATAATCACTTGCTAAAAAAGTAACTGTTAAACATACACCATTTACAGCAATACTATCACCTAATTGTGTATTTTCTAAAACGTTCTTAGCTTTAATAGATAATTTTATAGAATGAGTGCCTTTTGCTATAGCCTTTACAACACCGATTTCTTCTACGATACCTGTAAACACTGTATCACACCTTATCTTTATCTACTCTACCTATAATTAAAATATCTTCTTCTAATTTTCCAATTTGGATATCTTTTAACGCTAGAGCTTCTTGTAAATTTAAAATACCTGTTCCTGCTACAGGAGTTTTCGCTTCTTTACCGCCAATAATTTTTGGGGCAATAAAGAAATATACTTTATCTACTAATTTTTTTGCAACAAAACTTCCGCTTAAAGTAGCACCACCTTCAACTAAGATACTACAAATATTTTGTTGTCCTAAAATATCTAGTAATTTTTCTATATCTACTTTATCATTTTCATCTTTATCCACTACAATGACATCAACATCTTGAGCTTGTAGTTTTAAAATTTTATCTTTATCCGCTTTATCTGTAGTAGCAACAATAGTTTTTGCTGATTTATCTTGTACTACATTAGCATTTATATCAATTTTTAAACTGCTATCTACAACAATTCTAATTGGATTTTTTCCGCCATCTACTCTAGAAGTGAGCATAGGATTATCTTCTATCACAGTATTAATTCCTACCATGATACCATCATAAATATCACGTAATTTATAACCATATGCTCTTGATGTTTCATTTGTTATCCATTTTGATTGACCTGTTGCTGTAGCAATTTTTCCATCTAAAGTCATAGCAGCTTTTAAGACTACAAATGGTTTTTTATGCTCAATCCATTTAAAGAATACTTCATTTTGTTTACGCAATTCATCTTGCAAAAATCCATATTCCACATGAATACCTGCATCTTCTAAAATCTTAAAACCTTTGCCTGCAACTTTAGGATTTACGTCTAATAAACCGCCATATACATTTTTTACTTTTGCTTCTACTAAAGCTTTAGCACATGGTGGTGTTTTGCCATAATGAGCACATGGTTCTAATGTTACATATACATCAGCACCTTGAGCTAATTCTCCTGCTTGATTTAAGGCATGAACTTCAGCATGTGGTGTACCTGCTTTTCTATGCCAGCCACAACCCACAACTCGATTATCTTTGACAATCACAGCACCGACTAAAGGATTAGGAGAAGTTCTACCGATTGCATTTCCTGCTAACTGCATGGCAAGTCGCATATATTTTTCATCGTAACTCAAAAAATCACCATTCTTTCTGTTCATTCTTTGGTTATAATTTTTAAAGAATTAAACAAAAAAGGCTGTTAAATGCATTGCAAATAACAGCCTAATCAGCTTTATATTATAAATTAATTATCTATACTAATTCACTTTTATAAACTAATTTATAACTTTCCATCTTTTCTCATCCAGACTATACTGTCGGCTTTGGAATTTCACCAAATCATGCAAATAATTGCTCGCGGGCTTTACCGCCGGTAGGGAATTGCACCCTGCCCCAAAGACTGCTTTATTCAGTTACAAGAACATCATAGCACTTTACTATGAATAAATCAATATTTATTCTTTATTATTTCAAATTTATTACATCTAAATCATCAGGTACATATAAATTTCCATAATAATATTGTTTACCTTCATTTGTATATAATTCTTTGCGTTTATCTATATGTTTATCTTCTGTATGATATAAAATCAAATTTTTAACTTGCAATTGTTCTGCTAATTCACAAGCTTCTTTTACTGTACTATGGTGCTTTTCATATGGTTTGAAAATATCTCTATCTCCATATAAACAAAATGCTTCAGATAATAAATAATCAGCATTTTGAGCATAAATTTCACAGATTTCATTATAAGGCTCATCACCTAAACAACATAAATTCATGCCATCTGCAAATTCAGCACTAAAACCAAATTGTTTTTCTTTTGTAGATAAAATATCAAAGAAAATAACTTGCATATCTAAGATTTCTCTTTGGTCTCCATCTTCAACTACATCAAAAATAATATTTTTACCAATTTGTGCTAAATCTTTCTTTTTCAAAGTCAAATTTGCAATAGTTTCTACTACCATTTTTACTTTATCATGACAATAGATATGTAATTTGCCTTCATATTTTCCTTGGTTCATTAACGTAGCTATCTTACGCACTACCCAAATTACACCGAGAACATGGTCTGTATGCGCATGTGTAATAAATAAGTGATGAATTTTTGTCATATCTATTTGTGCTTTTTCTAATTGAGCTAAAATTCCATTTCCGCCACCAGCATCAACTAAAAAATATTCATCATCTATATTTAAGGCAAAACATGTATTAAAACATTTTGTAACCATAGCATTGCCTGTTCCTAATAAGATTAATTTTCTCATAGCTAGCACCTCTATTAACATAATAGTTGTTAGTATTTATTATAGCACAAAAGAATAAACTCTGGGTTTATTTCCTACATTTCATCTATGTATACAAATACTTACCTATAATAATACATAACCTAGTCTGTTACTTTTTATTTATCATTAAAGAAAGCCATATAATAATAATTTATTATTTACTAACATGTCTATTTTGTAGTAAACTTAATTAAGTTAGTAATTCGAAATATGCAGGTGATATAATTTGTTAACAAAAAACAAAATGTTCTTCATTATTAAGAAAGATTTATCATCGCTAGAAAATTTATTACATGAGACGGTTACATCTCCTGTTGACCTTATAACTGATATCGGAAATCATCTTATAAGCTCTGGCGGAAAACGTATTCGACCCGCCTTATATCTTCTGGCGACAAAGAGTAATCCTAATTTAGATAAAGATTATGTAATGCCTCTTGCTATGGCACTAGAAATGATTCATACAGCCTCTCTTGTTCATGATGATGTTTTAGATAATGCAGCTACTCGCCGTGGTTCTGCTACTGCCAATGCAAAATGGGGAAATAATATAGCCGTACTTACTGGCGACTATTTATTTGCTAAAGCATTTGCAGCCATTGCTAAAAATGATTATGGCACGCGAATTTCTGAACGCTTAGCAACTATTGTCTGTGATTTAAGCGAAGGCGAAATCTTACAAAACCATTTTGGTTATACAATTCCAGACTCTATAGATATTTATTATGAACGCATTGCCAAAAAAACAGCTAATTTTATTGCTACTAGCTGTGAAATCGGTGCAATTGTTGCTAAATTATCAGCAAAAGAAGTTGATGCTCTCCGTGAATACGGTTATTGTATCGGCATGGCATTCCAAATAGTTGATGATATTTTAGATTTAACCTCTGACTCTAAAAAAATCGGCAAACCTGCTGGAAACGATATTTTGCAAGGTGTAATCACTCTTCCTGTAATTCATGCCTATAAGCATGGCGAAAATAGCGAAGAGTTAAAAAATATCATCGAAAATCGTCAAATGAGCTTAGAAGAATTAAATCGTGCTATTAATATCGTAAAAAATTCCAACAGTATTGATTTTGCAAGACAAACTGTTACAGAATTTTTAAATCGCGCCAAAAATATTCTACCTGATAGCTTACCACAGTCAGTTAGAACATCTTTCATTGAAATAGCTGATTTTATTGGTAGCCGTGATTATTAAAATAAAATTTTTACTGAGGTGACTTAAATGTTTGGTATTGGTTTTCCTGAACTTATCCTTATTTTAATCATTGGTCTTGTAGTATTTGGTCCTGGCAAATTGCCTGAAATTGGTCGTGCTGTAGGTAAAGGCTTACAAGAATTTAAAAAAGCCACTTCTGAATTATCAAATTCCGTTAATAATACTAATAATAACGCTTCTATAACTCCTACACCACCTAATCCAGCTAACCCAGAACAACCATCTGTAGCTCCTGTCTTCATGCAAGAAACTGCTACAGAAAAAAATACTACTACTGCAAAAACAGAAACAACAACACCTAAAACTCCAGTTGAACCTGAAAAAACTACTAAATAATCTATAATAATTGACAACTACTTTTTAAATTATATTCTTTATTTAGTACTAAAAATAAAAATAAAAGTAAAGGTGATTTAAATGTATAGTATTGGTATTCCTGAACTTGTATTAATCTTGGTTATCGCTTTAGTTGTATTTGGTCCTGGTAAATTGCCAGAAATCGGTAAAGCTGTAGGCAAAAGTCTTCGCGAATTCCGTTCTGCTTCTACAGAAGATAATACAAAAACTATTGATGCTAAAAATGAAGACGAAAAAAAAGATAAAAAGTGAGGTAGCAATTTATGTCTCAAGATATGAACGAACATACTTCTGCTAATACTGTTACTGCTTCAACTTCAGAAAATTTACCAACAACTGAAGTTAACGAGCAGACAACTACAAATAATGGCAGTATGTCCATTATTGCTCACCTTACTGAGCTTAGAAAACGCCTTATTCGTTCACTAATCGCTATAGGTATTGGTAGCTGTGTTGCTTATTATTTTATTGAAGACATAATGCACATCTTAACAGGCCCTGCTGGAAAGCTTTATTATATGCAACCAGCAGAGGCATTTTTTACTTATATTAAAGTTGCTGTATTTGTCGGATTTTTACTTGCTCTACCTATAGTTTTATATCAAATATGGCGATTTGTTTTACCTGCCTTAATCGGTATGGAAAGATATTTAATCTCCGTTATCGTGCCTATTTCGCTAATTTTATTTTTAGCTGGTTTAGCCTTTTCCTTTTTCTTTGTCATGCCAGCTGGGATAAAATTCTTAATGGGTTTTAGCACTGAAGAACTTCAACCTATGTTTTCGCTAAAACAATATTTTGACTTTGTCATTGCCTTTTTATTGCCATTTGGCTTTATCTTTGAAATGCCTTTAGCCATTATATTATTAGCCAAAGTAGGTATTATTTCTTCAAAATTCTTAGCAAAACAACAACGCATTGTAATCTTTTTAACTTTTGTTGTTGGTGCTATTATCTCCCCAACACCAGATGTTTTTTCTCAATCTATGATTGCTATACCTATGATTTTACTTTATGAAATAAGTTATGTCATAGTTCGTTTTGCTATGAAAAAATAATGTTAATCACTTACGCAATATAAATATAAAGGAGCGATTTTTTTGGCTTTTTATGATTTAAGAGAATTCATCAACGCTTTGGAGTCTCGTGGTATGCTCAAACGCATCAAAACTCCTGTTGATTGTAATTTAGAAATCACTGAAATCACTGACCGCGTTTCCAAAATGGAAGGCAAAAAAAATGTAGCTTTATTATTTGAAAATGTAAAAGGCTACGATATGCCTGTACTTATGAATGCTTTCGGTAGCATGGAACGCTTGGCACTTGCTTTTGGTGTAAATGATATTGAAGAAATTCCTAATGAACTTCGTGAAATCTTAAGATTACCTTATATTTCCCTTCAAAATAAAATGGATTTAATCCATATCATTCCAACTGCAAAACGTGCTATTAATTTCCCTAAATATGTAAAAAAAGCACCTTGCCAAGAAGTAGTTATCACAGATAATCCTACTTTAGATAAATTCCCTATTTTGAAATGTTGGCCTCAAGATGGTGGTCCATTCATCACTTTACCACTTGTATTCACTCGCAATCCAAAAACAGGTAAACGTAATGTTGGTATGTATCGTTTACAAAAATATGATGGTCAAACAACTGGTATGCACTGGCATCTTCATAAAGATGGTGCTAGTAACTATCGCGCTTATCAAGAAATGGGCAAAGATAAAATTGAAGTTGCTGTCGCTATCGGTACAGACCCAGTAATCACATATGCCGCTACTGCTCCACTTCCTCGTGATATTGATGAAATGGTATTTGCAGGCTTTTTACGTAAAAAATCTGTAGAAATGGTAAAATGTAAAACTGTTGATGTTGAAGTACCAGCTTGCAGTGAAATCGTACTTGAAGGATATGTAAATATCGGTGAAACTCGCCGTGAAGGTCCTTTCGGTGACCATACAGGTTATTATTCATTAGCTGATGATTATCCAGTATTCCACATCACTTGTATAACACATCGCAAAAATCCTATTTATTCTGCTACTATCGTTGGTAAACCGCCAATGGAAGATTGCTTCTTAGCTAAAGCTACAGAACGTATTTTCTTACCATTATTACAACAGACTTTACCTGAAATTCGCGATATCAATTTCCCTCTTGAAGGTGTATTCCATGATTGCGTAATGGTATCCATCAAAAAAACATATCCACAACAAGCTAAAAAAGTAATGCATGCTATTTGGGGTATGGGACAAATGATGTTCACCAAAATGATCATTGTCGTTGATGAACATGTTGACGTTCAAAAAGAAAAAGAAGTTTGGTGGCGTGTTTTCAACAATATTGATGCTAAACATGATATTGTAATGGTTGAGGGTCCACTTGACGCCTTAGACCACTCCTCACCAATGGCAAAATGGGGTACAAAAATAGGTATTGATGCTACAAAAACATGGCCAGAAGAAGGACATACTCGTGAATGGCCTGATGAAATTAACATGTCTGACGATATTAAAAAACTTGTAGATGCAAAATGGCAGGAACTCGGTCTTGAGTAAATTATCTGCTCATATTAATAATATAGCTCTTCATCATTCTGTATTTGCCCTACCCTTTGCTTATATGGGATTATTCCTTGCGGCAAAGGGTATCCCTACTTTTCACGATTTTTTATGGGTAACACTTGCAATGATAGGAGCTAGAAGCTCTGCTTTAGCTATGGACAATCTTGTCGATTTGAAATTTGATAAACAACAAAATCGCATGTCCAAACGTCCATTAGTTACTGGAGCAATTAAACCTATTGAAGTAATTATCCTCATCATCGTCAGTCTTTGTATATTTTTATATTCTGCTAGTCAACTAGCTCCTATTTGTCTAAAATTAACACCAATTTGTTTATTTTTCTTATTATTTTATCCGTATACGAAAAGATTTACTTTTCTTTGTCATTATTTTTTAGGTGTAGCTTTAGCCATGGCACCTGCTGGTGGATATATCGCTGTTACAGGTGAATTGCCATTTGGTATTATTTTATTAAGTGGTGGCGTTTGTTTATGGATTGGTAGTTTTGATGTAATTTACGGTAGCCAAGACCGCCAATTTGATTTAGACCATAAACTTCATTCTATGGCAACACAATTTGGTGTAGCTAATGCTCATAAAATAGCAGCTTTTTTCCATTTTATTTCTATTTTATGTTTTATCGGTGCTGGAATCTATTTTGATTTATCCTTTATTTATTATATTGGTGTATTAATAGCTATCTTGACATTAATTTATCAACATAGCCTCATCACTCCATATGATTTCAGTCGTTTAACTCAAGTTTATTTCATGCGCAATGGCATTGTTTCTATTGTCATTTTTGTATTTACATTAATTGATATTTTAAGTTAATAAAGAAGGTGTTATTTTTGAGTGCACAAATTTTATCCGGAAAAATATTTGCTAGTGAATTTAAAGAAGAAGCAAAAAAACAAGTTTTAGCTTTAAAAGAACAATATAATATCACTCCTGGTCTTGCTGTAATTATCGTTGGTGAAAATCCAGCTTCTAAAGTTTACGTAAATAATAAACATCGCACTTGCGAAGAAGTTGGTATCTATTCTGAAGTTATAAGCATGCCTGCTGATACAACAAAAGAACAACTCATCGCCAAAATTGATGAATTAAATTATCGCCAAGAAATTCATGGTATTTTAGTTCAATTACCACTTCCAGAAGCTATTGCTAAAGAAGAAGCAGATATTTTAAATGCTATTTGCCCATTAAAAGATGTTGATGGCTTCCACCCTGTTAATGTTGGTAAATTGATGATTGGACAAGACGATGGTATGATACCTTGTACTCCATATGGTTGTTTAAAAATGCTTCAATCTGCTAAAATCAATATAGATGGCGCACATGCTGTTATCGTTGGTCGCAGTAATATTGTGGGTAAACCTATGGGACAATTATTACTCGCTCAAAATGCTACAGTTACTATCTGTCATTCACATACTCACAACCTCAAAGAAATTTGTCGTTCTGCTGATATTTTAGTGGCAGCTGTGGGCAGACCTCATTTTATCACTGCTGATATGATAAAACCTGGTGCTACTGTAATTGATGTTGGTATCAACCGCATTGCACCTAAAAAATTAGTTGGTGATGTAGACTTTGATAATGCTGTAGAAGTAGCTGGTGCTATCACACCTGTTCCTGGTGGCGTAGGTCTTCTCACTATAGCTATGCTCATGCAAAATACTATCAATGCTGCAAAATTACAACTTGCTAAATAAATTTGCCTTTGTTATAATAAAAGCATAATTTCATAAATAGTATGGAACTGACGGATTTTAGTGGAATTAACCACATGAACCGTACTATTATCAAAAAGTCGACCGTCTGGGCATAATATATATGCTCAGGCGTTTTTTTATGCCTAAGCATATGTTTGGCAAAATTTATATTGCCTTTTTCCAAAATATATAATACTATCAAATTAGTTTAATTATTGGAGGTACTAAACCACATGAAAACAGACGTGCAAATTGCTCAAGAAGCTATTATGGAACCTATTGGTAAAATTGCTCAACATCTTGAAATTCCAGAAGATGAACTTGAATTATACGGAAAATATAAAGCTAAAATTTCTTTAAACTATTGGAATACAACTCTCCAACAAAAAGAAAATGGTAAACTTATTCTTGTAACAGCAATTAATCCAACTCCTGCTGGTGAAGGTAAAACAACTACTAGCATTGGTCTTGGCGATGCTCTTCATAAACTCGGCAAAAAAACTGCAATCGCTCTTCGTGAACCTTCCTTAGGTCCATGCTTTGGTATGAAAGGCGGTGCCGCTGGTGGTGGTTATGCTCAAGTAGTGCCAATGGAAGATATCAATCTTCATTTCACTGGCGATTTCCACGCTATAACATCTGCTCACAATTTACTTGCTGCTGTTATCGATAACCATATCCAACAGGGCAATGCTCTTGATTTAGATGTTCGTCGCATCACTTGGAAACGCGTTGTCGATTTAAATGACCGTGCTCTTCGCAATATCATCTGTGGTTTAGGTGGTAAAGCTCATGGCGTACCACGCGAAACTGGTTTTGATATCACTGTTGCATCTGAAATGATGGCTATTTTATGCTTGACTTCTGACCTTAAAGATATGAAAAAACGTCTTGGCAATATCATCATCGGTTATACTAGAAGCGGTCGTCCTGTTCGCGCTGAAGAATTAAATGTAACAGGTGCTTTGACATTATTATTCAAAGATGCAATTAAACCAAACCTTGTACAAACTCTTGAAGGCACTCCTGCTCTTATCCATGGTGGCCCTTTTGCTAATATCGCTCATGGTTGCAATAGTGTAATGGCTACTAAATACGCTTTAAAAATGGCTGATTATACTGTTACTGAAGCAGGTTTCGGTGCTGACCTTGGTGCTGAAAAATTCCTTGATATCAAATGTCGTTTCACTGGATTTAAACCTGATGCAGTAGTAATTGTTGCTACTATTCGCGCTTTAAAAATGCATGGTGGACTTGCAAAAACTGAACTTGCTACTGAAAATATCGAAGCACTTAAAAAAGGTATGACTAACCTTGCTAAACATATTGAAAACATTCAAAAATTCGGTTTACCAATCGTTGTAGCTATAAATGCTTTCCCTACTGATACAGAAAACGAACTTCAAGAATTAAAAGCTCTTTGCGAATCTATGGGGGCTTCTGTAAGTATTTCCGAAGCTTGGGCAAAAGGTGGCGAAGGTGCTATCGACCTTGCTCAAAAAGTTATTGAAGCAACTGAAAAACCTTCTAACTTCCAATACATGTATGATGTAAATGATTCTATCAAAGATAAAATCAATGCAATCGCTACAAAAATCTATGGTGCTGACGGCGTAAACTACACACCTGCTGTAGAAAAAACTATCGCTGAATTTGAAGCTGAAGGTCTTGATAAAATGCCAATCTGCATGGCAAAAACTCAATATTCCTTAAGTGATGACCAATTCAAATTAGGTGCACCAACAGGATTTAAAATCACTGTTCGCGAACTTCGCATCAGTGCTGGCGCAGGCTTTATCGTAGCCTTAACAGGTAATATCTTAACAATGCCTGGTCTTCCTAAAAAACCTGCTGCTGAAAATATGGATATCGATATTAACGGAAAAATCACTGGTTTATTCTAATTTTCTACGTTAATTATTAATTAAAAATCAAAACCCCAAAAGTTTGTTTAAATTAACTTTTGGGGTTTATTTTATCCTCTTTTATTAAATTTAGTCATATTTTTTAACAATTTAAGATTGATAATCATAGCGATAATAGCAAAAATCGCACCACCTAGACCAACAAAAGGCATAGGCGCAAAATTTATGATTATTCCACCACAAACTGAACCTAGTGCTATACCTGTATTAAAAGATACAGGATTTAATGCAGAAGCTAAAGTTATAGCTTCTGGTTTTTCTCTTGTGGCTGTCTTCAAAAAATGCAATTGCGCTGGTGAATTTTGTAAATACATTATCACACCCATGAGCAAAATATTTATCAAACCTAAAACTAAATGATAACTAGTAAAAATAAGTGCAAGCAAACATAGAGCTTGTAAGAAATATACCATTGGCATTTTCTTCATGCCACCTAAACTAGCTATTCTTCCTGAAAGTAAATTACTGATAATCGTACTGATACCAAATAAGCTCAATACTAAACTTGTCATGGAAATAGGAATTTGTATATATTGTTGTAAAATCGGTGTCAGATATGTATAAAATACATAACTTCCAGCAGCACCACAGATTACAATAAGCATACCATAATTTATACGCATACTTTTCAATAAAATAAATTGATTACATAAATTTGTTTTTTGTCCACTGCCCACATTTGGTAAATAATGCCACAACATCAATAAAATACATATACTAACTACAGATAATAATATAAAAGTCATTTGCCAACTAAATATTTGGCAAATAATCGTACCTATAGGCACACCAAAAACAGAGGCTATACTAAAACCTGCAAAAATCCAACTGATGACTTTTGGTTGATATTGAACAGTCGCTATTTCAGAAGCAAATGTCATCGAAATAGATAATATTGTTCCTGAAATTATCGCAGTTATAATTCTAGCTAATACTAAAATATAATAATTGCTTGCTAAAGCACATAAAAAATTTCCTAAGATAAAACATATTGCTAATATCAATAATACATAATATCTGTTATAAGCACTAACTGCTGCTGTGATAAACGGAGTGCCTATTGCATAAGCAAAAGCAAAAACTGAAATTAAATTACCCGCCATAGTCAACGAACAATTTATATCATTTGCTATATCAGGTAAAATACCCACAATTATAAATTCACTCGTTCCTAAAATGAAACTCAATAAAATTAAACTTAAGACAGCCATAGTATTATATGTTTTTTGTGCCATCAAGATAATCTTCACCTTCTCTAAAATACAAATTTATTTAAACATAAATTATACTTATTCAAAGGAAAAAATCTAGTATTTACAACCATTATTCATCATTTAAACTACAAAAATCACGATTTTGACTATATTAATTAAAAGTTTTTAATAAATGTATAACATCTAACAATGATTTACATTCTTTAAAATATAACTTTTTAGTTTCTTCATCTGCTGGTAATATATCAGGTATCATTATAGATTTTATTTTTGCTCTATGTGCTGCTAATATACCCATTCTTGAATCTTCTAATACGATTACTTCATCAGCTGATAAATTTAATTTCTCCAAAGCCTTCAAGAAAATATCCGGTGATGGTTTAGATTCTTTTATCTCATCTCCACAAATAATATCATCAAATCTATTATATACATTTGCTCTTATTAATACATTCTCTGCTACCTTTCTATATGATGATGTTGCTACTACTTTTTTTATTTTTTCTTCATCTAAATAATTCAATAGTTCTATTAACCCCAATTTAACTGGTACACCATTTTTCTCTAAATAATCATTTACTACTTTTTTATGCAAATTTATAATATCTTTTATTGGAATGTTACCTCCTAAATATTCCTCAAATACTTTTATAGCTTTTTTCTTTTTCTTATCTTCTTCCGGCATGGGAAGGGTAGATGTGTTGCGGATGGA